>Ga0114993_10005492_pt1 | contig 12228 bp, 10 predicted proteins | sample ArcticOcean_MG_C_FD_87042 | JGI IMG/M metagenome (GOLD analysis project Ga0114993, IMG submission 87042) | Marine microbial communities from western Arctic Ocean - ArcticOcean_MG_CB2_150 | ecosystem: Environmental > Aquatic > Marine > Oceanic | place: Arctic Ocean: Canada Basin | collected...
AAATCATCCTAATTCATCCAACTGCCGCAGTTTCAATTCGTGAATGGCCGCTTGAAAAATTCAACCAACTAATAAAAATTTTAAATAACCAAACGAATATTCAAATTGTTGTTATCTGTACAGAGATTGAATACTCTAAAGTTAAAACATTAGTTGACGACATTCCCGGCCTGGTAGTATTCCACAAAATCACGGTCCGGCAAATGATGGCAATCATTCACGAATGCGATCTGGTTATTGACAATGATTCCTCACCAAGTCATGTAGCAACAGCATTTCGGATTCCCACCATTGTTTTATTTAGCCAAGCCATCAAAAAAATATTTCGCCCTTACCACCAAGAAAAAGACCAACATTTTATTTTTTATAATGACGTTAATTGCAGGGAATGTGAATTGACCAAATGCGATAATCGCATATGCTTGGATTTTTCTTCGGATGAAGTCTATGCCCAAGCACTAAAAATGCTTTCTCTTGAAGAAAACTAAATTCGCACATTGATTATTTTTTCTATAATTCACAAAAATGATGTTTTCAGACACCCTTATCATTAAGAGTTGAAAAGATATAATTTGGTTTTGGATTACCCGCCAAGCATTTTTAGTGCTACAATTTAGTTATGGGTTACATTAAAATATCCGATTCAATTTAACGAGATAAGGTGTGGTTATTTTTATATCGAATCATAGTTGACCTTTATTTTTTTCTCGCATTGAGACTAGACAGTTTCCCTTAACATTAATATCTCGTAGAATTTATGCGTTCCCTTTTAAACTTTCTGATCTTTTAACCTGAAATAATTTCAACAATACATTCTTGCCATGTTTAATTTACATCATCGTATCAATCGGATTCTCATCAAACTCAGCTACCGTTTGGGAGTTTCCAAACTTTTTTCCATGCCCAAAATGCTTGCTCTTGACCCAACCAATCTTTGTGATCTTAAATGTCCTCTATGCCCCACAGGACTCCGTGACAAAACGGTGGAACGCGGATCGATCAAACTAGAACAATTTAAAACGGTAGTGAACCGCTTAGGGAAATACCTCCAGTCTATCAATCTCTATAGCTGGGGAGAACCACTTCTTCATAAATCTCTAGTGGATATGATTCAACATACCGCGATAAATCACAAAATTCGAACTATTACTAGTGTTCACCTCGGCAATCTAAGCGACGAACAAGTTGAAGGAATTGCAACATCAGGACTGGACAAGCTTATCGTTTCTGTCGATGGAGCAACACAAAAAGTTTATGAAAAATACCGTGTAGGGGGGGATATTGAAAAGGTATTTGCCAACATGAAGCGTCTTGTGGAAGCAAAAAAAAGACATAACTCCAAAGTGAACATAGTCTGGAATTTTCTGGTGATGAAGCAAAACGAGCATCAAATGGACATGGCTAAAAAACGCGCAAAGGAGATTGGTGTTGAAATTACTTTTAGCATCATGCGAACCAATCTCAAAGATGATATTCTTGGGAAGGTTGAAGACAATATTGAAACTGACTCAGAATGGATCCCGGAAAATCCAGATTACAATCCTTACGATCTGGAACAAAAAAAACAAAAAAAACCTATCGAGTTTTGCAAGAGGCCATGGATGGAAACATTCATTAACTGGAATGGTGATGTCTTTCCTTGTGGATGTGTGGTAACTGAAAGTAAGTATTCAATGGGCAATGCTTTTGAAACCGATTTTAAAGACATTTGGAATGGAGAGAAATACATTGCAGCACGAAAGGAACTTTTAGACCAACCTAATGATCTTGAAACTATTTGCCACCTTTGCAAAGCAAACGGTTATTACACACCATAACTTTAAACCACCCCTAACCTAAGAGATAATTTTGTTTCAAAATTTCATTCGCCGTTGGGATGGACGCCTAAGGAAATATGCCGAGCGCTATTTACACCACTCCGATATTACAAAAGACAAAGGCTTTCAAAGTCTCTATAAGAAAGTTGGACCGAAAAAATCAAAATACACCTTAACGACTGTAGAGAGATGCTACTCTCTGTATAAAGCGATTCAATATATCACCAAAGGAGACATACAAGGTGATATTGTAGAATGTGGTGTTTGGAGAGGTGGTAGCGCGATGTTAGCTGCGCTAACTCTAATCCAAAATAATCAGACTCATCGGAAAATATACCTCTATGATACTTACGAAGGAATGTCAGAACCTACCGACAAGGATATTGATATACACGGAGTCCCCTATAGCCTGCTGTGGAAAAAAGAAAATGAACTGCTAACCGTTTCTCTGGACGAGGTTAAAAAGAATATGTTCTCCACAGGCTACCCTAAAGAAAATATAATCTTCGTGAAAGGTATGGTAGAAAAAACCATCCCACGTACGCTTCCAAATCAAATTGCTTTACTTCGCTTGGACACAGACTTATATGAATCGACGTACCACGAACTAATTCATCTTTACCCAAAAGTTACCTCACAAGGAGTTGTTATCATTGATGACTATGGCCATTTTCAAGGTTCACAAGAAGCAACCGACAAGTATTTCAGCCAAGAATCTCGGCAAGTTTTGTTCCATAGAATTGATTATTCTTGTAGGACCGGGATAAAGCCTGCAACTTCGTAACTGAAAGGCAAACCAGATAAGGAAATAGTTATCGATAAATAGTTGGGCTATTACTTAACAGGGCATTCTTATGTGAACCGCTGAGCTATACCACAAAATTGATGAACTTAAATATAGTTACAGCCTCAGGTCACCAAAAATTCTGACCGTTCACAAAGTTCTCTTTGAAGATGAGTTGGGAGACAGCATACAAAAAAGAAAAGGGGGGAAGCCCCGCGAAGTCGTAGCATGTGGGCCGAAAGCTATGCCGGCCTTGGCTTACCTCCAAGGAAGCTTAACCACCCATCATTTTATAAAGGAGATAAAGAACCAGTGCGACTATGAGAAGAATTTTTTTATTACTGCCTATGTTCATTAAAAACCTGCTTCTGCATTTTTATGTTTTTTAATAGCCATCTTTAGGATAATAAAATTATACAACCATCCAAAGGCTAAACCACCAATAGCTCCATCTGCACAGCCCCAAAGAAAACCTATGATGCTTCCAGATGGACTAATATTATACCCGACGTAGAACCTTCCAATTAAAGTTGGATCGCCCGATGAACCCTCAAGCAAAATAAGCCACCACGTCAGAAAAAAAAGACCCACACCCCATAAAATTCCACAAGTTAATGCAAACGCTTTAATATTTAATTGCATTGTTACCCCCTTTATCTAAAGACACTAACGAAACTTTCTCTTTGTTTTATTTGTAGTCGAAGATCATAAGAACAATGAACCCGACTGTTGTTAAAACTGTCATCCAAATCATGAATTTGAACACACTTTACCCCTCCCTCACATTTTAAGTTTATTCCTACATTATAACCTCATTCATCACCTTGCCTAATCCCTACCGATTAGCATAAAATAGGCTCATGCTTAAAAATCAGCTGTATAATTCAATAGTTTATAGACCAAAAACTGACTCTTAATCAGTAGGCCGGCAGTTCAATTCCGCCCGGTGTCTCCATATAATACAATGAGCTATGGGATTATTCTCATGCTTTAGGAGCAGAGGGTCGGAGGTTCGGACCCTCTCTTCCCGACCATTTAAAACAAGGGTTTATGGAGATTTACCGTGGGCCTTTTTTTGTCGAAAATTGCTAAACAATTTGAAGAAGACGCAAAAAAATTAACAGGAAAACTTGCGAAGGAAATATGTCACCAAAGGAGACATACACAAGGTGATATTATAGAATGTGGTGTTTGGAGAGGTGGTAGCGCGATGTTAGCTGCGCTAACTCTAATCCAAAATAACCAGACACATTGGAAAATATACCTCTATGATACTTACGAAGGAATGTCAGAACCTATCGACAAGGACATTGATATACACGGAGCCACCTATCGAGCGTAGTTTTATCAAAAGAATTTTGGCATTCTTTGGGATATTTTTCACTATCTAGCCTTTTTCGACATAACTTGCTCTACAAGCCCACACAAACCAAATTCTAAATTATGCATGTCGTAGAACTGCTTGCATCTCTCTCGAGCGGCACGCCCTCTAATCAGTGCCTCATCAAAATGGCCCAAAATATACTGAATAGCATCAGCCAACTGTAAAGGTTTGTTTGGGTCAACCAAATAGCCACACTCACCCAAAACTTCAGGGATGTCCGATACCCGAGTTGCTATAATTGGCTTGGCCATAGACATTGCGTCAAATAATCTGGCAGGTATTTGTCCAACTGAATCCGATGTCCGGCGCTGAGGAATAGCTATAATGTCAGCCACTGATAAAAGTTCAGGGAGTTTTTGAAAAGGGGTTTTTGGTAAAACCACCACACGATCTCTAATCGAATGATCAACTCTATTTAAAAACTCCTGTTGATTCTCCGCGCCGACAATCAACAAGTTTAGATCCGTCCTGTCAATATTTTTAAACGCCGCCAAAAGGTCATCCAGTCCTTTATGCGGTCTCGGAGTTCCAAGAAACATCACTATCTTCTTATCTTTAAAACCCATTTTTTCTTTTGTTTGATCTGGGTCAAATTTTAACGGGTCTAAAACGGTAGTATCTCGGCAATGTGGCAATATAATGCCCCCAAATTTTTTCTGTAAAAACTGGTTGCTGACCGAAATCGCATCTGCAGAACCAACCAGACGCTCCATCCACCAAACGTAAGGCAAGCCATTTGGGTTTGATAAATTCAGAAACCGCCCGACTTTTCCCCAAAATCCAGAATGATAAAAAAAACCAAGCTCCCAGTCATCAATATCTACGATCAAAGGTTTTCCACTAGAATATTTTTTTTGAAGACCGATACCAAAGCTAGTCGGCATAAGTTTTGAGACCAAAATAATATCGCCATCGATTACATCTAAAATATTTTTTTTAATCCTAGAAAACTTTGGATATCGGTCCCACGTGAATTCTTTTACAGGAATTTTAGAATGATCCATCGGAGCCCATATACCACCCTTTCTTGAGGTCCCAATAATCTCAACATCATAAACTCTAGACAGGGCTTTGGCCAAAAGCCATGCTCTGCCAAAGGCATTACTTGAAAGATCAAAACATAAAACTGAAATTTTCACGAGCGTTTACTTTGAAGATTAAAAGAATTACTAGAATAATCGAATAGATTAATAGGAATATTTCTAGACAGCTATCAAATGGCAGAAAACAATAAAAAAATTATAGTTCACACCTTGAGATTTTGTACTCCGAAAACTCTTTCAAGAGTATAATTAACCCAGTGACCTAACTCCAACTAACCACTCTAAGTCAACCCTCAAAAAATCAATTCCCTCTCTAGCGATGCAAACACGACTTTCGCTCAAAAATTCTAGCGGTAAAGAATACTTGCAACTGGGCGCCTTCACTCTTTTCTGCTTTCTTGCATTCACATACAACCTTAGTGAAGTTCCCCCATACCATCCTGATGAAAATTTTTATGTGACAAGCACCCGAAATATGATTGATTCTGGTGATTACATAACACCTGTTTATAATAATAAAAAAAGATTCGCCAAACCAATCATATTTTACTGGATGGTTGCCGCTTCCTACAAAATATTTGGGGTGAATTTGTTTTCAGCTCGACTCGTATCTTCTTTTTTTGCCTCACTCTGCATACCTGTTGTGTACATGATTGCTCGACGCCTATTTAACCCTAAAATAGCTGTCATTAGCGCTCTTCTGCTGCCGGGTTGTTTTCTTCATTTTCAAATTGCGCGTTGGGCCATAACCGATATGACCCTAAACTTTTTCATTCTATCGGTTTTCTATTTTTTCGTCCGAGGGTTTCAAGGTAAATCAAATAAGAACATCTCCTACTATTTTGCATATATTTGCATGGGTATTGGTTTTATGATTAAAGGACCTATAGCAATAATTATTCCGGCACTTGTCATTGGGGGATTTCTCATAACCTTGCGCAATTGGGAAGAATTATCCCGACTACGACTTGGCTATGGAACCATGATTCTCGCGGCAATTATCCTCCCTTGGTTTGTCACTATGCTAGTCATTCATGGCGATGAATTTAAAAACCATATTCTTGGGGCAGAATTACGCGACCGAATTGTTCATGACACTCCATTCAGCTTATATTATTTTGGAGTAATTATTCGTTACTACCTACCATGGTCGTTCTTTTTTGTGGCGGCCCTCGTAGTAAGGTTTCGACCAATCTTAGCTTTATCAACTTCTTTACCTTCAACCAAGAGGTATTTTTTGTTCTTGCTCGAGAAATTAAAAATTTGGCATAACAATATAACCCACAAAGATAATCAGGCTTTTCTTTTTTCAATCTTGTGGCTGGTGTTCCCCCTAATACTATTCACGTTATTTCGCATTGAGCATAGCAGGTACATGCTGCCCGCATCGGCTCCAATTGCTATGATAACTGCTCAGTTTTTCTCTCAACTTACGGACTCCCCCAACGGTTTTCAGGGCAGCACATTTAAAGTTTCGTTCTATCTAGCATTAATATTTTATTTTTTAATTTTCACGCTGACAGCAATAGGTATATTTTTTTTATTTCCTCATTTTTCTGCCCCAACTGGGTTAATGGCCTTATCCTTTCTTAGTCTTTTTGGAGTCGTTTTGCTACTCATACTTTACAAATCAAAAAAATATTCCCTCCTGATCATTGCTTTATCTATTATCCAAATCATTACTCTAACTTCACTGAGCGGCGAATCGATTTCTTATTTTAATAGATATCCAATGAAGAAATTTGCCAACCACATTCAAACTGACCCTCGGCTTGAAAAACGTATCGGACTTTATCGCTTGGGAAACCATAGAGCACGCATGGGAGTAATGACAGGCCTTCCTTCTATTTATCTAAAGAGCCCTGAAGAACTGGAGCTTTTCATTAAGTCGGGAAATAATGTTTATGTTGTCATGCGTCAATCTGATTTGAAAAGCGAGTTCCACAATTTTCCAATGACTATAACTGCAACAGACACCGTTTGGAGAAAATTTCGCATTAGCAAAGATAAGATAGCATTACTTCTTCAGGATGGTCTAAAAACTCACTTACAAGAGTACTTTGAAAGATACGTTTTGTTAAAAGTGGAGGGTAAGCTTATCGAATAACCGGAAGTTTTATGTGCGAAAAATCATAAATAACATTTTTACGGTTTTGCGTTAATGTAAAATAAGCAAACTTTTGATTCGCATAAATCAAATAGAACTTCCCCGGGAATTCTTTTTCCAAAGCTTTAAACTCCGGCACTCCTGCCAACCAAGTACTCTCGGGGTTTTCTTCCATCATTTTAAATAAATTTTCTAACTCATTCGTAAAACTTTCGAGAAAACGGTCGGAGTAAAACATCAGAGCCTGAGTTGGATTCCACATAGAGAGTTTGTAAAAGAAAACACCTTGCTTCTTTGAGGTGTTCGCGCGGACAAATGGGGCTATATCTCTTACCTCAGCGCTACTATAGTTAAGAGAAACCTTGGTTTGCCATGGCGTTACATTTATCACCAGAACGGTCGCCATTATAACCCCAACAATCCACGGCAATGTTCTTTCTTTTTGACTATCCTTCAACCACCTAGATAATGTATGAGCTGTTATTATTCCAAATGCAGGAAAGATCATAAAAAGATAACGTAATGTCTGATTTCGACTGGTACTCATAATTACAAACGGTATAAAAATCCAGAGAAAGAGAAGCATCGAGTGAGGGTTTTTCTCCTTAATACCATCCTTTGCAAACAGAAATATTCCAAATATCGTCACAGGAAACCACGGCCAGTAGTTTTTCAACATATCCTTGACATAACCCAACAAATACATTGGATTGTGTAGATAATCATCTTGAACAATGGTCATATGGCTTGTTTTAAAGTGTCCATGGATAAATAATTCTCCAAACATATACCAATTAACAACAAACCAACTACAACCAACTAATATTGACAATACCACTCCCATAATAAAGTAAGAGTCAAATATTTTTTTTATACCTCCATACCAAAACATAAAAATGACACCTATTATGATAGGGAAAAATCCGAGCACACTTTTTGTTAACACAGCAAGTCCAGCCATTAATCCATAGAGCAAATAAAATCTTCTATTTTCTAAACCTTTAATTAAGCAATACATTGCAGCTGTAACAAAAAAAGCCAGCGTAATATCTAACATTCCTCTACGCGCCGAATCCACAAACATTCCAGGAAAAATAAGCACAAAAGCAGCTAGAAAAGATATCCAGTTATCTTTATACAAATAATTGCAGAGAAAATACGTCAAACAAACAATCAAAGTTCCAAATATTGCTGAAGAAAAAACAGCTGCATATCCGGAGACACCAAAAACCTTATAGGCCAATCCGGTTAACCAAAATGGCAATGGAGGGTTATCAAAAACAAGCGCCTCTCTCCAAGTGACCACCCATAGGCTGTCCGAAAAAAAGATTTCTTTCGCTTTTTGTGCATAGAAGGCATCGTCAAAATTTGAAATTCCACGGTCTAGTTGACGGCCCAAAAATATCAACAAAGAAGAATATAGTAAGAAAATGATTTGAAAAATCTTATTAGAAAAGAACTTAAAAAAGGCGCCTTTCATCTTCTAAATCTCTTGAGTAAAAGTTAGAGAAAATTTATGAAAAATACTTATCTAATACAACAAAAGGGTTTTATTATGTCGTTTTGTAATATGCTCAACCATTCAACCATTATACTGTGACCTGATGACCCCGTAGCAAGCTACGAGGAATTCTTTCGATTAAAATTTAATGCAATGTATAGAATGTATAGAAGGGAATAATTTCGTTAATATCAAAGAAACGCGCCGGAGATAAAAAGACTTAAAACAACCAAAATCTCATAAATAGCTATTTAAATGATCTCTAGCTTTCTGGTCGAGGTCAAAAGGAAAAAGAAAACCAAAGGTTTCTAGGCGCCAAATCAGAACCTCCGGTCCTTTTAAAAAATAATACCAATAGAAAATAGCCCTAATTGGAGACATACGATTTAATCCTGTACGGCAAAAAATAAAATTAATCAGTTGCTTTTGTGAATGCTTAATAAGCTTCCAATTCCCTCGTTCCCTGAGGACAAAAATTAACTTAATAAGATTGAAAAATACTTGAACCATCTTGTTAATAAACTTTCATTTCATCTATAATCTTACCCTACAGATACTACGCGCACTTTTTTAAAATCGCGTTGCTCCATCAAATATTATATGATCTAGTAAAATATGCAAACATGACCCAAAACACAGTTCAAGTGTTTTCCCCAAAGTGGACCCCCGCAAAACAAAAGGCACCTATCTCTTTTTCTTCACTTTAGCAACCACAAAAATATTCTTGCCCAAGATATAACGAAACCCAATGAAATCAAAAAATCGACTAACTCTATAAATCAAACGATCATAAAAAATAAGAACTCTTGCATCAGTCACATGGTAGTTCACTGTTTTTTCATCTAATTCGGTTGACCCTTTATATCCGAATATTCGTGCTGCGAAGGACGCAAAAAAACCTAGTGAGTCGACATAAAAATTTTTTGTTACTTCAAACCCTGCAGCATCCAACTTAAAAAGTATTTCTTTCTTGTCATAACGTCTGTGATGTCCAACCGAAGCATCCCATGAGGAGTAAAGACATTTAAAGGCAGGGACATAAATCACAAGATTTGATTGTGGTTTCATAATGGACCTGATTTGCTTCAAGGCATGAACATCGTTATTGATGTGTTCAAGCACATTTGAGGTATAAACACCATCAAACAACTCATTTACTTGCTGTACATTGTCATAACACTCGAAACCTCTACCAACAAGAACACGCTTTAAATTCGAATCAATTTCTAAGCATTTTGGTTTTAGACCTTCTCTAGCTTCAAATAAGGTCGCTAAAGTTCCTATGCCTGCCCCATAATCCAATAAATTCGCTTTACGTGGAAAATATTCAGATATATTCTTCACAATAGACGAATTATAAATAGGCATACATCTTTCCATATTCATTAAATCTTTAATATACGGAAGAACTATATTTTGATTTGTTGAAAAACTATTCATTAACTCGTCATTAGGATGATTTTGGGCGCTTTTCAAAATACTAAGAATCATTGCATAATCTAACAAACACCCTCACCCTTTAACATTAAGGCAAACTCTCAATAGGTGATTGGTTTTAAATTATTTGCCTTTTTAAATTTTTGGCCTATAGAGACCGTGGGGTTATACCGCAATGAAAATATCCCAAGAAAGATACAATGATTATTAATATTACAATTCGTTGTTTTTCATCTTTATCTTAGTGTGGTCTAATTCAAACTTCTGACCTATTTTTATTCTCTCGTGGTTGGCACTAGAATACCCCCAAACCTGAAAACTCTTTGTTCCCGGAGATATACTAATCATAGGAATTTTTAGAGACAAAGGGATTTCTAAAAAACCAGATTTAACACGAACCATATTAGCATCATGAACAGCAACGGCTATAGGTAATTCCTGACCAACAGAAGCAATGTATAAAGCATCAATATTATAAATATTTTTCAATTTCAAAACTCCATCTAAAAAAACAAACGCCTCCGAATTTGCATACACAAGATTTGTAATTTTCTTGTTAATTTCTAAATCAATCAGTTGCGCTCCATGTATTCCTCCCGAAGATTTTTTCCAAAACCAATGATTCCCGACCAATTTATAAGGCCTGTAGTTCTTGTAAACAAAAGTATAAACCTCTGGGTTTAAATGAGATGTAACAAGCCCCCTACTCGAATTATAGTTCGAAAATAAAATCACTTCTGGTTGTTTGTCTCGTAATGAACTAATAATCTCATAGCTTGCTTCCTTGGGTATGGCCCATTGCAGCATATGGTACCTTGAACAGCTGGGTTTCTTGAAATAATAATACCAAACAGCCTCAGAATTTAAGGTATAAAAACATTCCATATCTTTCACCTCAGGACGCATTTCTTCTACTGCCTCAAGATAGCTATATTTTCGGCTAGCAATTAGAAAATCATCGTTAGCCGATATATACTTCCAGTAAGGCTTGATATGACGAAAGGCTTCTTTAGGGTGCATATTTATAGCAAGGAAAAAGACTAGAATAAGAATCCATGTCGTTTTATGAGACCTGTAAGAATTAACGATGAAAATTCTAAAATTAGCAGACTTACCTAACCAATTAGAAATTAAAACAAATAGCAGCAAAAGACTTGGAGACGCTACTTCTCTGAAATGACCTTTATTACTCAGATCTAAAGCGCCTTTCAAAACTAGAATGGACAAAAATAGCAGGACTATAATGTGCATATTTTCTTGAAAAAAACTTTGGTGTTTTTGGGATTTCTTAAAATCAACTATAAGCTGAACACTGCAAATAATTAAAATTGCTATTATTAACTGAGGAATCCAAAGATAGTGTTCATTAGCATCGCTTAGAAGAGGAGCTGACCACCTAGGGGAATAGTATTCTATTATATACACAAACATTTTTTTAAGCTCTAATAGCTGCTCAAAACCCAGCACCAAAGATGCAATGCTTCCTGAAGAAATAACTCCAAGCAAGGAACCGAACAATGAGAGTTTATATTCTTTATGAAAAAATAATAGGAATACGAAGACAATAAAAACAACGCTAAATATCAATCCGTACTTGGTCGAATATAAAGGGCCCAGAGGAATGGAAAAGCCTATGAGGAGAGATACCGCTAGAATAAACTTCGAAGAAGGCTGTGAATTAGAGAGTTTCCTTAAAAAATAAAAAACTAAACCTAATTGGATAAAAAAGAACCCCTGTTGATAATTCAATTCAAAAAACGAGCCCTCTAAAAAAACAAGAATTACGCTGAATAAAATAAATTGCAACTTAACGAGCGTTTTATTTTCTTTCCCAGGTATAAATTTTGCTATCTCCCAGGTTATCCAAATTACGCCAAGCCAAGACATAACACCCTGAAGAGTGAACAAAACTCTGAATCCCATCAACGAATGGTTTTCAGGAGTAATCAAATAAGCAAGGTAAGATGTCAAAACTTCAAGGAAATACCCATGAATAAGAAACATGTGTTTAAGTGCTTCATGATTGCCCAGGAAAGTATAGAGAAAACCGACCTTTTCTCCTTCATGATAGGGCTCAAAAGGACCATGAAAAGGGTTTCCGCCTTCTACCAAGTTACGAAAAAAAACAGCCTCCATTAGGTTAAAAATCCAAAAC
>Ga0114993_10005499_pt1 | contig 12220 bp, 11 predicted proteins | sample ArcticOcean_MG_C_FD_87042 | JGI IMG/M metagenome (GOLD analysis project Ga0114993, IMG submission 87042) | Marine microbial communities from western Arctic Ocean - ArcticOcean_MG_CB2_150 | ecosystem: Environmental > Aquatic > Marine > Oceanic | place: Arctic Ocean: Canada Basin | collected...
CCGTGTCCGTGCCCTTCTCAGGATTAAACATCTGCAACAACGCGTGGTTGATCGGGAGAAACGACTCTCACACGTCCAGGGCGTAGGCCAGACACTGGTGACCCTCTCACACCATATCAACAACGCAACGCAGTCAATTTCTGGAATGGCTCAACTCGCCCGGGAGGCGAAAGATGATGTGGACCTCCACCATCAGGTGGTGGAGGTTTGCTTGAGACAGACAGAACGGATCCGGATTGTTCTTGATGGACTCCGCGAAATGGTTGAAGACATGAACCTCAAAACCATCGACTATGCCGGGTCTCCTGACGCGATGCTCGAAATCACCGACCTCGAGCAGAAACTAAAGCGTATCGACGAGATATAGAAAAATGGCCGACGACATCCCGTCATCGGCCCTGCAAGTCATTTTGATCAGGTCTGTGCCTACAACCCATCCGCATCCACGAGGGTTGCCAGAATATCTGCCTCGGCGGCCTTCTCACCATCCACAGTAACCAACCCGTGTGCACGACAGACGTTCCGTCTCATTTGTGAGACTTCAACCTCTATCCTGAGTTGATCCCCGGGAACAACCTGCCGACGAAACCTGGCCTTGTCGATCCCCATAAAAAGCGGAATCTTGTCCCCACCCTCTTCCGAGATCATCACTAGGGCTGTCTGCGCGATTGCCTCAATGATCAAGACCCCGGGCATAACCGGCTGACCAGGAAAATGACCCTGAAAGAAAGGTTCATTCACCGTCACATTCTTCAGCGCAACAGCGCGCTCGCCGGGCCTGCGCTCGATGATTCGGTCGATCAGCAGAAAGGGATAGCGATGCGGTACTAATTGTTGGATTTCTCTGATATCCAACGACACATTCTCAGAGCCATCCACCACGTTAGCGCGTCCCCCCAGTCTGGTTCTTTAGTGCCTCCTCATCCTCTTTCTCCAGCTGCTCGAGGACGAGTTGTGTCAGATCGAGATCTTCATTCGCAAAAGCGATCGCGGCTGTGTTCAGGACGAAATCATAACCTTTGTCTTTTGCTACGGTTGCGATAGCCTCGTTGACACGAAGAATGATGGGCTGGAGCAGTTCCTGCGTCTTTTTCTGAAGCTTGCCTCCTTGTCCGCTCACATCTTCTAGAAACTTCTGCAGTTCCGCCTGCTTTCGCTCGATGTTCTGCTGTTCTTCCTTCTTACGCTGTTCGCTCATGAGCAGAGATTGACGATCGTAATTCTCCTTGAGCCGAGCCAGCTCATTTTGAGATTTGTTGAACTCTTTGGTCAGCTCTTCTTCATACTTCTGAGCGTTCTTCTGTGCGTCTTGAAAGTGTTTGTATGTTGTGGTTATGGCATCAGCGTCGATGTAACCGATTTTGGTTTGTGCTTCCACCCTCGTTGCGCAAGACAAGCTAAGCGCGACGATCAGAGCGGCTCCGAGACGACCCAGCATTGTATATCTCCTCTTCAAACGGTCAGCGTTCAATCAAACTGACCCATCGGTAGCCCACGTAATAATCAAACGGGTTTAAAAGAATTGCGGCCCGAATTGGAAATGTGTCGTCATACCTGTGGGTTGACCATCGACCAGCTCTCGGTCCAGCCCCCAGGCAAAATCAAAACCCATAATCCCCAGCAGGGGCGCGACAATCCGGATTCCGAAACCGACCGAACGTCGCAGATCAAACATACTGATTTTAGATTGATTGTCCCAAGCATTTCCGGCGTCGGCAAAGAGCAGGCCGTAGAACTGGTTGGGCGCAATCGGAATGCTCATCTCGGCATTGAACAGTAGTTGTGAGTTACCCCCGATGGAGGCGCCATTCGCGTTTCTCGGTCCAACCTACTGGTCCGCATACCCTCGCAGCATCGTTCGATCGAAGAGGTCGACCCCGCCGGGCGTATACAACTCACTGAATGGCACCGTCGTTCCACCATATCCAACTACCATCCCCAGTGTCGTTCTGACGTTCAGTGCGATCTTCCAGATCACCGGATAGTTGAAGCTCGCCGTAAAGTCGTGCTTGTGAAAACTCACGTTTCCAGCCATGATGCCGCCGGCGATCTCAGGCCGATAGGAGAACACAGAGCCGGACGTCGGAAAAATAGGCAAATCACGACTGTCCCTTTGAAAACTCATGGATATGGAACTCGTGACGTTGTCTCGCAATGAGGCATCATTGACTCTTGAGGAGTCCTGGAAATTGATAAACTTGACTTCGCTCAGGTTGTAACCGACAGAAACACTCGAGAAATCAGGCCACTGCAAGCGTCTCCCAAGACGAACCGTCCCCCCCTGAGATCGCTGATCGAAATCTGAAAAGATGCGTGACGTTGTGCGAAAGACTTGCGTCGACAGACTTGTGGGTTGGTTGAACATCCAAGGCTCCGTAAAGCCCAAAACAAACGTCTCACGCTGGGTGCCAAACTCCCATTGAAAATCGAGTTGCTGGCCATTCCCCATGAAGTTAGGAATCTGAAGACCAACCGTTCCGACAAGCTTATCACGTTCAGAAAAGCCGGCGCCGATGGAAGCCGTCCCGGTCTGACGTTCATCGACCTGAAGGACCAGGTCGATTTCCGATGTTTCCTCATTTGTCCGAAGGTCCGGTTCCACGGTCGTAAAATAATTCAACTGCATGAGATTCCGGACACTTCTTTCGATCTTTGAACGTGCAAAGACCTCGCCGGGCTGGATCCACAATTCTCGTCGGATCACACGGTCTTTCGTCTTGGTATTCCCGGCGATCACCACTTCCCGAACTTTCCAGGGCTTATTCTCCTCGACGAAATACTTGAGGTCGATGACATTGTCGTCCTGAGGATGCTCCGTCTTGTAAATATTCGCAGCAAGATGTCCAATGTCGAGATAAGCGTTCCGAAGTTGCTCGATCGACTTGTTCGTCCGTTCCGAACTGTAAACGTCACCTGTTTTGGTTACGATCAAGTTCACGAAAGCGATGTCCGGAAGGTTCTCGTTCCCCTCCCAGACAACTTCACCAAAGGTATAAAGGGGACCTTCCTCAATTCGGATATCTATAAACAGGTCTTTTCCGGCCGCGCCAAAATATAGGCTGTCCCTGGCGACCTCGGCCTCACGGAACCCGTTTTCTCGGTAGAATTCGAGGACCTTGTCCTTGTCATCCTCGTATGTCTTCGCGTTATACTTGCCGCCGCCAAACCACCAGCCATCCTGCTTTGTCTCCGGCATCTTGCTGCGAAGTTTTCCACCGGTAAACGTCTCATTCCCGTGGAACGTTATCTTCTTGAGGTTGACCTTTGGCCCTTCATTAATTCGAAAAATGAGTTGCTTGCGACCTTCATCATCCTTGAGGCCTTCGCCAACCTCCACACTGGCGAGGTTATGCCCCTTCCCTCTGTATGCCTCGAGGATGCTCTGCTTCGCCCGAACAATCGCCTGAGGCTCTACCACCTCTCCACGGATGAATCCGACTTCCCGCTTGAGTTTCTTTGACTTAATAACCTTGTTCCCCTCAAAAACCACCTCGGAAAGCTGCTGATACTCTTTGACGTCGATAATGACTACAAATCCGCCGTCAGCGTTTGTATCCGCGAAAAGCTTCACGTCGGCAAATAGGCCAAGGCTATACAAATTTCGAATCGCCGTGGAAGGATCGTCAGGCTGGAGGCGGGTGTTCACTTCCAGCCCGCACTGAAAAAGAACCAGCGATACCTCTGTTATTTCATTCCCTCGGACACGGATTTCGCTGATGACCGGACGCTCGTTCTGAGCGTCCGCCGCCCTGCCCAACAGGGGCAGGAGGACTAGAGCTATAAGTAAGATTTTTGACAACCTGGTAATCAAATCATCCCTCGAAGCAGACGTGTGGGCCCGCTACCCCATGGACCATACGCCCGGCGTGGCTAAAGGTTCCTCTGTAAACAGAGAAAGGCTCGGGAGGCTACCCCCGAGCCCGAACCGATTCTCTTATCACATCAATCTCAACTACGCTTTGTCTTTGTCGAGTAATTCATCTACGCTCTCAGCGGCGAGTTCGTCCACAAAGTGCAGGTTGCCCGATTTCTTGGAAACGCGGATTTTGCTGCCTTCGGTGAAGCGGCCCCTCAGGATATCTTCGGCGAGCGGATCCTCAACGAGTTTCTGAATCGTGCGTTTCAACTGGCGGGCGCCGTAGGTCTGGTCAAAACCTTTTTCGGCCACCAAAGCCTTCGCACCGGGCGTCAGGCTGATCGACATACCGCGCTCTTGGACACGTGCGACCACGTCCTTCAGCATCGTGTCTACGATTGCCAGAATGTCTTTCCGATCCAGAGGATTAAAGACCACGGTCTCGTCCAAACGATTGATGAACTCCGGACTGAAAGTCTTCTTCATCTCTTCGTTGATCCGGCGTTCCATTGTCTCACGTAAAGTCTTTTTGTCAGATGTCTGGAAGCCGAGGCCACCCGACTTGGAAATGTCGCGTGTCCCAAGGTTCGACGTCATGATCAAGATCGTGTTCTTAAAACTTACCTTGCGGCCAAAACTATCCGTAAGCCGCCCCTCGTCCAGAACCTGCAAAAGCAAATTAAAAACATCTGGGTGTGCTTTTTCGATCTCATCGAGAAGAACGACTGAGTACGGCCGACGCCTCACCTTCTCAGTCAACTGACCGCCTTCGTCATACCCGACATATCCCGGAGGTGCGCCCACGAGACGAGAGATAGCGAACTTCTCCATATACTCGGACATATCGACGTGAATCAGGGCATCTTCGTCATTGAAGAGATATCTCGCCAACGACTGAGCCAGATATGTTTTTCCGATACCGGTCGGTCCCAGAAACATGAATGTCCCGATCGGCCGATTCGGGTCTTTTAGCCCTGCGCGGGTTCGGCGGATGGATTTGCAAACGATTTCCACTGCCTCGTCTTGTCCAATCACCGTTGTCCGGACCTCTTCCGCCATCTTTAGCAGCTTGTCAGATTCTTCCTGTGCAAGCCTGAAGACCGGGATCCCAGTCATGCTTGAAATCACTTCTGCGATTTGGTCCGCGTCAACCTCGACCACCTCATCCTTGACCTTCTGATCCCACTCTTTCCGCTTCTCTTCGAGCAGTGTCTTTTTGGAGCGCTCCTGATCACGAAGCTTTGCTGCTTCCTCAAACTGCTGCTGGTCAGCGGCTTTGTCCTTGTTTTCCGTAATATCCTCGATCTCGAGCTCGAGCTCTTTAATCTCCTCGGGGGGGTTGAGCCTGGCAAGCCTGACCCGTGAACCCGTCTCATCGATCACGTCGATCGCTTTGTCCGGCAAGTGGCGCTCTGTGATGTATCGGTCCGCCTGCCGAACAGCTGCTTCGATAGCTTCTTCCGAGTACTTGACCTTGTGATGTGCCTCGTAATTGCCGATCGACCCCTTCAATATCTCAATCGATTCCTCGACAGAAGGCGCTTCGACCAGAATCTGCTGGAAGCGACGCTCGAGCGCTCCGTCCTTCTCGATATACTTGCGGTATTCGTCGAGAGTCGTTGCCCCGATGCACTGCAGCTCGCCACGTGAGAGCGCGGGCTTGAACATGTTAGACGCATCAAGTGTTCCCTCCGCCGAGCCTGCCCCGACGATCGTATGCAACTCGTCGATAAAGATGATCACGTCCGTGCTCTGCTGGAGCTCGTTCATGACAGCCTTAATGCGTTCCTCGAACTGACCACGATACTTCGTTCCGGCAACGATCCCCCCCATATCCAACGTGACCACTCGCTTATCCGTGAGCACCTGAGGGACGCGACGTTCGATAATCCGCTGGGCCAGACCTTCTACGATCGAAGTCTTGCCAACACCTGGATCACCGATCAGGACAGGATTATTCTTTTTGTATCGACTCAAGACTTGCGAAACGCGTTCGATCTCTTCGTTCCGTCCGATCACGGGATCCAGTTTCCCCTGACGTGCGAGGTCGGTGAGATCTCGACCAAAGTGATCCAGGAATGGGGTCTTGCTCTTCTTCTTTTCTCGTTTCCCCGTGGGCTTGCCCTGGAGAACGGCAATGACTTCCTCTTTGGCCGTCTTGTGATCTACGCCAAATGCTGCAAGAATCTGCGCGGCAACGCCGTCCTTGTCTTTGAGCAAGGCCAGAAGGAGGTGGCAGGTCTTTACAAACTGGCTCTTCATCTCCTTGGCTTCGTTCGCGGCGATCTCCAAAATCTGCTTGGCACGCGGAGTGAAAGGGACCTCCCCCATCGTCATCGACCCGCCAGACGAGGCAACGTAGTCATCGATCGATTGTTTGATGTTTTCGAGGTTCAGGCCGAGATTTTGAAGCACGGTGGTCGCGGACCCCTTCCCTTCTCGAATAATCCCAAGAAGCAGGTGTTCCGTCCCGATGTAGTTATGCCCCAGACGTGCGGCTTCCTCCCTTGCGAGTTGCATCACACGCTTAACTCGATCCGAAAACATGTTGTTCATCGTTATCTCCTCTTCCCCTATCTCGCCAGCCTCGGATCAAACTCCGACACGGACAAACGCGCACACGACGCGAATTCTGGAGGTCGTCTTACTAACTCTTACGCAGACTATGCAGCCAGGCGCTCACGAACGACGGAGGCGCGCAAAACATCGCGTTCGCAGGCGTCGAGCGGTTGACCGGCTCGATGTTGTAAGTGAGAGGGCTGGGTGTTCACCATGATATCGTTTATCGTCCCTGTTTCCAAACCCGGCAACATCTCCATATCGATCCCCAAACGGATGGCAGACGAAAAGTTCATGAGCTCGTGTGAAGTCAAGAGCCGCGCTCTTTCCAGAATACCATAGGCTCGCCAGACTTTGTCCTCAATCTGACCTTTAGCCTCTCGAAGAAGGGTTTCTCTTGCATTCATTTCACACTCGACGACCTGGCCGACAACTCGATTCAGACCATCCAGAAGCGTTTGCTCTGATCGGCCAAGTGTCAACTGGTTGGATATTTGATACAAATTCCCGGAAGACTCCGTGCCCTCCCCATAAATGCCTCGGACCGCAAAGCCGAGTTGGGCAACACCTCGAACCACCCCATCCATCTCTTTCGTCAGGGCTAGACCGGGCAAGTGGATCAGCGTCGATGCGCGGAGTCCGGTTCCTGTGTTTGTTGCACACGCAGTCAGGAATCCCCATTCCTGTGAAACTGCGAAGTCCAGTTCTCCTGCCAGGTCGCGCTCGAGTGCGTGCGCAGTCTCATACGCTTCAACAGGCTGGAGACCGGATTGGATAACCTGGATTCGAAGATGGTCTTCTTCGTTGACCATCACGCTTGCGCCTTCGGTTTCTTCAACCAGTACGCCGTGGGGACCGCTTTCCTTGGCGAGCGCAGGGCTGATCAGGTGCCTTTCTACAAGAAGCTGACGCTGCAGGCCATTCAACGCGCTGGTGTCGAAATACGCCAGGTCACCGAAACGCGACGCTGAGGCCGCATCAACAACACTCGTAACAATGGCCTGCTTATCCTGGTCCGTCGCCCGATTGGTAAACGGCTTCTGTGACAGATTCCTAGCAAGGCGTACCCGACTGCTGATGACCAGAGATGCGCGAAGTCCCGAGCCATCGAGCCACGCCGCATTGCGTGTAGCAAGATCGTCGAAGGTCAAGCGCCCCCCTTGCCCTCTAACCCGAGAGCGGTCAGCCGATCTCGTAAGAGCGCGGCCCGTTCGAAATCTTCGCTGCTCACTGCCTCCGTCAATTCCGATTTCAAAGTTCCCGGACCATCCCTGAGAGCAACAACGGGCTCCTCAGATACGTGTTGCCTGACTCCCTGCACTCTTTTGAAAAGTTTGGGCAAGTATTCACCAAATTGTGTATAGCAGTCCGAGCACCCGAACAGCCCACTTTTCCGGAAATCGGCAAAGGATTTTCCGCACGTGCCACAAACCTCTGTTCCCGCAGAGCCGGAGGTCAGAGTCTGAATTGAAATCGCCACGCCGCTCGCCCCACCAAGAGTCTGTGCGCAAGCTTTGCAGAGATGTGATATCGTATGTTGTTCACCCACGATTTTCGTTATAACAACAGAGGCTTCGTCCTCGTTACAATTCTGACAGATCACGGAGGCGACTCCTATCGTTCACTGACTATCCGACCATCTGCCATACGAACCACTCGATCTGCGCGTTCCGACAAAGTCGGATCGTGTGTGGCAATAACAAAACTGCACCCGAACTCCCGCGCCAGAGTTTGGATGACCTCATAGAGCTCAAGGCTGCGGTCGACGTCCAAATTTCCCGTGGGCTCGTCTGCGAGGACAACAGAAGGCTCACTTACCAGGGCTCTCGCGATCGCAACACGCTGTCCTTCGCCGCCGGAAAGCTCGGATGGCAAATGATCCAGTCGGGATGACATCCCTATTTTACCGAGGAGCTCCCGCGCCGGCTGTGCCGCGCTCACCAGACTCTCTCCGCGGATCAGGCAAGGCATCATCACATTTTCGAGCGCCGTGAACTCGGGCAGCAAATGGTGAAACTGGAAAACAAAGCCGATCTGGCTGTTTCGAAACCTGGCCAACTCGTCTTCCGACAACTTCGTGAGTTCCTGGCCCGCAACCTGGACAGTCCCTGAATCCGGTGTGTCCAAACCACCTAGAATTTGAAGAAACGTGCTCTTCCCAGCTCCGGATGGGCCTGTCAAACCAACGATTTCACCCGCGTCCGCCTTGAAATCGATGCCTTTCAGGACCTCGAGGTCCGTATCACCAACTCGGAACCGTTTCCAGATCCCTTGCGCGTCCAGCATCGTACGGCTTGGACTCATGAGGCTCCCGGGAATTCGCCCGTTAGGAGTCTGTTGCCCCCAGACCTTCTTCGGGGCGCATGTGAGGGAAGAGGATGACATCGCGAATGGAGGGAGAATCGGTCAGAAGCATGACAAGCCGATCGATACCGATACCTAGGCCGCCAGTGGGGGGCATTCCGTGTTCCAGCGCGCGAACATAGTCGTCATCCATTACCTGCGCTTCGTCGTCCCCACTTGCTTTGAGTTCCATTTGATGTTCGAACCGTTGTCGTTGATCGATCGGATCGTTCAATTCTGAAAACGCGTTGCCGATTTCGCCACCACAGATAAACGGTTCAAAGCGTTCGGTCAATGTACTTTCTGTGCGGTGTCGCTTGGCGAGTGGTGACATCTCAACCGGGTAATCCGTCACAAAAGTTGGCTGTATCAACTGTGGTGCAACGGTCGCGTCGAAAATCTCATCTATCAGCACGCCGCGGTTGGCGGCAGGATCGACGTCGATCCCGAGCCGGTCACACAAGGCCCTCAAATCAGATTCGTCCGCGCTCCGTACGTCTATATCGGCTCTTTCTCCGATCGAATCCAACATCGAAATTCTATCCCACGGAGGAGAAAGATCGACCGTCTGTCCCTGATAGGTAATGGTTGTCGAACCCGTCACTTGTTCAGCCACGTGACACACCATGCTTTCGGCGATGTCCATCATGTCGCCGTAGTCCGCATAGGCCTGGTATAATTCAAGGGCCGTAAACTCAGGATTATGCGTGCGGTCTATGCCTTCGTTCCGGAAATCCTTCGAAATCTCATACACACGCTCAAACCCGCCACAGATAAGCCGTTTCAGATAGAGCTCATCCGAAATCCGCAGATACAATTGCATGTCGAGCGCATTGTGGTGCGTCGTGAACGGTCGGGCCGAGGCACCACCATAAATAGGTTGAAGAACAGGCGTCTCGACTTCAAGAAAGTGTCGTTCATCCAGGAACTTGCGAATACTCGAAACGATCGCGGACCGCTTCTTGAAAACTTCTCGCACATCCGGGTTGAGCGCCAGATCGAGATACCGGCGTCTGTAGCGAAGCTCTTTGTCCACGAACTGATCGTGAATCACACGCTCGCCATCTTTCATCTCTTCTTTGGGAACGGGCAGCGGCCGTATCGACTTGCTCAGCACCTCGAGACGGTGCACTTCGATCGTCATCTCCTCGGTTCGGGTCAGAAACAGCTTCCCCGTCACTCCGATGAAATCACCGATGTCCAACAGTTTCCAAAGAGCGAACGCGTTTTCTCCGACAACATCGAGCTTAACGTATACCTGAAAGCGCCCTTCTCCATCTCGAAGGTCGGCAAAAGCCGCTTTGCCGTGACCGCGTGTCACCATCAGGCGACCGGCGACCGAAACCTCCGACTCTTCCGACGCGAGAGAGTAGAAGGCCTCCCTCAATGCCGTGGTCGAATGCGTGGATTGAAATCGGTAGGGGTAGGGCTCGTGGCCCAACTCCCTGATGGCCTCCAATTTCTTCAGCCGCATTTCGATTAGCTGCGACTCCGGGGCCTCCCCCTCCTGCTTACTCAATCCGACCTCCAGAACAGCCAAAAAAAACGCGTAACTCCCTGATTTTTCGTCACAAAGAGAGTATAACCAAACTTCAAAAATCTGTCAAGAAACCCAAGTTTTCCTTATCAAACAGAAAAACAACAGGTTAACTATTATACGCGATCAGAAACGCCTTGATAAAGTCATCGATACGGCCATCCATCACACCCTGGATGTCCGACGTTTCTACACCTGTCCTCACATCCTTGATCATCTGTTGCGGCTGGAACACATAGTTTCGGATTTGTGACCCCCACTCGATCTTCATTTTTCCACTCTCCAGCTCAGCCTTCTTCTCGTCCTCCAGCTCCTTAAAATGCTGATAGAGTCGCGCCTTCAATATCTTCATCGCTGAATTCTTGTTCTTTAGTTGCGACCTCTCGTTCTGGCACTGGACCGTGATACCCGTGGGAATGTGAGTCATGCGTACGGCCGAGTCGGTCTTGTTCACGTGCTGGCCGCCCGCGCCACTGGACCGGAATGTGTCAACGCGCACGTCATCGGGCTTGATGTCAATCTCGATATCTCCGGCTGATTCGGGATAGACAGAGACAGATGCAAAGGAAGTGTGACGTCGGTTGGCAGAATCGAATGGGGAGATGCGGACGAGACGGTGAACGCCAATCTCTGCCTTCAGATAGCCAAAGGCATATTCACCAGTGACCTCTATCGTGGCACTCTTGATCCCGGCGGTATCACCGGGAGCAAGATCGAGCGTATCGGCCTTAAAGCCCTGCCGCTCGGACCAGCGGTTATACATGCGTAGCAGCATCTGCGCCCAATCCTGGGCCTCGGTGCCGCCGGCTCCCGGGTGAATCGTGAGGATCGCATTGGATCGATCCTCTCGTTCCCCAAGCATGTGCTTGAGTTCGATCTTCTCGAGCTCTGAGTAAAGACCGTTCAACTCCCCTTCGACTTCCACGAGGGTATCCTCGTCATCCTCCTCGTCAGCAAGTTGCTTGAGCTCTTCCAGATCGGCCAGGCGGACTTGCACACCCTCCCAGCCTGTTACCCACGCTTTGTTCCGATTTATCTCGTCGATCGTTTCGCGTGCCCTCTCCTGATCATCCCAGAAGTTCTGCGCCTCCATCAGGCGCTCGAGCTCAGCGATACGGGACTTCTTTACATCTAATTCAAAGATACCTCCCGAGGTTATCGACACGTGTTCGATAGTCCTCGAGCCGCGACTGGACGTCGCTTGCCTGAATTTCAGTGGCCAAAATTCTCCCCCTATCTCAAATCGACGACTTCAACCCCGGGAGGTGCTGAAAACTGAAACAGGCCTTCCCGTGGCTTCTTATTCTTCTTCAGCTCATCCAATTCGTATGTCGTGACGTCGCCGTTTATATTCCGGTATTCGATTTGCCGAACCAACCACTCCTTGCGATCAATCCAGAGCCTCACCTTCTCTATGTAAGCATCTTGCTCAATTGCGCGCAAGTCTACGACGTGGGTTCCTTTGCCACGAACCTTCTCTTCGTCCACGTAGGTGGGGCTAAATCGGTCCTCATACCCACCAAGCAATACAAGGTCGAAGAGAAGCTTCTCATAGCTCCTATCCCCCTCTACCGCCACATAATCGTTCACCAAAACCTGTTCGTTCTGCGGATCGTAGCTCCAGGCGGTCTCGCCATCGGTCACGACTGTTCTGATTTCGGACTGCAATCGAAATCGATTCGGCTTCTCGACGTGAAGTTCCCCTTTTACGCTTTGGGTCTGATCGACCAGCTTCCAGAAATGGCGCTTCTCAAACCTCGCGCTCAAAGTCTTGAGCTTGTCGAATTGTTTCTGTACCCTGCCGATGACCTCCGGGCCATCCAGCGCCTGGACCGAGCTCGTCGAAAGCGCAATCAAAAGAAACAGCGTATGTCGGGCATGCCCTGTCACTAATCAGCCTCCTCCGCCCCCAACTGGTCGAGTCG
>Ga0114993_10005501_pt1 | contig 12219 bp, 15 predicted proteins | sample ArcticOcean_MG_C_FD_87042 | JGI IMG/M metagenome (GOLD analysis project Ga0114993, IMG submission 87042) | Marine microbial communities from western Arctic Ocean - ArcticOcean_MG_CB2_150 | ecosystem: Environmental > Aquatic > Marine > Oceanic | place: Arctic Ocean: Canada Basin | collected...
CCAAGTTCTGCCTGTGCAACAGAAGCATCCGCTGATGCAATTTGCGCCACTGTCGCCGGTGCTTTCAAATTCTCTAAACCAAGTTCTGCCTGTGCAACAGAAGCATCCGCTGATGCAATTTGCTGACTTAGTGTAAGAGTACTAGATTCACTCATCGATCTATATGAGCGAAAAATAACGGATCCTCTATCTAATTCAGTACCTTCAGGTGCTATATGCGTGAGAACGCCATTCATACTAGGTTTTATTTGTACACTCGAGGCATAATCAAGAATACCGTCAAGCTCCTCGTAGGTCTGAAGATCTTTTCTTTGGAGAAGTATTGTCCCGCTCTGGGTAGTACTTACACTGTCAGTTGCCGTAGAAAAAAGAGGAAGGTTTTCACGGTTAAATATGAAACCTAGCAGACCTAGAAAGATTAGCAAGAAAAGAAGACTGATCCCAAGGCGAAATTTAGTCATTGAACAATACCATTCCTTTTAATCTTGCATACATGGTGTACGTGGATTTCTATTTCTTCCTAGCAGACTTTTCATTTCCTTTATCTGAACCCCATATCTGAGCAGAGCATAAATTAACGATTTTATCAATCTTAGCCGTCGACCCGGATATTTCTTTAATTAAGGTTTTCATATTGCCTCCCCTTGCACTTCCTGAAAAATCAGGGTCTGGAACGTCAAGCCCACTGCCTCGTAAGCATTGGCTAAACTTTAAAAGGTTGTCTTGTACTTCTACACTATCTTCTTTCTCAGGCTTTTGGGAAAATGTGGCACCTCTAAGTAAGGGTATGCACTCTTCGTTCGCTTTAGTTACTCTTTCATTTTTGCCATTTCCCCATTTTGAATCTTGGAAAAAGGACTGCTTAAGAGCACGAAGATCAACACTTCCATCTTGATTGAGTTCCGGATCTGGTGTGTCAAAACCAAGTCCCCTCATACAGATGGTAAATTTTGTGGTGATTTCCTCATCGGTCTCTCCTTTTACAACGTTAATACTTTTCTGTGTATTTAAACCGGTGCTTTCTAATTGATTCACTGCTGCAACACTAATACTAGCTTTTTCTGAACCTCCACATCCGAAAATAAAAAACAGACTGCACAAAACAATGAGCATCTGTATCGAGGCCTTAGGAAATATCATGGTTATAAAATACATTAAACCTTTGAAAAAGTTGTGAAATTATGCGGTTTTAAATTTTTAAAGGTGATTGTGCTTCTTAGGATGATAGTTAACCATACTTTAGCTCTGGATATAATGCGATTTCGCTAAGAAGGTAATGTGAGCCTAAACAAAGCCTCACCATTTTCGTCGTTTTCTGCAACCATACTCCCATTGTGTGCAAGAGTAATTTCCAATGCAATAGACAATCCCAAGCCACTTCCACCAGTATTTCTGCTACGAGACTGATCATCTCTCGCAAATCTCTCAAACATATGCGGTAGAAATTCAGGAGGTATGCCCTGACCAGTATTTTTGACAGTCACCATCACGGAGATTTCTTCCTGATACAAGTTCATCTGAATACATCCGTCGCGAGCTGTATGCTGAATAGCGTTAGAAATAAGATTTTGGAGTACCTGACGTATCCGTAAAGGATCTATTGAAATTGGGACAGGAGCTGTTCCTTGTATATCGACTGAGATTCCTGCTTCATCTAAGTTAGGTTTATTTGCCCTATATATTTGTTCCACTATATCGTCCATTACGACGGGAAACTTATCGATAATTAATAATCCTTCATCTGCTAAGGAGAGTTGCTGCAAGTCTTCAACAAGTCGAGTCACTTGTTCTACCTGTGACTTTATAGATTGCAGAGTCATATCTGAAAACGTTTCCACACCATCCAAAACAGCTTCAATATGACTCCTAACGTTTGTGAGAGGTGATCTGATTTCGTGAGATATATCAGACATGAATTTCCGACGTCTTCCTGACACCTCATTTAATTGGCCAACCATGCCATTAAATGAGGTTACAAGTTGGTCAATTTCGTTCAATCCCGCTTTTTTTACCCTGACTGTAAGGTCACCCTCACCAATTCTTTCCGCTACGAATCGTAATGAGTTCAATGGTCTAGCAATCTTCCTCGAAAACCATAAGGTGAACCCAGTAACCAAACCAAAACCAAATATACCGACTAGTGATAAGTACACCCACTGCAGATTAAATCCCTTATCTACTCCAAGATAAACGGTTAAGGAATTAGGATATCCAACTTCCTGCTTTAGTGAAGTGAAATAACACTCTTTGCTAGTGGCTATATCGCCGGTATTTTCAATAACAGGAACTACCTGTATAACTCCCCTTCTTGCAACATAACTGATTCCAGCATCTTTAAGACATGAAGCCATAGCTTTATTCAGTTTTGCAATCAGAGCTATCGGCGACGATTGTTCCTTAGAACCTTTAAAAAGAGGGTTTGCTGGATCTATAAGTCCTATACCAACCAAACTTTCATCTTGAGATTCAGGCGAAGTGTCCACAATTACGGAACCCTCATCTGTAGCAAGAACGATCCGTACAGAAAACTTTTCCGAAAGTACGATTGACAAGGAATCTGCTCTTTCCCAATCGCCATCCTTTAAAACAAGAGTGGACAGTTCATTAAGGATTTCGGACCGGATTTCAAAGCTTTCATCGAATCCTTTGAAAGGGTCATTGATAATTGTTGCGGTTATAAAACCTGTTAATATGACAGACAGGGCTATCAAAACGCTGCCTGTTAAAATGATTTGGTTCCGTAAACTACTAGGCATTAATAACTCTGTACCCTACACCGTACACCGTTTCAATAAATCTCGGTTTCTTCGGGTTGTCTCCAATTTTCTCCCTGAGGTTTCCAATATGAGCATCAACTGTACGGTCAAGACCTTGGTAATCAAAACCAAAAGCGTTCTCCAAGAGTTGATCTCTTGAGTAAACTCGTCCTGGTTGGGCTACGAGAATAATCAATAATTCGAATTCCCTAACAGATAAAGCAACTTCTACTCCATCTACCTTAACTTCATGTTTTAATATATCTATTTCAAGACCAGGTATACCCATGGTAGGACTTCGTTCTTCTTTATTCTCGTAACGTCTGATAAGAGACCCTATGCGAGCAACAAGCTCACGGGGTCTATAGGGTTTTGAAAGATAATCATCTACCCCTACTTCGAAACCAGCCAACGTCGATTCTTCTGAGCCTAAAGCTGTCACCATAATTATCGGAGTATCTTTCTTTTCACGACGGATTTCCCGACAAATATCTAATCCGTTCATTCCAGGAAGCATTACATCCAATACGACAAGATCTGGAGGGTTTTCTCTAAATAATTTTAAACCAGATGATCCATCGTGTGATATGAATACATCATATTCAGCATCTTCCAAGTAATGCCTGACAATAATAGCCTGCTCATGATCATCTTCAATAACCAAAATCGTCTTACTCACGCCTTCTACCTTCCTTCAGTTTCTATATCATTAAGGCAAATTCCCCAACCTTTTCTCACGAATGGATGGGGAACTTTATGGAGGGGATTACAACAACGAAAATAGCTTCTATTTAGTCAACCTATTTTACCTTAGAAAAACGTCCTTTCGATCTCTTCTCTACCACCGACAGTTTCTTCTTAGCATCTTCAGCGCTCAGCTTCCCATCCTTCACCATTTGGTCTAATTTCGCCTTTACGGTTTCTTTGTTAACAGGCCCTGACCATTTCTCTCTCTGTAGATTTCCATATCCTCTGTGAAGATGCTGTTGATGATGACCGATAGGAAAACGCCTTTTCATAACCTTCGGTAATTTCGATCCTTTCTCTACCACCGACAGTTTCTTCTTAGCATCTTCAGCGCTCAGCTTCCCATCCTTCACTATTTGGTCTAATTTCGCCTTTTCTAACACAGTAGGCCTTTCAGAAATAACCATCTCAGCAAAAACAACCGATAAAACAGTCAAGGATACTAATACTATAACCAGCAATGCTAATTGAAGGTTTTGCGAGGTTTTTATAACCGATAATATTTTTTTCATCTCTATCCTTTATGCTTACCACACAACGTATCGATTTCCACAAGGTACATTAAGATATTGAAAAAGTTATGAAAAACTTGTCCGGAATTTTGGAATTTTTAACCACCTCTACCTCCAGCACCAGGACGACCTCTACCTCCAGCACCAGGACCCGGACTATCGGCACCAAAAGTGCTTTGAATACAGGAAGTTATTTCTTCACGATCGATACCTTGCCCTTGCAAAATGGATCTCATCATGGCACCTCTATTGGTTGATGAGAGATCAGGATCCGCAACATCAAAGCCATTTTCCCTAAGACATTGTGATAGTTTTAAAAGATCGTCCTGCAGTTCTATAGTATCTTCTTGTGATGGAGTCTGTGCAAAGGTAGCTCCTTGAAGCAAGGGAACACATTCTTGAAACAATTCTCTTCTGGCACTTGCTCCTAATTGTGCAGTCTTGGGGTCATTGAAAGCACTCTGCCTCATTCCAGATAGATCGACTGTTCCATCGGCATTTAACGTAGGATCAGGAACATTGAGTCCATGGTCTCTCATGCATTGGGTAAACTTAGTAGCAATTTCTTCATCCGTTAATTCAGGTTCACTTGAACGAGTAGCAGGCATCTCTATCTCTTGCGACGCATCTACTCGAGCCACACCAACACTTGATTTATCAGAACTAGAGCACCCAGTCATCGCTAGAAAGACGGTCATGATCACCATTCCTTGAATGGTTAATTTGAATAAATTCATCTCAATTCCTTAATCTAATAGATATACGCAGGGTATCACACAAACATATCTGTCGTTTCGATTAGTTGTTTCATTCCACATGTGTAAACATTTACCATTTGATCAATAAGATACACTAAGGTTTTGAAAAAGTTATGAAGGTTATTTTTATGGAGGTTTAGAATGGATCAGTCAAAATATAATCCACTTTCTCCAGAGGAAAGTTTCGTTATTGAAAGAAAAGGAACCGAAATTCCGTTCTCTGGTGAATATGACGACTTTTACGCATCTGGAACCTACGCCTGCCGAAGATGTAATACGGCCTTATATCATTCAATACATAAATTCGATGCCCATTGTGGCTGGCCAGCATTCGACAAAGAGATCGAAGGATCAGTTACCCGCATATCTGACCCGGATGGAATGCGCACTGAAATCGTGTGTGATACCTGTAAAGGCCATCTCGGTCACGTATTCGTTGGTGAAGGGTTCACAGAATCGAACACCAGACACTGCGTTAATTCTCTATCTTTAAAATTCATCCCTCCAGAAGGATCCGATAAGCAGTGAGTATTTTTCACGTTATGTGATAAGAACCATTAGAAACAATAGTGATCTTCTTGCTTGCGCTAATCGCATCCGCCCTTGCAAGGTCTAATGTATCGCCACGGGCTAAACAAACCGCCATGCGTCGATATGGTCTGCTCGAAGGTTTTCCGAATATCCGTACATCTACCCTACCGACTTTCATCGCATCATCTACACCTATGTAGCTAACTTTATCCGAATTCTCTTTTGCCAACACTACTGCACTCGCAGATGGACCATAGATTTCAATATCTGGGATAGGTAACCCCAATATAGCACGAGCATGAAGATCAAATTCGTTAAGGTTCTGCGATATCATCGTAACCATGCCTGTATCATGAGGACGAGGAGATAATTCCGAAAAAATCACCTCTTCCTTCGTAACAAACATTTCTACCCCATATATTCCTGCCCCACCAAGATTTGACGTAACCTGTTCTGCAATAGTTTCAGCTTCCCTAAGTATTTCAGGATCCATCAAGGCCGGCTGCCATGACTCCTGATAATCACCTCTCTCCTGACGATGTCCAATCGGTGGACAAAACAAAGTTTTTCCTTTTTTTTGTCTAATAGTCAAAAGAGTGATCTCGTATTCAAACCGTATGAACTCTTCAATAATTACACGTTGTCTATCTCCTCGCATTCCAGAACATGCATACTCCCAAGCCATCGGCAAATCTGGTTGTCCAGTCAAGACACTTTGACCTTTGCCTGAACTGCTCATAACAGGCTTCATCACTACAGGATATCCTATTCTTTCAGCAACCCTTAAAGCTTCAGTTTTTGATTCAGCATACCCATATTGAGCAGTTCGAACACCTATTTCTTTCGAGGCTAAATCACGTATCCAATCTCGATTCATCGTGTAGTTTACTGCTCGAGCCGAAGGCGTTATTTGGATTCCATTTTCTTCAAATTCAAATAATACTTCCGTCCGTATAGCCTCAATCTCAGGAACAATTATCTCTGGTGAATGCTTGGCTACAACCTGTCTCAATGCATTTGAATCAAGCATGTCAAACACTTCATAATCATCAGCAACTTGCTGGGCTGGGGCATGATGATAACTGTCGCATGCAACAACATAGCACCCAAGACGTTTCGCACTTATCGTAAATTCTTTTCCAAGTTCTCCAGAACCTAACAATAATATTTTTATTGGCAGTTGCATTTTCCTGTTCCTTTAAAATAATAGCTTCAAATAAAACGTTGCATTTATTCTACTTCCTTTAGGTCCTTATACCAGATGTCGTTTTACATTTCTTATTTTTGTAACTATGCTCTTGATAATATACGGATATTCCCAAATACTATTATGCAGCTCATACTTAACCAATACTCATTCGTTATAATCGGACTTTTTGTCCTTTTAACACTAATTTTCTTCACATGGCGGCTTGTTGGAATAAAGTATGCCATCCCAATAGGGGTAGTGATGTTAGTGGTTCTTGTTGGATTCCAGTTGATTTTCAGCACAGCTTCAACCGAGTATCAAAATATAGAATCTTTTAATAAATCTCTTAATTCTGACAAGCCAACACTTCTTTTCCTATATTCAGACTTCTGAGTGGTTTGCTTATCTAGTAAGCCCATCGTAGATGAGCTCGAATCCAATGTGGGGAAAACCATCAACGTAACACGACTAAATATCTCTTCAAAAATAGGTAGGTATGCTCGAAGCAAATACGGTGAAGGAATTGTTCCTACCTTTATTCTCGTTGATAAGTCTGGGGTCGAAATCTGGCAAGTCAATGGAAAGATTCCTGGTCCAGAGAAGCTGCTGTCCTTGATAACCTAAGCTTATCCTAAAACAACATCGCTACAATCTTCCTGATAACCACATACAAGGCAAGTAATCTTGCATTTGACCTCTAGGGTTTCCTGGCTACCACAAATCACGCATATCTCAAGGTTGTCCATATCCCTACTCTTAACCCAGATACTCTTTTAAGTCACGCCAACAAAAAACCACCATGTCCTTCAGTTCGTCTCTGAAAGCATACCATCGATAATTTCTTTTAATTCATCACTCGAAATTGACCCGGAAAACTTTCTGGTCAAGTTGCCTCTTTGATCAATAAAATATTTTTCTGGTATGCCCCGTAAACCATAATTTATAGCGATTTTTCCTTCCCGATCAAGCCCGATTGGAAATTTGATTTGGAATTGATTTATGTGACTAATAACTGGATTGGGTTGATCCCAAATAGCGATTCCAATAAATTCTACGCCTTTTCCAACATAGTCCCTATATACACTTGAAAGTATGGGTGCTTCCTCTACACATGGCGGACACCAGGAGCTCCAGAAATCAACCATTACAACTTTACCTTTGAGATCATCTAGTTTAACAATGCCACCATCGATCAACTCTAGAACCAAAGGTGGTGCCATCTCGGATACCACTGCAATTTCTCCAAGATCGCTGTTGATTTTAACTCCGCCCGGATTGCCGTCGGATTTCACTACAGCCCAAGATAATAAAGTTAAAAGCGCCACACATGGAATAATAATTACTCCAAGCCAAAGTTTTTTCCGTGAGTCTTTACTGTCGTTCATTTTCCAGCCATTTCCTTAGTATCTGGTTTTTAAATTTAGAACGCGCAGCGGAATATTCTTCAAGATTGGTTTCTCCGAGCTCGAATCGATCATCAAGAGCAACTAACGTTTCCAGTAATTTGGTACGGCTTGAAGATATATTTACATTAAACTCTGGGCGAGGTTTATTTTTATACGGTAGTTTTCCAAGCAATGAAAGAATTAAAACAGTACATAAAGAAACTGCCATTAAAGCTATAGTAAATAAACCGAGAGAGTGAAAACCAAAAAAATCTTTTACCCTTTGGAAAAGAGTAGGTTGCGGTAACCCGGATAAGACAATATCTATATTCTCTTCTTCCGATATATTGGTAATGCTAAACAACCGGTACGGCCTATTGGCAATTCCTGTAAATCCAAGATCTTTCATTTTATCGGTATTTACTGACTCTATGTCATTGGAAACTAGTAGCCTGAAAATATCGAGGTCTTCTCTGTACTTCCTAGATAAATCAAGTTGGTCATTTTCATAGAAGACAACGTACGTGAAGTTAAGACTATTCTCTCCAGGGGGAATTGGGGACACTAGAGCAAATCCACTATCGACCTGAACTAATCTTGCATCAGTTAGGTCAGATTGAACATCTAGATTTACAGCCCCAGAGGGCAATGGGAATCGAATGAAATTCATCGGGTTTTCTCCAGAAAGGTCCGGGACAAATGTAAGATCTCCCGTATTGGAAATTTTGATCGTTTCGAATACCGAAATTGCCCGTTTCGATCTGTCTAGATTCATCAATAACATAGAAGCTTCTCGAAATGATAATTTGTCCATTTCTTCCGTCGTCTCATAGACTTTGAGTAAAACATTGCTCAATTGAGACTGGTCTGTAATTCGTATAGGAGAAGAATGCTGTACACCTAAATAAACTGTAGTTAAGGTATAAATTAATCCTTCCCCTGATAAGATATTTTCAAAGATAAAGGACCCACTTTGGTCTGGAACCGTAGACCTTGTGTCTATCAGTTCCTCTTTATTGAACACATGAAGGATCACTTTCGGTTTCTCTTTACCAGATAAAGTTAGAACAAAATCTTCGGAGTTTTCATCTGTCCCATTCACAACTGAACCATTAACTGAAATCAAATTATCCGCAGCAAGAATCGATTCAGGTACAAAAGGAAGAGAAAAAAAGAACACTAGTGTCAACACGCCAAAGAAGATACTTCTAAGATTTATTCGTATTTCCTTCACGTAACTTATATCTTTCGTTATTGTTACTTATAGTAAATTTAGATGATACCAGTACTTTAAAAAGTTCTACCCTTAACAGGTACTGCTTAACTTCATTTCTTTTTCTCACGAAGTAATCGAATCTCTTTTTCTATGCTATTGCTCTCTTTTCCAAGCTCATCTTCTAACCTTAGTATATTGGCGATTTCACTACGGATCGTATCAAAACGTGGCTGATATTCTTCTACAGATACAAGCCCAACAAGAAAATCATTCTCAAGAATACGAATTGATTGATACAAAGAATTTCTTTCGTTTCCAATCTGCTCAAAAGGATCTTTATAAAGAGGTTGGTCTTTAGAGAATTTTAAGAAAAACGGCAAGGAAACAATTACCATCACAGTAGCTACCATGACCACTATAATTACTACTACCACAAGATATTCTCTCTAAAGATATTTGGTGTACCCGACCTATATTCCTGCCTCTGTTGCAATAGTACGTCCTTTGGAGGGCATTGGAGGACGACTATATTTAGGCCACAATGCAACCACTGTACCTAAAATAGCAATTGGACCTGCTAACCACATCCACCATACAAGTGGATTAACGAGGAATCTAAAGATAACTCTTCCGTCGCTCAGTGTTTCAGTAGAAACTATATAAAAATCTTCGACAGGTGTAGACCAAATTGCTGCTCGTGTAGCAACCATCCTGAAGTCAGGGTAAAATGCACGCCACACAGTCATCTGGCGAGAGGACCCATCGTTTACCGAAACTTCCACCGTATTAAAGTATTCGGTGCGATCAGGGCTCTTTTTCGTTGATTCACCTAAATATTCCACCGTGTATTTCCCTAAGTTGATCTTTTCCCCTGGTGCCAAAACAGCATCTTTCTGTGTATTGAAAAACGAGGATCCTATGACACCAAATGCCAGCACAACAATTGCTAAATGAACAATATATCCCCCATACCGAGGCCTGTTTGAAGCAATAAGACTGATAAATGCTTTAACGTAATTATCCCCTCTTTGATGTCTAATAAAAGTACCGCGTATCCATTCCTGAAATATACCGCCCACAACGAGAAAGCAAACAGCAAACGCGATAAGTGGATAAATAGAATGCATCCCAAAAGCAAGCAGCACGATAACCAAACACAACGTTATTCCTCCCGGAATGAATAGCGATCTACGAAGAGTCCTAAGTGAGGAACGACGCCATGATAATAGCGGTCCAATTCCCATGAGGAAAATAAGCCCTACAAATATCGGGCCATTCACTTGATTGTAGAAAGGTTCACCTACAGTAACCGTTGCACCTGTGAATAATTCTGAAACGAGAGGGAATATCACCCCCCAAAGAGTTACAAATGCAATACCGATCAGCAATAAGTTGTTGATTAAAAAGGATGCTTCTCTCGACAGCATAGATTCTAAGGGACGTGATCCTTTTAGAACATCGTAGCGAAGGAAAAAAACCAAGAAAGAAAAAACCAAGCTAACCCCAAGAAAAGCCAAAAACACCCACCCTAAATTTGATGCTCCGAACGAATGTACAGAAGGGACTGGCCCTCCCCTATTAATAAAGATTCCAAATAAAGCTAAGGTGAATGAGATATTAACCAAGGCTACATTCCACATTCTGAACATGCCCCGCCTCTTCTGAACAATTGCGGAATGAACGAATGCGGTTAAGACCAACCATGGCATAAGTGCCGCATTTTCGATAGGGTCCCAAGCCCAGTAGCCACCCCAACCTAAAATTGTATATGCCCACCACGCTCCTAGAAGGAGCCCAATACCAAGCATAGCCCAAATTATAAGACCCCAAACTCTCCCAATATCCACCCAATCCTCAATATTCTTTCCTGATATCAAGGCACCCATAGCAAAAGAGAATGGCAAAGTCATCCCTATAAGACCTGTCATAAGGATAGGTGGATGAATAAACATGCCTGGGTGCCTTAATAGAGGGTTGATTCCTTGCCCATCGAGCGGAGTGAATGGAAGTGTGTCAAAAGGATTCGCTAGAAAGACCATCACTCCTATAAAGAAAGTGGCAACGGACATCATAACGAAATTAGCATAAGGGAGCATTTCTTTCAGCCGAACCGGAGCTAAAGCCATAGACAACGTAATCATCACTGAAAGAACTAATGCAATAAATAAAAGAGATCCTTCATTCCCCGCATAAAGGGCTACCCAGGTGTAGATATGATCCATAGCTCGATTGCTATGGGCAGCAACGTATTCGAGGCTGAAGTCCCTAGCTACAAAGGCCCACACAAGATTTATCGTAGCAATACCTATAACTACAGAAACTAAGTACGTTGCGTATCGTGAACTGTCCACAAGTTTTGAGTTGTTCTTGTATGCACCTAAAACAGACCCAAGTGCTGCATAAAGAGAAAGTATTAGTGAAAATAGAAGTAGGCCTGAACCTAGTTGTGCCATCATTTATTCCCGATCCGCCGCATGAAATGTTTCCGGGTTTTCCACGCCTAATAAATCAATTTCTTGATCAACCCTCCGAAGATATGGGTTGATTTGGTTTTTAAGCATCTTCGACGTTTTTATATTTTGGCTCATGTCTTCTCTACCTCCTAGTCGTTGCATATTCTTCATGAGGAAATAAAGAAGTAATATCGCTCCAAGTAATCCAACAGGTGGAACAACCCACACTAGTAAACTAAATCCACTTTTTGGTGGTGCGGCAAGCACGGATTCACCGTATCTGTCAACGAAAAATTGTAGTATCTGTTCCTCTGACTCTCCAGCCTGCAATTTTCTTGTTACTATATCTCTCATCTGTACAGCTAATTGAACTTGAGCTTGGTCAATCGTTTCACTCGGACAAATCGGGCATATAAGTAATTTGTTAATATGCTGTGCCTCATCATCAGACGAAGAAACTCGATCTTCAAAACTACATGCATAAAGGATAATGGAAAAGACTAATAACCAAGCTATAAAAAAAGTTATTCGAAACCTTGACCGTATTTTAGAATGAATATGCAAGAGAGAAGTTAGTTCTTCTTTAGATCAGCTATCTCAGTTAGACCAACTTCTCTGTATTTTAATAGGCACCTATCAATAACACAAGATGCTAATCACTTACCTTGTAAA
>Ga0114993_10005507_pt1 | contig 12208 bp, 12 predicted proteins | sample ArcticOcean_MG_C_FD_87042 | JGI IMG/M metagenome (GOLD analysis project Ga0114993, IMG submission 87042) | Marine microbial communities from western Arctic Ocean - ArcticOcean_MG_CB2_150 | ecosystem: Environmental > Aquatic > Marine > Oceanic | place: Arctic Ocean: Canada Basin | collected...
GCAACCGCACACTTTAAAAGAGAAGAAATAAATATTTCGTTTGTTAAAGAGACCCTAAAAGACCTAATTTCTCTACAGGAAAGACTGCTCACAATCGACCATATACAAAAAATTGTTGCGGGGTATTATAAGGTTAGGATAAGCGATATTCTTTCTGCAAAAAGAGATAAAAAAATAACCCTCCCAAGACATGTTGCTATGTCGTTGTGTAAAGAATTAACAAGCCACAGCCTCCCAAGCATCGGGGATGCTTTTGGGGGTAGGGATCACACCACGGTTATACATGCATGTAAGAAAATAGCGGCACTAAAAACATCTTCCTCGTCTCTTTCACAAGACTATCAAAATATAATACATACTCTCAGCAATTAATTAACTGTGGATAACCCGGAAAAGCATCGTGGACAAACTTTGCTCAACAGTTTATCAACAATAACTAAACCCTGAATTAAGCGCACAACAACATTAAAGACAACAAAAAACAACTATGTGACTGGCTTATAGAGTAAATTTCCAAAACATAATAATAAAAATAATATATAATTTAAATATGATTATAACCCTTGATAAAAAGCTATTGATCGAACCTCTCAGGATTGTAACCGGGGTGTCTGAGTCGAAACATAGCTTAGCGGTACTTGGGAACGTGTTATTTAAAATTTCAGAAGGCAAACTTTTGATGGTTTGTAGTGATTTAGAGGTGGAAGTTTCTTCTACCATATCTTGCGACGTCAAAGAAAACCTAGAAACAACAATCCCAAGCAAAAAACTATTGGAGATTGTGAAAGCCCTTAATGACACAGAGGAAATTAAATTTAACATAGAGGAAACAAAAACAACAATAACATCGGGTAAAAGCAAATTTGTTTTAGGCACAATACCAGCGAAAGAATTTCCCCAAACACAACAAAAAAACGAAGAAAAACAGAAAATAAACATTAGCGCACTAGACAAGATTATTTCTGAAACCTCTTTTTCAATGGCGTTTAACGACGCAAGGCATTTTCTCAACGGGTTGTTTTTTGAAATAAGCGACGAAAGAATTACGGTTGTTGCAACAGACGGACACAGATTAGCAATGGCTACAACAAAAAACACGGACAAAAAAAACACAACAACAACATGTATAATTCCCCGAAAATGTATAACAGAACTAAGAAGGATTTTGGGCTCTTTTAAAGAAAATAAAGAGATGTTAACCGAAGTTAGCGTTAATTCTAACGAAATAGTGTTTAATATTGACCACTTTGTTATTAAAAGTAAACTTATTGAGGGAAACTACCCCGACTACAAAAAAGTGTTTCCTGACTCACTACCAAACAAACTATTGGTTGACAAAGAAATGCTGAGAGCTGCTTTGCAAAGGATGTCAATCTTGTCTAATGATCAATTTAAAGGCGTAAAACTTCTCATAAACAAATCAGAACTAAAACTAACAACCAACACCCCGTCCCAAGAAGAAGGGGAAGACACAATTGGGTGTAATTATGATGGAGACACGGTGGAGGTTGGTTTTAATTTAAATTATCTTTTAGAGGTAATTGATGTTGTGGATTCTAAAGAACTTAAACTTGAGTTAAACAACGCAGACTCTGGTTGTCTAATTTCTTCTAACTCTGGAACAAGCACCAACAAATACATAATTATGCCAATGCGCGTGTAGTTATGAGAATTAACAACTATTCGGCAGCAAACCTTAGGTCGCTTGATTTCATATCTTTTGAGCCTGGTCCCAAAATTAATTTAATTGTTGGTCAAAACAACGCCGGGAAAACATCTATTTTAGAGGGCATCAACATTTGTTCTACACTTAAAAGCTTCAAACCCGTAACAACAGACGCCCTTGTTAACAACCAAAAAAAAGAATTAAAAATAACCCTAAATGTTTCTAAAATCTCTGAAAATCACTCTATTTGCTTAAATAAGTCCCTAAAAACACCTATCTCCGCACAAGTTGATGAAAAAAAAATCCCTGCGGGCAAGCTTTCCCTTGCTTTTCCTGTAATTGCTTTATCTTTTGGTACTGAAAATATTATTAACCTTGGTTCTGAGGCCAGAAGGAGTCTTTTAGACTGGGGGTTGTTTCACGTGGAACCACCCTATCTTTCTCTATTTAAGGACTACATAAAATGTTTAAAACAAAGAAATATTCTATTAAGAGAAAAAAGCTCAGATAATCTTAATTATTGGACGGATAAGCTTTGTGCTTTTGGAAATGAAATAAACATAAAAAGAAAAAAATACTTTCTTAGACTGATTGATCAATATGCCCAGCTTATTAATCAGTTCTCGCTAGACAAAGAAATTGATATTTATGATGATATCAAAAATACGCAAATTTCTTATTACCAAGGCTGGGACAATATGCTCACCATGAACGATGCCATTATAGCGTCTATTGAGAAAGACAGAGCTTTAAAATACACAACAGCGGGGCCACATAAAGCCGATATTGTTATTGAAATCAACAATGAGCTTCTAAAACAGACAGGGTCAATGTCATCGCAGGTCATAACAAGCCTCCTAATGATGCTTGCTCAATGTCAAGTGTTTCACATGGAACATGGGTATAGGCCAATCTTGCTAATAGATGATTTATTTTTTGGAATAGACGATAAGAACCTGCGGCTTGTGATAAACTTGTTAAAAGAGTTAAGCGCACAATGTTTTTTGACTGCGCCCGATTTATACCATGAAAAACTTAAAAGTCTAAATTTAGAAGACAAAAACACGAATATATATAAACTAACAAACGGGAAAATTACACAAGAGGATTAATGGCTAAAAACGTATATGATTCATCAAACATCAAGGTTCTTAAGGGCCTAGAGGCAGTACAAAAAAGACCAGGAATGTATATTGGCGATACTGACGATGGCAGCGGTCTCCACCAAATGATATTTGAGGTTATGGACAACTCAATTGACGAGGCCTTAGCTGGTCACTGCGACACTATTAGCGCAACTATTCACGAAGATCAATCAGTAACGGTTGTAGACAACGGAAGAGGAATACCTGTTGATGAACATCCCGATGAAAAAAAATCTGCAGCAGAAGTTATAATGACGGTTTTGCACGCTGGGGGTAAATTTGATGATGACTCATACAAGGTTTCTGGCGGGTTACATGGTGTTGGCGTGTCGGTAGTAAACGCTTTATCAGAAAGCCTTGATTTAACGGTATATAAAAACGGGAATATATACACGCAACAATATTTAAACAGCAAGCCCACAGAAGACCTTAAAGTAACAGGAAAAACTGAGCTTTCAGGCACAAAAATTACCTTTAAACCAAGTAAAAATTATTTTACATTAACTAGTTATAACAGCGATATTCTCAAAAGACGATTCAAAGAGCTTGCTTTCTTAAATAGCGGGATAACCATTAATTTTGAAGATGAAAGAAAAGCGATTGAAGAAAGCTATAAATATGATGGTGGAATAATTGAATACATAAAAGAAATAACAAAAAAGAAAACCCTTATACATGACGAACCAATTTATTTTAAAACTGAAAGTAAAAATATTGCAATCGAGATTTCTCTAGTTTGGTCAAACACATATCAAGAAGATATTCTGTGTTTTACAAATAACATCCCTCAAAGAGATGGGGGAGCACATCTTGCAGGTTTTAAATCCTCATTAACCAAATCTGTCAGAGCTGTAATAGAGAAACAACCAGGATATAAAAAAGATAAATTTGAAATAACAGGAGAAGACGCCAGAGAAGGTTTGACTGCTATAATTTCTGTTAAAATGTCAGACCCAAAATTTTCCTCTCAGACAAAAGATAAACTTGTTTCTTCTGAAGTTAAAGGAGTTGTTGAGTCATCATTAAATAAAAAAATCTTTGAATTTTTTGAAGAAAACCCAAAAGAATTAAAATCTATAATTGCAAAAGTTTATCAGGCCGCAAAAGCTCGTGAAGAGGCAAGAAAAGCAAAAGAATTGATTAGAAGAAAGGACCCTTTAAGCATTGGTAATCTGCCAGGAAAGCTTGCTGACTGCCAAGAAAAAGACCCTACAAAAACTGAGCTTTTTATTGTTGAGGGAGATTCAGCTGGCGGTTCTGCTAAACAAGCAAGAGACAGAAGGACACAAGCTATTTTGCCGCTTAAAGGAAAGATTCTTAACACGCAGCGTGCACAAGACCACAAAGTCTTGTCTTCAACTGAAATAGCTTCATTAATAACTGCTCTTGGCTGTGGGTTTAATGATGAGTGTGATGTTAAAAATTTACGATATGGCAAAATCATCATAATGACTGATGCAGATGTTGATGGCGCACACATCAGAACATTATTATTAACACTCTTCCAAACAAAAATGAAACCATTGTTTGAACATGGCAATATCTATATTGCGCAACCTCCTTTGTATAAAATTAAAAAAGGTAAAACCCAAAAATATTTAAAAGATGACGAAGGTCTGTCAGATTTTATAAACCATGATATTTCATCAACCTATAAAATTATTACCAATAAGTTAGAATTAGGGCAAGAAGACAGTTATAAACTATTATCAAGTTACTCTAAAATGAAAGAAGTTCTAAGCCAGTTTTCATCAAAACGAGACAGGCTGCTATTACATTGTCTTGCTTTCTTTGAGCCAATGACTATTGAAATCCTTCACAATAAAGAACAAATTACAAAATGGTGCAAGTCATTCCAAACTTATTTAAACGCCAATACTCCTATAAATATAACTTTTGAAATTCAACCAAACACAGAAATAAACGAAGACAAGTCTTACTCTATTTTAATTTCAAAAAAAGCTAATGGAGTGAACGCAGTATTAGAACCGTTACATAAACATTTTTTTAGTTCTGATTCATATATAGGCCTCTCTGGTTTGTCGCTTAATTTATATGGCGAATCAGATTTTTCTTACAATGATTCAAGCGGGGGTTCTGCCAACAATCTTTCTCTGTCAGGCTGTTTTGATATATTGATTGAGGCATCAAAAAAATCCATAACACTGCAAAGATATAAGGGTTTAGGAGAAATGAATCCCAGCCAATTAGAAGAAACCACAATGAACCCAAAGGCTCGTTCTCTGCTTCGTGTTCTACCATTAGACGAAGGCGATCAAACCTTTGAAGAACTAATGGGCGATGATGTTGAAATGAGAAAACAATTTATCAAATCTAGAGCCTTATCAGTTAAAAACCTTGATATTTAATTATATATGATTGTTTCTACATGGAATATTAATTCTATTAAAGTCAGAATACATGCTGTTATGCAATATCTTGCAGAATATTCTCCAGACGTTTTAGTTGTTCAGGAAACAAAATCAATAGACGAAAAATTTCCTTGTGAAGAATTAAGAGCAGCTGGATATTATTCATATTATTGTGGTCAACCCACATATAATGGAGTTGCTATTATTTCTAAAAAAAAGCTTAATGATGTTGAACTTAACCCTGTTAACACAAAAGAAAATCAACAAAGGTCGATATCTGCAACATACGGTAGTTTAAAAATTATTAATCTTTATGTTGTAAATGGTCAAAATGTTGGTACTGAAAAATTTGAATTCAAAATGCGGTGGCTTAAAGCCCTTAATAAGTATATTAAAGCTTCTCTTTTAAATAATAAAAAATTAATTATTTTAGGTGATTTTAATATTGCCCCTTCAGACAAGGATGTCTTTGATGTAGAAATTACTAAAAATGAAATCCTTTGTTCTCCTGATGAAAGACAAGCGTTTAATGATCTTTTATCTTTAGGCCTTAATGATTTATTCCTTAATTTTGACTATCCACCCAAAACATTTACATGGTGGGATTATAGAGGAGGAGCTTTTCATAAAAATATTGGATATAGAATAGACCACATACTTGGAACAGATGAGGTATCTAGTGTCTGCAGAAACCTCTTAATTGATAAAGAAACGCGTCATAAATCTTGGTGTAAAATTGAGCCACGTACTTCAGACCATGCTCCTGTTAGAGTTATTTTAGACCTTTAATTTATTTATAGCAGTAGCAATAAGTCTTTGTTATTATTACATTAATGGGAGGAAATCCATGAAATCGATTATGGTAATTAATCAAAAAGGTGGGTCCGGTAAGACGACTATAGCTATTAATTTAGCTGCGTATTGTGCCCAAAGGGGTTACGAAACAACACTTATAGACCTAGACCCTCAAGAGTCAAGCACAGAGTGGCTTAGGGTTAGACCTATTTCTAAATCAAAAATCAATGGTTCTAAACAATTTAATAAAACCCTTAAAAAAGGCAAAAATAGAGTTGTTATTTATGATGTGCCCGCTGCCATCCATGGCTCAAGGTTAGAGAATTATATAAAAAAAGCAGACATGGTGGTTGTCCCAGTTATGCCATCTCCAATTGATATGAGAGCAGCAAGAGAATTCATACAACGAGTTCGCTCAATGGGCCCCGTAATTAGGAACAGGATTAAAGTAGGTCTTGTAGCTAATCGTTGTCGTGCCTATACAAATATTTTTTCAGAACTAGACAGTTATTTGCTTAAAGAGAAAGGCTTTAAATATATTACTGCGTTTAGAGACAATATAAATTATATTAAATCTGCTAGAACGGGGCTTGGTATATTTGAAATGGGAGAGTCTGCCGCTGCTCAGGACAGAGAAGAGTGGAAACCTCTTGTAAAATGGCTTGAGTTATAATTCTAGACTTGCTCTTATTCCATCGTCCAAACTTTGGTATTTGACGCAGCCAGGAAGCATTGTATTCATTTTATCAACATTTAGAACCCTAGATTCATTTAAAAACGACAGCCTTTTCTCTGTATAAACAGCCCTTGCTTCTTCGTATGTTATATAGTTGTTAATTTTTATCCCCAGGACTTTAGCTATTCTCTGATAGTAATCTGTTGATGATACTGGGTTGCCATCGCTGATATTAATAATTTCACACATATTTATATTATCAATCTGAAGTCCTGCCACAACTAAGCGAGCTAAATCTTCAACATGTATCAAGTTTGTTACTCTGCTTTCTTCTTTCTTTAATATTGGCTCTCCAGAATTTATTCTATCTATAGGGAGCCTTCCTTTTCCATAGATTCCAGGGACACGAAGAATTATTAAATTTATAGCTTTTAGTTTGCAATAATCAGTTAATTGTAATTCAGCACTAACTCTTCTTTTGGCGCGATCTGTGCTTGGATTAACCTTACAAGATTCATCAACTATAGCTCCATTACAGTTACCATAAACACCGCTTGTGCTTATATAAATAAATTGTTTTATATTTATTGTTTCTAAATTTTTTAAAAAATTTTCCATTCTGCCGTCTTTTAAAGACATTATGCTGGGCGGCGCCATATATATTATTTTTCCATTATTAAAACTATTAAGTTTTAAATTATAACTGTCTAAGTCTGCTTGTATTGACATGATTCTATCTGGCCTATTTTTTTTTGTTCTAGCTAGTTCAACTATATCGCAAGATAAATTTTTTCCTAAAAGAATGTCTATAAGGTAGTTTCCCAAATAACCGCTTCCTACTAAAATAATTTTATTACTCATTATTTAATATAGCGTCTATATAGTGCGACGCTCCATATGAATTATTTATTACTATGCTATTAGCGGTATTCTTAGTATCATTAATTATTCTTTTGTTTGGAACTACATAGACTAATTTGTATTTTTTTATAAACGCTGATGTCTTATTTAAAAATATTTTTAATGCAAACTTACTAGAAACTATTATGTAGTTAATACCATTTTCATCTAAATCATTTTCTTCTATTTTGATTTCTCTATCCACACTTCGTTCATAAATATATGAATTATAGAAAATCTGATTATTTTTTTTTAACATTTTTTCAATAATATTTCTTCCTCCTAACCCAGCAAATATGAGATATTTTTTATTCCAATCATTTGCCTCTATCATTTTTGTGTAAATAATTTTTGCTAAATTTTCACTTGAGCTTTTATCATTAGGGTAGATTGTATTTAACCCTATTTTTTCTTTAACTGCATCATTGGTGTATTTTCCAAGACAATATATGACTGGTTTACGCCTTCTTATGTCCTCCCATATTTTTTCACAATGGATTACGGCATTCTTGCTTTGGAATATTATTACATCATATCGTATGTTTGCGGGAGGGTAGCAATCAGGTTTAGGGTTAATTTTTATTATAATTTTTTTATCAATTGCCAGGCCCCTGTCTTTGCAAATTTTTTTGATCTCAGGGTATATTGTCATTTCAGATAGTACAAGTATCCTCATTCTTTTCCTATTTTAATAATTTTTTAGCACCTTGATTTATAAAAATTTTAGCTAGATGTTTCCCGATATCTTTATTTTCATTTAATCCACATTCATATGCAGACATAATGTGTTTTTTGCCGTCTAGCGATGATATAAACGCCCTAACTTTAATGTTTTGATTTTCTATTGATGCATGAACACCTATGGGAGACATGCAATTACCGCCAATTTGTTTAATAAACCCTCTTTCTTCTTTAGCGCATCTTTCAACACTCTCAACTTTATATTTTTTTAAAATATTCTTAATGATTTTATTTGTTTTAAGGTATTCCACACAAAGTATTCCTTGTCCTGCTGAAGGTACAAACTCATCAGTTTCAATATATTGCGCTATTTTTTCATTCATTGATAATCTATGAAGACCTGCAGCGGCAAGTATTATCCCGTCCATTTTTTCTTCTTTCATTTTTCTAAGTCTTGTTTGTATGTTACCTCTTAAATTTATAATCTTAAAACTACTAGAAATATTTTTCAGCATTGAAGCTCTCCTAGGACTGGATGTTCCAATTACTGCGGTTTTTGGCAAGTCATAAATTGATTTATATTTTTCAGATACAAGGGCATCAGAAGGGTTTTCTCTATTAAAAATTGTTATTATATCAAACTTCTTGCTAATTTCTGCGGGCACATCCTTAAGAGAGTGAACAGCTATATCAGTTTCTTTATTCAATAAAGACTCTTCTAATTCTTTTAGAAATAGCCCCTTGCCACCAGATTCTTTGAATATTTTATCGGATGCTTTGTCACCAGATGATGTCATTGGTTTTATATTAACCATCATATCTTTTTTTAAGATAGCCTGAACCATTTTTGCTTGTATAAGTGCTAACGGACTATTTCTTGTTGCTATTCTTATTATATTATTCATATTTATAAATTTTTGTTTTTATTTATACTATACTTACTAATAAATAATGTAATCAATTTTAATTAATATAATGAAAAACAAAATTTGGTCTAGTAGATTTACAAAAAAAACTGACGCTGAAGTCTTAGAGTTCAGCCAGAGTTTGAGCGTGGATATTGTTTTATATGAAACCGACATTAAGGTTACAGCCGCTCATGTTGAAATGCTTGCTAAATGTGGGCATATATCTATAAAAGATTCTAAAAAAATATTATCTGGTTTAAAAAAAGTTAAGAAAATGGCAGAAACAGGAAAACTACCTTGGTCTATAGATTATGAAGATGTTCACATGAATATTGAAAATTCTCTTACTAAGCTTATTGGCCAAGTTGGGAAAAAGATACATCTTGGCAGATCTAGGAACGACCTTGTCACAACAGATCTGAGATTATATTTAAGAGATTTCACTGATATTTATCTTATGAAAATAAGAGAAATTGAATATACTTTATCTAAAATGGCAATAATTCATGCTTCGTCGCTTTTCCCAGGTTTTACACATTTACAAATTGCTCAACCTGTAACTTTTGGCCACCATCTTTTAGCGTGGAATGAAATGATGTTGAGAGATGAAAAAAGACTAATTAATACAAGAGGACTGATGAATGTTATGCCTCTTGGCGCAGCAGCATTGTCTGGCACAACTCTTAGGATTGACAGAAAATTTGTAGCAAAAAAACTTGGTTTTTCAACAATAACAACAAATTCAATGGATGCTGTAAGTGATAGAGACTATGTTTGTGATTTTGCCTACACAAACTCAATGATCATGATGCACTTGTCAAGAATCTGTGAGGAGTTAGTTTTATGGGTGAACCCGCAGTTTAAATTAGTTGAAATTGATGAGGGGTTTTGTACAGGATCTTCTATTATGCCTCAAAAGAAGAATCCAGATGTACCTGAGTTAATCAGAGGCAAAACAGGTGGCGTATTTGGTGCTTTAGTTGCCTTATTAACCCTTATGAAAGGCTTGCCTTTGACTTACAACAGAGATATGCAAGAAGATAAAGCGTTAATTTTTGAGTCTATTGACACAACCTTAAGTTGTCTAAGTTTGCTTCCGAGGCTTTTGCTAACTTTAAAACTTAATAATGAGCAGGCCGCTACAATAGCATCAAGCTCATATTCTACTGCAACAGACCTGGCTGAATATTTATCAAAAAAAGGAGTGGCCTTTAGGATTGCCCATAATATAGTTGGAAACTTAGTTAAGCATTGTGAAAAAAAATCTTTACAATTGCATGAAGTTCCAATTAATGAATTAAAGAAATTTTCTGAGCTAATAGATAAAGACATATATAAAATTTTAGATCCAAAGTTTTGTGTAAAATCTAGAAACGGTATAGGAGAAACTTCGCCAAGATCTGTAATTAAAGAAGCAAACAGTGTAATAAAAAGGCTCTCAGCATATGGCTTCAAAAAATGAGATTTTTATATATATCAATAATGTCTTTTTTTGTGCTTAACCTATCCCATGCTCAGGAGTTACCAACAATAAAAAGCTACATGGAAAACAAGGATAGCACCTTACATGATTCTTTTATTTATGGACTGGAGAATGGAATTGAATGGTTAAGCGAATATTCATACACAAAACATGGTATTGAAATTTATTGCAAGCCAAACGACCTTGTTATATCAGTTAAGCAATTAAAGAAATTTATAAACAAAGAGCTTATGAAGGAAAATACATTTTATGATAAATATCAAGATGCACCTCTTCTAGGCTTAGCGTTAAGAAATGCGTATATAAGCCATTTTCCCTGTAAATAGTATAAAAGTTTGTTAAAAATATTTTTCTCCTTGAACATAATAAAATATAATAATATAGTAAATATATACAATAACCTTTTAATAGTAGGGATATATTAATCGTAAGAAAAAAGGAGAACAAATAAAATGAAAGAACATCCAAAACCTCAGGGCGATGATATAATTTTGCCAGATGGTACAGTTGTAGGAACTTGGAACGGCAAAGATGCAAAAGATCTTCAAGTAGAAGTTCAAAGAATAATTAAGGAACAAAAAGAGAGTGGAGCAGACCGCAACAATCTGTTAATTAGATTTGGCGTGCCACACTTTGACCAAACACCTGAGAATTTAAAACCATTCATAGCTTATGCTATATGGGGCGTTGACCTAACAGGAAATTGTTTGACTCATAGAAGGGCTGACCACTTTGAAACCGTAGAAAAAATTAATGAAAAATACGGCAGTGAAACAGCAATGGCTGCAGCTCAAAGGTACAGAGAATAAAGCTTTTTTAAATTGCTAATAAAGAGGCTCTTGAGAAAGGGGGCCTCATTAAATAAAATATTTTCTAAGCCATTTCATTAAATTATCTAAAACTATTTTTGGGATGGTATGCCCAAAAGCACCTGAGAAATCAGCAATATTTTTAGATTTATTTTTTAGAAAGCCTAATGTTTTTTTATAGCTTTCAAAACTAATAGCTTTGTCGTCAAAACCATGAGCTATAAAAATTTTAGCATTATCATCTATCTTATTGGTAAATTGTTCTTCACATGGCATATAACCAGATAAAGCAATACACCCGTCAACTCTTAATTTATTATCAAACATTAAGCTTAATGACAAGGCTGCGCCTTGAGAAAACCCTCCAATTATAAGTTTTTTAGATAGATCTAAATCTAATATTGAAAAAAATTCATAAATCATGTCTTTAGATTTTACGAGACCCTCGTAGTCTTCCTTTATTGAACCTTTATCATTTGTTTCTGGCAGTGGGTACCAAGACCTTTTTTCATTAACAACAGGAGCATTAGGTATCACAATAAAAAGTTTTTCACCCATGTCCATATTTATTATTTTCATTACTGGCTCAAATGACCAATTATTAGATCCATAGCCGTGGAACCATAGGACAGTTATATCTGAATTTTTTTTATCACCAATTGTTATGAAATCTTTATTTTTATTTAAATCCATTCTCAGTATAGCGGGCCAGGTAAATAATGATTATAATGTATCATATGTTATATAGAACAAGCTATTCTCTTTTTAGTCGC
>Ga0114993_10005512_pt1 | contig 12202 bp, 3 predicted proteins | sample ArcticOcean_MG_C_FD_87042 | JGI IMG/M metagenome (GOLD analysis project Ga0114993, IMG submission 87042) | Marine microbial communities from western Arctic Ocean - ArcticOcean_MG_CB2_150 | ecosystem: Environmental > Aquatic > Marine > Oceanic | place: Arctic Ocean: Canada Basin | collected...
CGAGCCGATCAGATTGTCGATCTATCGGGCTTTGAAGTGGTCGGGGCGTCGCGCCAAGGAGGCCACGTGCTGGTCAAGGTGCCAGACGACTGGAAGGTTGCCTGGACGAATAGGAAGGAAGTTCGGCAGATCGACCCAGCCGAATTACCGACGACTCTCCGCGGTGACGATGTGGATGCGGCGTTCGAGTATTTTCGCGGCGCGTTCACGCTCGTAGCCAAAGTGACCCAGAAGTCGCAGTTCGTGCGCGTCGAGCCAAAATACACCTTCTTTGTCGGAGCCCAGCAGACCCGCCTTGAAGCGAAATTCAATTACCATGTTCGTGGCGCCAAGGCCCGCGAACTGCGAATTGAAGTGCCCGGCTGGATTATCGACATCGACAAGATTGGCCCTGAGAACGTGTTCGACGTCAATTCGATTGATGTCGACGGGCAAGGCGTGGTCACGATTCCTCTGAAGGACGGAATCACCGGCCCGATCGAACTCAACCTGACGGCGCATCAGACGAGCACGGCTCTGGACGACGTGATCGTGTTGACACTACCCCGAGTGAACGTCGACGCGCCTGAACGAGCCATTGTCACGATTGTGCCGGACGACAACGTTGAATTGACGCCGCTGGTGCCCGAGGGAGACGGGCTGACGCCCCAGCAGGGAGTGACGACCGCGCCGCTGCCTGCCAGGCAACAGTCGCCATTGATTTATCGCGCCGATACGGCGGAGGCCAAATTCACGGCCGTGTTTAAGGTGCATCAGCAGGAAGTCGCTGTTGACGTGGCCAATCGTGTAACGCTCAAGGAAGACGAAGGAGGGAAGGTCGAGCAGCGGCTTGCATATCAGGTCTCTTATGTTCCGGTGCAACGGGTGCTGCTTGATTTCCCCCGGGCGTTGGTCACTCGCATTGAAGCGAAAGAGTTGGAAGTTCTGTTTGAAAACAAGCCCTTGGTGCCACTGCCGCTGCCGACGCCTGTTGGGGCGAACGTCGGCGAAAATTCGGTAATGCAAATCGTGCTGCCCCGCCCGATGATCGGCACGTGGAATTTGGTCTGCCGCTGGTCGCTCTCTGGTATCGATGCGATCACGTCGGACGGAGCTCGCCTGATGTTCCCCCTAGTAATGCCTGCGAGCGGTACACTGCGCCATAACGACCTCTTCGTAACGGCACCTGACGGCGCTCAGGTTGTCGACGGCGGGCTTCCCTGGGAATTGGCTGATCAAGACTCGGGAGACGTTGTGGCGAAGCGCACCCAGCGACTCGTCTCGGACCTGGCGACGCCCGAGGCGCTGGTAACGATCGCACGAACCTCGCGTTCGACCTTGGGTTCGACAGTGGTCGAACGGGCCTGGGTTCAGACATGGCTGTTGGGTGCGGGTCGCCAGGAACGTGTCGTATATCGATTTCGCAGTCAGGCGGATCACCTCACGTTGACGCTTCCGAAAGGATGTGTACGCGATGACGTCCGCGTCACGCTACGGAAAATGAAGTCCGACTCGAGCGAGGCTCTGGAGAATCTTGATCTTCGAGTAACGCAGGACAATCGATTGCGAGTGGCGTTGCCGCCCGCGGCTTCGACGCCTCGTCGCTACGTACTAGAGCTGTTTTATCGATTTATGCATCGCGATGCGGCGGGTCGAGACGGTGCCGGTCATTTGTCGGCCGAGGTCGCGCGATTTGACAGCGACATCTGGGTCGAGCGAATGTACTGGCAAGTGATTTTGCCATCGGACGAACACTTAATTTACGAGTCGTCTGATCTGACTCGCGAGTTTCAGTGGTTCTGGGAGCCACAGCGCTGGGGACGTGAATCGCTGATGGAGCAGAACCAGCTCGAAGCGCTCTGCGGAGCGATCCCGCTTCCCGAGGTACCTTTGCAAACGAACCGTTATCTCTTTAGCGCGGTCGGATCAAACGGACCGCTGGAGATTCGTACTGCCAAGCGGACCTGGATCGTGCTGCTCGCCTCTGGCGTCGTCTTGGCCTGGGGGCTGGCCTTGGTTTATACACCCGTGGTCAGGCGACCGTTGGTTTTGATCGCGGTTGGCGTGGCGCTGATGATTTTCGGTTTATGGGCCCCGGACGTAGCGCTGCTGGTGATGCAGGCAGCCGTGCTCGGCGGCGTGTTGGCGATGCTGGCCGCACTGATCTCGCGCCAGGTGCGGTTTCGCCGCGAATCGCAGCGGGTCGTGCGCGGTAGCTCAATCGTACCGGGCGTCGATGTCACCTCGACCGAGACCATACCGCCGCAGGATTTTTCTCTTCGGCCCGCGCCACCTCGCGACGAACAAGCGTCCACGGCGACCGCGCCGATCGTTATGGAAATCCCCACGTCCGACTCACAATCATGATCGCTCGTCGTTATGCCCGCTGGAGATTGATCGGGGCGCTGCTGCTATGGGCGGCCGCGCCGATGGGGTCATTCCTCATGACCGGTATCGCCACAGCCGACGACGAGCCTTTGCTGATGCGCCGGGTTTTCGCTCCGCATGATCGGGTAAAGGATTGGCCTTTTAACGGACAGCGTTTTTTGCCGGTCGATGGGAAAGAGTTAGAGCGTTTGGTGCAGGTGGCTCGATCAGCGGATCGCGGTGCCGAGGCCCCCGCCCCGGTCCGTGTGGCACGGGGGCGTTACGAAGCACGCTTTGTCGGCAGCCGCTTAACCGGCGGCGTGGCCGAACTTGATATCGAACACCAGGGAAAAGGGCCAGCGATGTTGTCACTTGCCCCGTGCAAATTGGCACTAGGCGAGGCGACGTGGAAGGGCAAACGGCCACAGAAACCAATTCTGGGTTCCGATTCCGATGGCGCTCTGCGTGTGCTCGTCGAAGCAAGCGGACGATTAGCGTTTCCTTGGACGCTGCAAGGCCGTCGGCAGACGGGTTCAACGGTTAGGTTCTCGTTGTCGCTTCCGACGTCGGCCGGCAACGAGTTGGTGCTTGATCTGCCCGTGGATATGGTGCCACGCTGTCCCCACGGGATCACCCTGCAAGAGGGCACAGCAGCGGACAAATCGCGGCGACGCTGGTTGATTCGTCTGGGGGCGCAAAACGTGACGACGTTGGTCATTGCGCCCGCCTCGGCGACCACGCCGAGTGATCGTCTTACGCTGGTGCGCCAGTCGTCGAACTATCGTGTTTCGTCTCGCGGCGTGACGCTCGAGACGCGACTCACACTCGACATCCATGACCACGCGATCCACCGTATCGTCGTGGCTTCCGACCCCGCGCTACGGATCGTTGAAGCCCGTTATGGAACCAGTGACGTTCCTTGGGTCGAGGTCGTCGATCCGAAGACGCAACAGCGTCGCGTCGAATTGCATCCGACCGAACCGATTCAAGGTACGGATCGCGTGGTCACATTGCGGGCCATGGCGCCGCTCCCAGAGAAATTCCAGCAGCCGTGGACTCTTCCACGGCTACGTCCGCAAGGGATGTCCTGGCAGGAAGGTCGAGCGACGGTTGCGGTCCTTGCTCCGTTGTCGCTGCTCACGATTGAGCCAACCGGTGGTAGGTTAACGCCGTCGTTGTCCGTCGACTCGGTTTCGCTTGAGTTCTTTCAACTCAACGCCGCGGTAAAACTTTCCGTCACCCACCCTCGACGACGAATGACGATCAGTACGGCAACCACCTTCAAACTGGGCGGAGGCGAGATCGCCGGTCGCAGCATTGCCTTGGTACGTGCCCGTAGTGGGCATCTGTTTGAGTTGAGCGCTACGGTCCCGGAACACTGGATCATCGACGAGGTCGGCCCCGACGAGGCGGTTAAGCGTTGGGAGCTTTCAACGCTGAAACGGCAGGGAGGCAAGACGCTCAGTCGTAGCCTCAAGGTGGAACTCAGGCATGGCCTGACACCGCAACGACCACTCAAGCTGATCGTTTCCGCTCGGGCGAGGCGTTCGCTGGTGGATCGTGGATCGTCGATCGATGCGCTGCGATTGTTTTCGTTGCCTGAGGCAAAGGTCAGTCGCGCGTTGGTCGTTTTGCGCCCGACACCGAAGTTTCGCCTGCAACTGACCGGCGACGAACGGCTCGAGCGGCTCGACCCTCAGGGGCTTGTGGCCGAGGACCTGCGACTGTTTGACCAGCCGCCCACGGGACTCGTCTTTCTTGACAATGCCCAGAGCCTGGCGCTGCGGGTATCGCTCAAGCCACAAACACCGGATTACACCGCCAAAGTTGATGTCGAGGTGAAAGTACAAGCGGGCGAGTTGGTCGAGTCATATCAATTCGATTGCACGCCGCAGTCGTCGCCGATTGATCGGCTGTTAGTTCACTTCTCGCCTTCGCAGGTCGGCAACCTGAAATGGTCGGTCGCCAACGGCAGGACCAATCAGCTACAGATTCAGCAACTCCTGCGCACGGAGCAGAGCGCTCGTGGGCTGGGATTCTCAGGAGAGACGTGGCGCGTCACGTTTCGAAAACCTTATACCAAGCCATTTCGCTTGCTTGCGACGCGGCACCGCCCACTCGGCAAAGAGGCCACAACCGGTCCCGTCTCCGTGGCCCTGGCCGCGCTTCCCGAAGCAACCTCACAGACTGGCAAGTTGGTGATCCGCCGTAGCGATCGTCATCCTCTGGTGATCGACAATCACCGTCTCGAAAGCATTCCATCTCCAACCTCAGAAGCAAGCGAACGCCAGGGTGTGCAAGCATCGTTTCGTTATTCGCCATCGCGCGAGGCGCCGGCGGCCGATGCGGCCGTGACCATTTCGCTCAGGCAACAGCGGGCGATGCAAGAATCGGCTTGGGTTTGGAGCAGCCAACTCGACTCCCGCCTATCACGATCGGGCGATCAGAGTCAGCAAATGACCTATAAGATTCAAAACACCGGTCGCACGCGCATCAGCGTCTCGCTACCGCCAGATGCTCAATTGCGTTGGGTCACGGTCGACGGCCGTCAGGTGGAGCCACTGGTTGACTCAGCAGAGAATTCAAGTCAGCGGCAGCATCTATCGATTCGTCTTCCGGCGGAGCAAAGATTCTGTTTGGTTGTCTTGCAGTACACGCTTCAAGTTGGACCACTTCGACTCGCACGGTCGGTCGCGCCGGCTGCGGCGGTGATTGACATGCCGGAATTGCATCGCCGCTGGACTCTCTGGCTGCCAAACGCCTACGAGATTGTCGATCAAGATGCTCGACTGCGGCGACCTCAGATCGCGCCACTGTCGTGGAGCCATCGGCTGCTCGGACCATTGGGCCGGGACGTCGCCCAGAGACGATTTGATCCGTTGCAGCTATCTGACTGGGAGGGAGCGATTCGCGGCACACCGGAATTTCGCGCAGCCGAAACTCGGACAACTCGATGGCTACGCAATCTATCGATCCACGCCAATCATGGACACGAGTGGGGGCAGCTGTTGGCCGCTTCGCTGTCGGACGAAGCCGAGAGTTCGATGCCCATCTGGGTCGGTACCGGCGCACTCGCCGACCGAGGAATCTTGCCACAGACTCCCATTTTGATCGCGCCGGATGTCGCCGCCACGCCAGAGGCCGCTGAGCTGCTTCGCGATGCCGGTCTCATTGTCTTGGTTCTGCCGCAGGGCGCGGTGCTCACGACAAGCGAGACCCTGGCGTGGCACCGCACCAGTTGTATTCCACTTCGGCAAGACGTCGCCTACTGGGTCGCCGAAGGTTCTCTACGAAATCATCTCGTGGCGGCAGCCAGCGCCGGCGACCACGCGATGTTGGCCACGGTCGATGTGTGGCGTACGGCTCCCTGGCACGAACTCACGCCGTGGGAAACACTCGCCAAGGCCCCAGACGTTCAGCGTGATCTACAAGGTTGGAGCGCGTACACCTTTGTGCTCGATGACGCTGATCGAGCCGTCACGCCACGAGTGGTACATGTCAGCGGCATGCGTGCGCTGGGCTGGGCCGTGATGCTGATAACCGCGATCATTGCTTGGCGCTACGGGATGCAACATCGCATGATGCTTGCTCTGGTCCTGGCCGTTTGCGCCGCGATCGCGATCATCGTGCCGGCTGCGTTTGCGCCAGTCACCTCGGGGGTTTGTCTGGGGATATTCTTGGCGTTCCTGATGCACGTGGCGGGCTTGTTGGTCTGGCCGCGCGGCAGTGTCGCATCAACGAGTAAGGTGCCCGCGACCGATCCAGCCTCGACGGAAATACGCAACCCCTTGCCGACGCCGATCGGGATGTGGATCCTCGGGCTTGCTACGGCTTTGGCGACGACCGCCGGTCGCACAGTGGCGGACGAAAATGCCACGCCCAAGGTCGGTCCAGAGATCCATCGTATTATTGTACCGGTCGACGATCAGCGACGTCCGGTCGGCAAATGGGTTCACGTCCACGACCATCTGTACACCGAGTTGCAGCGCCGCGCCGCCCGCGCGACGCTCGCCCCGAGGGGTTGGTTGCTCACGGGTGCGGTTTACGAGGGTGCGATCAAGTGGGACGCGACGGCCGCTCGTGCCACCGGCGTGCAGCTGACCGTTGATTACGACTTGTCGACGTTCAGTGCGGCCACGGAAATTCGCTTGCCGCTTAGTTCGCCCAACAAGGGCGTCACCATTCGCAGTGCGACGCTCGATGGTCGCCGAGTCGAGCTGCGCCTCAGCGCCGACGAAAAGGAGTTGCGTCTGGTCGTCGATCAGAGCGGGCCGCATCGAGTGCAAATCGAATTGCACTCGAAGGTCGCTGAAATCTCCGCCGAGCCACCGCGAACCGGTTTTGTGTTGGCAATTCCGAGGTTGGCCACATCGCGACTCGAATTGAAAACGCCTACTAAGGTGAATGCGTTTGAGGTATCCTCCTCGGTCGGTGAAGTGCGGCTGGACGGGAAGGTCGGTCGCTTGACGGCCCGCCTGGGGCCGACATCGCGGCTGGCAGTGAACTGGCCATCGGGCGGCGCGAGAAGAGCACCGGCCCCCGAATTTGATGTAGATCAGTATCTGTGGCTGAAACTTAGGCCGGGTACCGTTGTGGTCGACGCCCAGTTTCATCTAAATGTGACACGTGGGCGGCTCAAACATCTCAAGGTCATTGCCGATCCGCGGCTTCGCTATTTGGGCGCGCGAACTGACGCGACCGATGATCCGTCGGGCGGCGGTACGTCGAGTGTGAGGACGATCACAATTCCGCTACGTAACGCCGTCACGGGCGAAGCGGTGGTGAAGGCATCGTTCTTGCTCCGTGGTGCGTCGGGCATCGGCGATCTGACGTTGCCACAACTTGATGTAATCGGAGCGGAGTCGCGGCGGCGGTACGTGGCGGCGTCGTTACAAGACGGCCTTCGGGCGACCAAACAGACGATTAACGAAGCGGTGTTGATCGATGGCGACGATTTCCTCGCACGCTGGAGCGGCGGAGGTGATCCGCCGACATTGGCCCATCGGTTACGGGGCGATCGGCCTCAGTGGAGCGTGAGAGTTCAACCTCAGCGGTCCCGGATCACGGCCGACGAAACAGTGCTGCTTGGATTTGATCGGATCAAGACACAGATTCAGTACGACGTAAAGATGTCGACCGTTGGTGGAAAACAGATCCAGTATCGACTAAGGATTCCAAAGACCCTACGAGTTGCCAACGTTACAGCGTGGGAAAACGACTCGCCGCGTGCGGCGCGTTGGACCGATGACGGTGACGGGCGTTTAACGGTATTTCTGGTTGGCCCCGTGACGGCGCCACAGCGAATTTCGATCCACGGCGAAATGGCCACCTCCAATGCGCTTCGCTGGGACCAGAACATGCTTTCGCTCTTAGGCGTCAAGGCGACAACACGTCAGTATCAGATTTCCCGCCACGAAGACGTCAACGTCGAAATCGTTCGGCACGATGGGCTGCAAGAGACAAACGCCGATGCCCCAACCAAGAAATCGGCAAAGAATCGACCCGGGGGGCGGGTGGCGTTCGTCTATCAATCGACTAAGAAAAGTTCCATCTTGCAAGTAAAGGTCTCGCCGAATCAGCCGAAAGTTGTCGCCCGACAGATCACGCGGGTGATTCGGCGTGGCGAGGTATGGCAGGCGGAACTACGATATGTGATTGATCAAGTCGACGACGGAATCGTTGACCACTTGCGTTTCGACGTACCACTCAATTGGTCCGCTCCGATCGAGGTCAACCCATCAGCGCAGGTGCAACTGATTGACCTTCCCGGCCTCAAGCGGCGGCGTCTGGTGGTTCGGCCACACGAACCGATTCGCGGTCCATGGACGGTCACGCTACGTGGGACGCTCAAGGTGACGCCGCCTCAGAAAGTCGCGGCACCTCACTTTACTCCGCTAGGCACGGCTAAAGTAACACATTATCTGATTCTTCCAACTAAGGTGGGTAGCCAGGAGATTCGCTGGGATCCCGTCGGACTCGAGGCGGCCACCCTCCCCCCAGACCTTGCTTCAGAGAGCGAATCACCGAAATACGCCAACGTCTATCTCGTCAAAGATCCACGTTTTCAGGCAGTACGCAAGGCCGTTCGCCAAGTGGCCGAAAGCCCACTGGTTCAACTGGCCGACATCATGGTTGCTTGGCGAGAAAGCGGCGCATGCCACGGCGTGGCGACGTTCGATCTGCAGCCCTTTGGCATCTCGAAATGTCACTTGCGAATGCCGCCTGACCACACGATCGTCCGAGTCACCGTCGCGGGCGTGCCGGTGACGCTTATGGCGGACGCGACAGGACGATTCGAGATCCCGTTAGGCCCAACCAATCTGCCGCAGCGGATCGTGGTCATGTTCCAGGGAGCACTGGACGATTCGGCCCTGTCTCGCCGCGAGATTAAAGCACCGGTATTGGACGGTATCCCTGTGGAACGCACCCTTTGGACCACCGTTGGCCCCGAGTCATTGAGCGCGAGCGGCACTCATGAGGACGAGCACATCGTTTCGCCACTGCGACAGTCGCAGATTCGTCTCCGTAGCGTGGCCGATCTTGTCGAAGGGGCTACTGAGATGGCCGCCGAAGGATCGCCTGAGGATGTGACCAACTGGTATCGTCCTTGGCTTGCCCGTCTACTCGCAAGTCACGATAGCGTGCTTCGCCATCAATTCGGCACCGCGTCGGACGAGTCCCGGCAAGAGGCTGTTGAAGAGGCCGACCAGATTCAAACCGAACAGGAGGAGGTCGCCCGCCGACTTGGCGCTAGCGACATGCGGACTCGAATGTTGTTACAGACTTCGGTGGTGCGTGACGCGGACACCCTCTGGCGCAAGAACCTCGCCGGCGATGGTGTGACAACGCACCGCATGTTCCCGGGAGGCCAGTCAACACTAGAGCTACCCGACCCGCGGCATCGCACGAGCGATTTTGGTGAGCGAACGCTCATCGCCCTGTTGTTGCTTGCTGCGGCGGGATTAGGTGCCTGGTTAGTCCGCCGCAGCGGACCGATCGATCTGCTCGTGCGCTGGCCGCATGCGACCGGAGTCGCAGTGGGTCTTGCGTGGTGGCTCTGGCTGACTCCGAGTTGGGCTGGCTGGATATTGGTCGCGGTGAGTCTCGTGGTGGGCTTCTTTCCGCGTTGGTTGGCGAGTCGGTTTCAATATCAAGTGTGAGCGATTCCGCGTTCATTTTTTGATCTCAACACCGTTGTTTGGCAGCGCCGAATAGATGCCGTTGGGTGCCAGGCCAAGCCATGGATCAGAGTGTGGCGTCAAGAACAGTTCGGCATAGATGCGCTCGTCCAGCGCGTCGACATCGCGAGTTGCCTTGCCTTCGCTGAACCATTGATGAATCCGTCGGTGCAGCAGATACTCGTTACGGACCGCGTCTACCGCAATCGAACTTTCCAGATTACGGATGAGGCGAACCAGCGGTTTCTCTCCTTCGCCCTTACCCTGTCCCTGGCCGACGCCTTGAAGGTTTTCCTGCCCTTGGCCGTTTCCCCGGTCACTTGCCTTCCTTGCTCTCTCGATATATTCCTGCGCCGCCGCGGGATTCTCACGCTCGATTAACGTGACACTGGCTATGTCCAAAGTTGCTTCCTTCGCATGCAGGGCCGCGATGCGCCGCCAGGCTCGATCATCCGTCGATCGTTCGAGCCGGGGGATTTGATCGATCATGACGGAAAACGACACCTTGGCAGTTGCCTTGACCGCCGCACCCTGTCCCTGACCCGTCGCCTCGCGCGCCACTTCTGGCTTGATCTTGGCCAGTTCTTGCTGCCAACGGCGGACAATTTTCCCTAGCTGCTGCTGGTGGTAGTACTTCACGAGCGAGTCTTCGGTGTATCCCTTGGGAAGTTTCTGTTTGCCGGTAAAGTAATTTGCACCCGTCAAAAGTTCGGCGATCCACGCTTTGAACTTCTGCGGCCCGTACAAACCTGGCAGTCCATCGATCACCTTGCCGTTGGGAGCCAGCACGTAATGAATGCTGTTGCCGGTCAACGTACGATGCAGTTTACGACCGTCGCCAAAGTCGATAGTCACTTTCGGCACTGGGCGAACCGACTGCCAGTGCAAGATGAAGTTGTCTCGCAGTAATTCGGAGATCGTCGTGTTGGCGTAAAGCGTCGTGCGGAAGAAACGGCTGTTGGCGCAACTAAACTCGTCGGTCAAGTTTCCCATCAACCGCAGACTGACAATCAATTTGCCGCTGTTGGCCGCCGCCTGCTTCGCCTTTGCCAAATCCGTGTACCAGTACAAACGCGAGACTGTGCAGTATCGTTGTCCACCGACTCGGTCGATCACCGCATCGAGTTTCGCCAGTCGCGATGCGTCCTGTTTGTCGCTCCCCCATCGTTGCCGCTCAACAACGAGCCACTCGAGGGCCGCTGGCCCCTTGTCGCGCAACCGTTGGATTGCCGACTCCGCCTGCTCGGCGTTGTCCGAGATCGCTTGAACCGCGAGTGGTGATATGTCGGCTGCCCGAGCGCCCTTCTGCAACAGAATCAACGCCGCGGCAATAAAACAGCATGTGGTGAATGTTCGCATTTGTCTTTCCTCTCAGTAGGGTTCCCCAGAGATTATCCCATGGCGATGCGACGGTCAAATGTTTCGGGGCAAGAGAAGCAAGAATTGGCGGAAAGTATGTTATCTCCCTCATTCTGGACGAATTATTGACATCCATTTCGCATCGGCTTATACTTCTGCCAACTTGAGATATCGGTGCGTGTTTATGTGAAATGGCGGTTTTGGTTCTCGTTTTTTTGAATCCTTCAGGAGAATAACGATGCGCAAGAAAAAATGGTGGGTCGGTTTCTTGGGCGGTTTTCTGGCTCTGTCGCTGATTTCGTCAAGTCAGGCGCTTGCCACAACACCGAACTCAAAGAGAACCAAAGCGAAGCCCGCGGCGAAAAAAGAGGTGAAAAGATCGCGCGATCGCGGAGCCGATGACGCACGGCGCAAGAAGGCATCTGAAGAGGCGAAGCGAAAACGGGCGGCCGACGACGCAAAACGCAAAAAGGCGTACGAGGAAGCAAAGCGAGTTCGCGAAGCAAAAGAAAAGGCTGATGCCATCAAACGGGCCGCGGATCGCAAGAAACGTGACGAGGAAGCCAAGCGGAAATATGCAATCTATCAACGAGTTCGGCACATTCTGCCGCATCACTTCTGGGGACTGATCGACGAGAGGCAAGTCGCGCGCATCGAGTCGGTCCAGAAAAATTACGACCAGCAAGTCAGAGCGACCAAGGCCGAACAAGAGCAGCTTGCCGAAAAGTACGCCCAACTGAGTGATCGCCTTGAGGAAATGCGCGAAAGGCTATCTAAGGACAAAGACTCGGTGCTGTCCTCTTCTCAGCGAAAAGCGATCGAGGCCAAGCGGGCCAAAGATCGAGAACAGCACAGAAAATCTCGGATCGCCTATGCCGCAGCCCGTAAGAGGGCCGAAGCGGCGAAGAAACGAGGGAAGAAGTAGAACGATCGACGACTTCGTCGGCGGGCCATCGCCTGATCTCGCCGTTGACGAACAATTGACGAAGTGAATCTCACGACTCCGCCGGTAACGCGACCGGCGGAGTTTTTTAGTTAACGTGGTACGGCGTTTAAGCATGTCACGGCCCTTTTTGCCAGGTATTTCGGGCAAGAAGCGAGAATTCGCACGCCGGGGGGGCGTCGACGGTCGCGACGAGCTGTTTTTTCTGAACCCCGCCTGCTGCTATAATGGCAGTCCTGCGATTCTTGTGGATCCGCCATGAAGCCCCGCCTTCGAACAGTCCTGCCATGCGAGTTTATTTTCTGATCCTGTTTTCCGCGGTGCTCGTCATCCATTGCTTGGAGGGTCTGTCCACGGGTGCAACCACGCCGCCACG
>Ga0114993_10005516_pt1 | contig 12198 bp, 8 predicted proteins | sample ArcticOcean_MG_C_FD_87042 | JGI IMG/M metagenome (GOLD analysis project Ga0114993, IMG submission 87042) | Marine microbial communities from western Arctic Ocean - ArcticOcean_MG_CB2_150 | ecosystem: Environmental > Aquatic > Marine > Oceanic | place: Arctic Ocean: Canada Basin | collected...
CCAAAAAATGGACCAGACCGCTTGTGAACTGGACCGCTGCCATCAACCAGTTTGTTATCATGTATGAGGAGCGGGTCCCCATATCGTGAAAAGGTCAGTTACACAAAACTCTGGACAGACCCCGATTCGAGCGTGACAATCCTTAACCCGGACCATCATATTGCCACATTGTCGGAAGAGGGCCATATCCAGATGGAGTTGTATATTACACAGGGCAGGAGGTATTTGAACTGGAGCGATGAGGTCCTGGATGAAAATGAATTCGGTCTCGGCACCATTCGTATTGATGCCGTTTTTAATCCTATCAATAAGGTTCATGTGGTTATGGACAAACTTACAGAACGCTATGAGAATGTTATTTTAACCGTCTGGACCAACGGCGGTATACTTCCTGCCGTCGCCGTATCAAAAGCGGCCTCCATACTGGCCGGTCACTGTCGCCTCTTCGATGCGTCTGCGTCTGTTTTATTACCTACCGCAGAAAGCGACGATAATGATATACGCGACGGCAAAACGCCTCAGACGCTGGATATACCTCTTGAGCACCTTAATCTTTCTTCTCGCTCTCACGGTGCACTGACAGCCGAAAACATCAACATCCTTGCCGATCTGGTCGGTAAGTCCGAAGAGGAGCTTAGAACATTTCGTAGGTTGGGAGAGAAATCATTGGAAGAAATTAAAATTTCATTAGCCGGTTACAACCTGAAATTGGGAATGGATACGGGCGATTGAGGGCATATGGCGAAGAATAAAAGTATACATAACCTCTGTGCCCGCTGTCAAAACACCTGTAAACAACCAGCAACGACGGGCACGTTGACATGTGGCATGTTCAAAGGAAAAATGGACGATGAGGAGTTTAACCAGCTTCTATCTGAAATGGAAGACCTCATCGAAAATGTAAAACATCTAAACCATCGTACTTCCGATCTACTTGCCAATATGCGGGATACGGATCAAGATATGTCATCCGGTAAAACGGGAGGTTAATATGGCCCTTCAGGAACAAGAAGAAGTACGGGCGCTCTTTGCCCAACGAAATGAAATAAACAAACGTTTAAATGAGTTGCTGAAAAACACCGCACTGGGCGAAACAGAAGATTACCGTCTGCACGGTCCAAACGGCGACACGACAGCTTTGTCTGACTTGTTCGGCGATAAATCTGATTTAATTGTAATACAAAATATGGGGCAGTCGTGCCGGTACTGCACCATGTGGGCGGACGGATTCATGGGCGTGAAGCAGCACCTGGAAGACCGGGCGGCTTTCGCTTTGGTCAGTCCTGATTCGCCTTCTGAACAACAGGCCTTTGCGAAAAGCCGTGGCTGGACATTTCGCATACTATCCAGCCACGGTACTCCTTTCAAGAAAGATCTCGGATTTGAATCGGAAACAGGTGATCAAAGTCCGGGTGTATCCACTTTTCGACGTGAGGGCACTAAGCTGATTAATATAGCTAACGACTTTTTTGGTCCGGGCGATAGTTACTGTGCAGTTTGGCATCTATATGATTTATTGCATGGCGGTGCGGATGGATGGGAACCGCAGTATGAATATGTAGCGGCGGCCCCAGAATCTTAGCACGCAATTAGGCACCGATATGCTTGGCCAGATTCTTGCAGCATTTTTTATATTTTTTCCCACTGCCGCACGGATAGGGTTCGTTGCGACCCGTTTTGTAAATAACAACGGGGGCTTTCGGCCTATTGTTTTGATTTGATCCTAAGAAGATCCGACTATCTTTCTTAAGCCTCCTATAGCAAATTCTACACTTGGCCATTCTCCCGCAATAGAAGGGTCGACCGCCTCGTTTTGATAGGCATCCTTGATAGCATTTATAGCCGCTTTAGCCTTAAGATCAATCAGGCTGGAAACGACAAAGCCGTTAATCGTACTTTCTAATTTATCTGAAAATAATATAGCTCCTCTGTCATGAACTGCGGCAACCGCGCCTCCAGCACCATCTCAATGCTGCATTTAATCACACCATCCCTGGTCGAGACCGCCTCTTCAATTTAACCCTCTTGCCATCAAACACTCTTTTCCGACTGGCTTTCCAATATCATAAAAAATGAATGGCCCCTTTCTTCTACTTCAACAATTTGACCTACCACCCACGTTATGTAAACCAGGTATGGCGTAAAATGGTTTTATAGGACATAGACATCATTAAATTATAATAGGCCGGAGAACGGATATTTCATTTTCTGTTTGTCCAACACTGAATTTTCCTTGACCACATACTATACATATGTATAGTATGTGGTATGGAACCGCAACGAACCTTTCTCCTCTAAAAATCCAATGTCTATAATATGTCTTCACATTCCCGATTATCCAGCCTGGGCTTTGCGTCGTCATTATCAAGTTTCAGATCCTATCATAGTTGTTGAAAAAAAAATGGTAATCTCTTTGAGTCGTGAATTGAACGGATCGGAGATCGCTATAGGAAATCATATTGAACGGGCGAAGGCCCTCGAACCGAATGCGGTATGTTTTAAACGAGATAGAATCTTGGAAGCCGTTGTTTTGGAAGATATGGTGAAGAATTTGTACTGTATGACGCCTCAGATTGCACCGGTTCGGAACAACATCTTTCTGGGTTGTTGGCTTCTTCTTCAGAATGCGGATATGGATTTAATGATGGATTATACAAAAAAAATAGACGCGCAAGTTGGGGTCAGCCATACCAGGCTCTATGCCATGCTCTCAGCTTTGACCGCTCCTGTAGGCCATATGGTGTTTACACCATTTCATAAGGTTAATTATTTTTTAGATCGCAGTCCCGTCACCCTTTTAGCCTCCTTCGGGTTTAGTAAGGAAATAATAGAAAAACTGATGCTCTTTGGCCTTCGAACGGTACGTGATGTAGCACGGCTTAAAATCAGACATTTGTCAGCGCAATTTGGTACAGAAGGCGCCCGTCTATTTTACTTTTTACATCCCGATCATGAGCCACCAGTTTCCAATTATATATGGGACGTCCTAGAGAGCACCTACACCTTTGAAACGCCGGTGTCTGAACCCCGAGATACTTTACCTGTCATGTCTCATCTCTTTAACGATCTTACGAACCGCCTCTGTGATCGTATGGCTATGCGCTTGGAAATTCGTGTGTTATGCGCTTCAGATACCATCCCGAAAGGATATAGTCGGATATTGAAAAAACCGACCAAAGATCTGGAGATATTAAGTCGGATCGGTGAAACGCTTTTAGATAAGTTAGTAACCTCAAAGATGAATATTACCCGTATATCTGTCATCTTCGGTGGTCTAACCTCTTACGAGCCTGAACAGCAAAACCTATTTTTTGAGCGGCCCGCCCTGGACGAACTGTTCCAAATTATGCATGAACGTTTCCCCGACCAGTTGGTCCGCGCCGCACTAACAGGTGTTGATTCGACTTTTCCAGATGATGAAATGCACCTGATCCCCGTAGATACCAATCACAACGTCTGAGCATTATGAAACGTATTAATGTCCCCATCACCGTATTCACCGTTAAAAACCGTCCGCACATTATTAAATGGCAGCATCGACGGCTTAAGGTGCAACGTATTATGGAATATTGGATTGTACAGGGCAAGTGGTGGCATGAGGAAGAAAAACGAGTCTACCTTTACCTATCTACGGACCAGGGGCCGATTGAAATTTTTCATCGCAATACATCTCAGTGGATCCTGTCCCGCATCTTTGATTAATCAATATTATGTTCGCCCACCTTCACGTCAAAAGCACCTTTTCTTTCCTCCACGGTGGCTCCTCGCCGGAGGATCTGGTAAAGCAGGCCCGGACCATACATTGTCCTGCCCTTGCCCTGACCGACAAAAATGGGATATACGGCGCGGTTCGTTTTCTGAATACCTGTAAATCGCAAGGCATTCGAGGCATCATAGGCTCAGAAGTAACAGTGGAACAGGCACCGATCGTTCTGCTGGTTCAAAATGAGACGGGATATGCTAATTTATGCCGTATACTTACCGAAGCCCATACTTCAAACCGCAAGCATCCATCCGTCCCCATTAACGTGCTATCCACTTTCAACAGCGACCTCTTCTGCTTGACAGGCGGCAAGGAAAGCACCGCCTGGCAATTGGTATCAAATAAGAAAATAGGCGAGGCCGAACAATGGCTGAGGCGCCTTCATTCCGTTTTCAGAGAACGGCTCTATATCGAACTCTGCCACACCCTGGAATACGGCGCCGGACGAGTTATAGATCAGCTTTATCGCTTGTCGGTTTCTATGAACATCCCCGTTGTAGCATCGAATAACGTTCGTTATGACATAGCGGAAAATTATGTTCTATCGGACTTGCTGACCTGTATCGGATTAAACATTACAGTGGACGAACCGCATCCGGATCGTCCTAGGAATGCAGAGGCCTATTTGAAATCCAAAGAGGCATTAAAACGCCTGATTCCCTTTGAGTCTGCTTTTGAAAATACCATGGTCATCGCAAATGCCTGCCAAATCGATCTCGTACCGGAACATATCACCCCACCGACGGCTCGCCTTCCGGACAATATCTCGCCGCGAGCCTATCTGAATCGAATATGTAGTGAAGCCCTTCTGGATAAATATACGGTAGACCGGCAGGACCAGGCGATGGCACAGTACAATAAGGAGTTCGGCGTGATAACCGGGTTGGGGCTCGAGGAGTATTTTCTGGTGGTCCGGGAAGTTGTTGATGAAGCCAGGCGGCAGGGAATACGCTGCTATGGTCGCGGTTCGGCGGCCAATAGTATTGTCGCTTATCTACTTGATATTACAGGCGTTGATCCCATTGCCCATAATCTATTGTTCGAACGATTTCTTCACGGCGGTCGCAAAGGCACGCCGGATATCGATATTGATTTCGACAGCGAACGGCGGGATGAAATCATTACCTGGATAGAAAATCGGTTCGGCATGGAACAGACGGCTATGACAGCTACGGTCATTACCTATCAGCTTCGTATTGCCCTTCGTGATGTAGCAAAGGCCTTAGGATGGCCTATGGATACGGTAAACCAGCTGACCAAAGCCATTCCGCCCCGACGCGCCCGGCATGTCCGCGAGTATCGTCCCCAATTGCTCCGAGTTTTGGGAGAATCGCCCCTTTTTGAATTGCTTATCGATCTGGTAGAACGTCTCGATGGCCTGCCCAGGCATATGGGGCTCCACTCGGGAGGTATGGTCTTATCCCGAAAACCTCTGTACCACTTTAGCCCGATCCAGGTTTCGGCGAACGGCGTAAAGATGGTCCAATTCGATAAGAACGATGTTGAAACCCTCGGCCTGGTCAAACTGGATGTATTGGGCCTGAGGATGCTGGCTTCCTTAAGCGAGGGCAGGGAATTACTCGCCAGGCATATCAATACAGATATCGATCTGGACCATCTTCCCCTCGATGACCCCAAAGTGTACGATCTGATTTGCTCCAACAGCACCGTGGGCCTGTTTCAGATTGAATCACAAGGGCAGATTCATCTCCTGGCCGTTAATCAACCCAGAACCTTCGACGACTTGGTTGCGGAAATAGCCCTGTTCCGACCTGGTCCTCTTCAGGGCGGTATGGTCCATCCCTTTATTAACCGCAGAAAAGGCCGGGAACCTATTGAATACGACCATCCCGACCTGGAGCCCGTATTAGCGGATACTTACGGCATCATCCTTTTTCAGGAACAGGTCCTTGAAGTCGCTCATCGCTTTGCCGGTATGACCCTCTCGGAAGCGGATGACTTCAGGGCGCTTATGTCAAAATACAGAGACGCGAACGAAATGGAAAATATGAGGGATAAATTTGTTTCCGGTGCTATGAATCGTGGCGTTTCGGAATTGACCGCCAATACCGTATTCGACAGGGTTTCGAAGTTCGTCGGCTATGGGTTTTGCCGGAGCCATGCCGCCGCATTCGCCAAAATAGTCTATTTATCCGCCTGGATGAAATGCTATTATTCTGCAGCTTATATGGCGGCCATTATGCAGCATCGCCCGGGCATGTACAGTTTGATGACGCTGGAGCAAGAAGCCAAGCGCTGGCAGGTGCCTATTCAATTGCCTGACATCAACCGTTCCGGTACCCGTTACGACCTTGTTAAAACCGACAACGCTATGTTCGCTGTCCTTAAACCGCTCACGTCGATCGATCATGTTTCGAAAAACATAGCACAGGACATAGTGCGGCAAAGAATGGTTGCAGACTATACGTCCGTTGAAGATCTGTATGGAAGAGTGGCCATGCCTCGAGATGCGCTGGAAACCCTTGCTCGGTCAGGGGCTCTCGACTCCATCGCAGCCTCAAGCAGGGGGGCCCTTTGGGATATCGGCATTTTATCCCGTCGGCTAGGAATTACAGCTCAAGAAAGAGACCGCGCCTTATTTCATATGCCGGTAGTATCCTTGCAAGATATACCCGATTTACCGGAACTGAGTGCCCCGGAACGCTTATCCTGGGATTACCAGACTCACCATGCCGCCCGGGTCCATCCCATCTCTTTGATCCGACGTTCCCTGAGCGAATACGGCATACTGCCTATATCGGCCTGTCGCCGCCTTATACCTCTGGACGACCGGGCTTCGCCGATGATCGTCGAGGTTACGGGCAACATTATTATGCGCCAAAGACCCCCGACTGCCAACGGCATGATGTTTCTTACTCTGGAAGATGAAACCGGTTTTATTCAATGTGTCCTGGCCCCTCCTGTCCAGGAGGCATTTGACCATCTTCTCATTCTGCCGACTTTGACGATCCAAGGTATACTACAGGCCGCCAGCCATTGGCGTGGTCTCGTTGCCGGAAAAATATGGCCGGTAAGAGGTGTATTGGGGGGCTACAGCGGGTATCCCAGCCAGGCGGGCGGTCAGGAACAGTTGAATAAAGATCAGCCTCTATCCGAACCGAATACAAATGATGAAAATAAAGACACAGGATTGGCAGAAGCGATTTGAAAAAACCGTCGCCCTCGCTGTTTTTGGAAGCCATCAAATATGATTTTATCCTGCTTTTATAATGTAAACTTATAAATCATTCTTTTTTTATTAAAAAAATTAATAGTTGACACAAATGTGAGCTATGTGCATACTTGTCATGATAAAAAGCGTTATCATGACAAGTATGCACAAACTGTTAACTTGGTTCTCATATCCAAAAAAGTTATACTTGGGTGTTATTCCATATCATTTTTAGATATGGTGCAAAAATCGCTTCGCGAGGGCAAATATCCGTGAAAAAGTGCTCACACTGTTAACTTGGTATTCAAATCCAAAATACGTACCTATCATCCGTTTTATATATCTAAATTAGATAATCGTGTTAATACTATGCTTCTTTAACTCCGTCCTTCGATATTTTGACCCTGAAGGGACAAACCATCATGCTTGAAGATAACGCCTCTGAATATTCTTTATTGGAAACCGGTACGGATCGTCTGGCCCGCTTCGCTCATTTGGCTGCCGTCCCGACGGAGTACGAATGGTTTGCCAACATAACCAACCCTCAAACACGGCGGGCATATCGGAATGACCTCAATGATTTTATGACGTTCACGGGAATTACTGAGCCGACTCAATTCCGTGGCGTTATACGTGCCCATGTCATCGCGTGGCGAAATGACCTTGTTGCACGAGGCCTGGCGCCGACCTCTCTAAGACGGAAGCTGGCAGCCCTTTCCTCGCTCTTCAATTATCTGTGTGAGCAAAACGCCATCCTGGATAATCCGACCCTTGGCGTAAAACGCATCAAGGAAAATTCCCATGAAGGAAAGACACCCGCATTGAGTGATGGCCAGGCCAGACAGCTATTGGATATGCCGTCCGAAAATACGCTTATCGGGAAGCGGGACAGGGCCGTTTTATCTACCTTGCTTTATCATGGTCTTCGCCGTGCTGAATTGTGTACGCTGCGAGTCGAGGATATGCAGGTCAGGCAAGGCATTAATCACTTTCGCGTTCATGGGAAGGGCGGCAAGTTACGATATATTCCGATACACTATGAGACGGCACGCCGCATTGATGACTATCTGGTCATGGCTGGCCATGGCGATCTCAGAAGCGCGGCCCTGTTCAGACCCATTAGAAAACCCCATAACGAAAACCCCCGTCATTCTATCACGGTGGATACCGTATATCGCCGTATTGTTATGCATTATCTTAAGAAAGGGGGCATGGATCTAAATGGATTGAGCCCCCATGCCCTGCGTGCGACGGCGGGAACCAACGCATTGGAACACGGTGCCGACCTGGCCGAGGTACAGGTCTGGATGGGCCATTCTCAAATCCAAACCACCCGTCTTTATGACAAGCGGCGGCAACGTCCGGAAGACAGTCCAACCCTTAAAATAAGATATTGAATTTACTTATATCTCTATACTGCCTATGATCAATCTAAATTTATATGTCGGTCCGCTCTGTCGATACTATACCGGCAAATGGGAAACGGTCGCCCAACGTTACGCTAGAAAACATAACCTGACGACCCTATCCGCTATTGCAGATGATACAGTCGCGCTGACGCGTTTAAAGCCCGAGAGCCGTTCGTCCTCGTATCCTTGTATGGCGATAGAGATTAAATGCACAATATGCCGATGTATGGTCCGAACCGCTTGAGTGGGATGAGCGTCCCAACGGTGAATATTTTACCGATAAGCCGGATATACATGGGTACGGCGGGATGAACTTGTGGGCTGCACACCTGGAAAAGTCGTATCTGAACAAACCGGAGGAGATGCCGGATGAATGGCGTGGGGAGCCTGCCTATATCGCCTGCCGTGCATCCGGACTTAACATCTCTTTTAGAAATATACTCCTTGAGTCCGTATTCTGGCTACCTGTGAATTTCGGGCTGGTAATCCGAGAGAAAGATCCAAGGAGCCGCCCCATAAATATGGATCTTCTATAGCACTGCTGAATGAGCTGAATAGACTCAATGCCCGTTCGTGGAAGGCAGACGAGGCGCCGATAAATAAATGGTCATGGGACGGGGCATCTGAGAACGGCCCGTTGGAAAAATGCGCCCAATACGCTTTTGCTGCGTTCCACTAAATGGCCACTCTGTCGGTGAACAACAAACTCCCGATGTTGCTGCATTTAGTATGAGTATTGTAGTTGTGCATCAGATCCATACCGTAAATTGAATTGGTGGGCGATCCATCCTGCTACGTAATCCCTTTACCTATATACGGTTTCAGCTTGGGCGGAATTTCCCTCTGCTCTACCGCCTTTTGTATGGCCCATCGATCCGACTCATCAGGCTCTTTTATAAACCGAATCTTCTTGCCTTCCCTCACCACGATAGGGTCACCGTCGCGGAACAGTATTCTGTTATTGACGAGACCGGCCACCCGCGGGCCTGGGGTAACGATGCCTGTTAGATTCAAAGGATCGCTGGCGCTGATACACACCATCTCCTCCGTCTTGTCCGTTCTACGGACCTGGCGAAGCTTGGCAACCGCTTCCGGTAGAGCATACTGTTCGCCCCACATACCGGCGACGAACCGGCCGCCTCTGACTTCTCCTCTTGCTTCCATACGTCGCATTACCTTGACAAGCTCTCTCCATGGCGGTGCAAGAGGCTCATTGTCGACGATTTTTCGCAAAACAACGCCATAGCGCCGTAATGCAATTCTGACATAATCTTCGATGTTGTTATCTTGGTCTGCCTCTCGATGGTCAACCTCTATTATAGACCATCGACCAGCCATTTCAATATCGAAAACCGCCGTTTGCCGTCGCCGCCGATTTCGTTCCCTATACTTACCAGGCACCAGCAATGCTCGTAATCCAGTAAAACTATCCGATGTAATGAGCCCCTCCGCAACCAGTTCTCCTATAGCCTGCTCAGTCTGGGTACCTAACATTCGAACTTTCTGTACAATCTCATGATAAAAAGAGGCACCCGACTCCTGCAATACCTGTAATACTTGCTTGGCATATCCGGATATCTGCTTATGATCCTCCTGCGGAGCTCGCAAAGCTTGCCACAACGCCAGTTGACGTCGGCCTATAAGCATAATCGGCGTAGTTCGTATCGGTGATGCGGATCTGGAGGGTGTGCTACTGCCATGATATGGGCGAAGGCGCCCCCACATCATACGTCCCGACAAACATAGGGCGTCCAGCCAGATATAGTCGTAATCTTTAATGCGGCCAGGGAGGATATCTCCTTCCCATGTCGTAGCGGACGCTTCAATACCCTCCAATTGCTCCAGCACAAGTCCTACGGCTTCGGGGCCCTCCAACTTATGATCTCCTCCTACATGCTGCCATTCAAACAGAAAACGCATAAAATCCGCAGCCGAGACCGGTTCTATTTCACGGCGTAACTTTGATAAGGTGTATCTATGAATCCGGGCTAGCAGACGACGTTCACACCATTCCTCCTCCGCAGCATTAGGATTAAAATAGCCGCGAAAAGCAAACCCCTCTTGCTCTAGATCAATCAACGCCTGGTTTACCCACGCCACAGGTACATTTAACTCTCGAACAAACCTCGAAGCGCTCACGGGCCCCAAGGTTTCCAGGCGGCTGCGTACGATCTCCGTCAGTGCCGTTCTTCGATCTGTGGCAATGTCTATGGCCGCCAACCGTTGCATGACCTCTTCATCTAATTCCAAAAACGGGCTGAACACAGGATTTTCAAAAACATGCCCGAAAAGGGGCGTCTTCTCTATCGCAACCAAAATTACATCCTTGGCCCCGACATCAAGACTGTAAGCACGGCCGTCCTGTTCGAGTTCAATATAATAATCCATCCAGTCTCTGCATTCTTCCCTGATTAAGTAACCACACAGAATTAATGCATCATGGAGATCTTCCTTATTATCAACCTGAGGCCGGGATTCTTCGCACACTGCAGCAATAGCCACTGTGTCCAGATGCCCTAATTCCCGCGCCGCCGCCGGGTCCATCCAACGTCTATTGCGCACGGCATTGGTGCGGCGCTCCTCCAGAGGCGCGTCATCCAGAAATGCATAGGGCCGGGCATTCAATATCTCCTGAGACATGGCCGACGGCTCTCTCAAATCCCGTGCGACCAAATTCAATTCTCCCCGCTGCATCCGCTCAAGGAGCGTCTCCAATCCTCCTATGTCCATGGCCTCGTTAAGGCAATCATCAATAGTCTGAGCCACCAGAGGATGATCGGGAATTTCTCTATCCCCTTTGATGTTTTCAAGGCACGCCAATTGGTCCGGGAATACCTGTGCAATAAGGTCCTCTGCCTGAGAACGTTGTATCTGCGGCGGCATGCGCTCCCCGCCCCGTCGCCGCAGTATTGCCAGGGCTATAGATGCATTCCACCGCCATCGTGCCTCGAACATGGGTGCATCGAATAGGGCTTGAATCAAGATATCGCGAACACTCTGATGTTTTAAATATCGAAAGACTTCCTCCAAGGGAAAGCTATGGGTAGCTCCCAACGATAGGATAATAGAATCTTCATTGGCTGCCGCCTGCAACTCGAAGTTGAAATTGCGACAAAACCGCTTCCTTAATGCCAGGCCCCAGGCTCTGTTTATCCGACTTCCAAATACAGAATGAATGACCAGATGCATGTCACCCGCGTCGTCAAAAAAGCGTTCCATGACGATATTATCCTGGGAGGGCACTACCCCCAAAGCAGCCTTGGTAGCGCCGATATATTCCACAATCTGCCCGGCGGCCATACGACTGATCCCGATCTCCGTAGTGATCCAGTCGATCGCCGATTTGCCCCACATTTCCGCGCCCATCCTTGCTGATGCAGTGTCAATATGGTCTGTTGAACCAATTTTTTCTGAGACCTGCTCTCTTAAAGTCGATATCGCTTCCGACAGTTCAAAAGTTCTGGCGGGCGCCTCGCCGAACCAGAAAGGCATCGTGGCAGGCATGCCGTGGGCATCCTCCACACGAATCTTGCCTCGCTCCACTTTCAATATTCGCCATGAATTATTCCCCAGTTGCACAATATCACCCTGGGTGCTTTCAATCGCAAAATCCTCGTTCAGCTGACCAATAAACGTACCGGTAGGCTCCAGAATGACATCATAGTCAAAGTGGTCGGGGATAGTACCTCCACACATCAATGCATTAATCTGCGCCCCTTTCCTTCCCTTGACGAGTCTGTAAATTGTTTTGTGTAACTGGCAATAGTAATTACCTTACTTGAAAAAGGAGAAAGCTATGGCCAAACGCAAACAAGCGCCGAGTAAAATCGACCAGCTTGTCGATGCCCTGCTAG
>Ga0114993_10005524_pt1 | contig 12193 bp, 11 predicted proteins | sample ArcticOcean_MG_C_FD_87042 | JGI IMG/M metagenome (GOLD analysis project Ga0114993, IMG submission 87042) | Marine microbial communities from western Arctic Ocean - ArcticOcean_MG_CB2_150 | ecosystem: Environmental > Aquatic > Marine > Oceanic | place: Arctic Ocean: Canada Basin | collected...
ACCCACATGCAATCCATATGGAGAAGCTGCTCGCCACCGTCGATGTAGCCGCCATAAGAAAACAGAACTTCAAAGTATTGCTAGATAGTAATCACGGCGCTGGATCCATTTTAGGCTTGCAACTGTTAGCTGAATTAGGATGTCAAACCATCGCAATCGGCGAATTGCCCAACGGTCAATTTACACATGCGCCTGAACCAACCTCTGACAATTTAGTCGACATCGCCTCGCAAGTGCAAACCACGGGTTGCGACCTTGGATTTTGCCAAGACCCAGACGCAGATCGACTAGCACTTGTTGACGAACAAGGGACTTATATTGGCGAAGAATATACGATTGCGCTTTGTCTGGAACAATGCCTTGCCAGTAACCCCGGCGACATTGTAATCAACTGCGCCACAAGTTCCATCAATCACCAAATAGCCGCTGCGTACAACTGCCAATGCCATGAATCAGCCGTCGGTGAAGCCAACGTCGTGGACAAAATGATAGCGACGAATGCGATTTTCGGCGGCGAAGGAAATGGCGGACCGATCGATCCTCAATTAGGACTTATTCGCGACGGTTTTGTCGGCATGGTCCGAGTATTAGATTTACTGGCGAGTCGCCAGCAAACTCTGAGTGCCGTTACAGCTTCGCTACCGACGTGTCATATCCACAAAACCAGTGTCCACATGGGTAACCAGTCTCTCAATGCGATCCTGACGGCGTTGTCAACTCGGTTTCCAGCAGCGGAACCCGATTTCACTGACGGTCTAAAACTGCGTTGGCCCGCGGGACAATGGTTACTGATACGACCAAGCAATACGGAACCCATTATCCGCGTCAGCGCAGAAGCCAACACACTTACAGCATCTCAAGAATTGTGTCAGCAGGCCAGCGAAGCAATAGAAACAGACAACGGGTAGCCCTCTTTCTTAGCGGTGTTTGTTACCACAGTGGCAATTCGGTAACACACGTTTAAACGCCGATCACTTCTTTGCCCATCAGGTCTTGCAATACTGCGGGAACAACAATCGTGCCATCGGCCTGCTGGTGGTTTTCCATAACGGCGATCATCGCTCGGCTAATTGCAATTGCTGTACCGTTGAGAGTATGTAAGAACTTAGTCCCTTTTTCGCCTTTGACTTTATAGCGGGCATTGAGTCGGCGAGCTTGAAAGTCCGTGCAATTTGACGTGCTGGTCACTTCGCCCCATTCACCACCATCGCCGCGTCCAGGCATCCACGCTTCGAGGTCATACTTTCGATATGCCGGACCACCGAGGTCACCGGTGGCCGTATCGACCACTCGATACGGAATCTCCAAGCTGTCAAAAATTTCGCATTCAATCTGACAAAATTGTTCCAACATGTCACTGCTTTGTTCTGGCAACGTAAAAGCAAACATCTCGATCTTCGTAAACTGATGAACACGATAGAGCCCGCGAGTAGAACGACCCGCAGCCCCTGCCTCGGTGCGGAAACAATGACTGATTCCACAGACCTTCATCGGCAACGATTCGCTGTCGACGGTTTGTCCCGCCATCATTCCGCCAAGCGGTATTTCTGCGGTCGCCACCAAATTAAGGTTGGAGTTTTCGATGCTATAGATTTGAGTCTCGGGTCCACGTGGAATATATCCCGTACCATGCAAAATTTCGGAGTAGGCGAGGTCAGGAGTAATAACAGGCGTAAAACCATTTTTCACTAAATGGTTTACGGCATATTGCTGCATGGCAAGTTCCAACAACACTCCATCATTTCTTAAAAAGTAAAATCCGTGACCAGCAATCCGAGCTCCTGCTTCAAAATCGATCATGTCATGTTTGTCACCCAACTCAACATGATCCAAAATATCAAAGTCAAACTTGGCTGGTTCGTGCTGGCCGCGACGTATTTCTAGGTTTGACTTATCATCTTCACCAATCGGCGCTGCGGGATGCGTCATATTGGGTATTTGCGACTGCAGTTCTACAATTTGACTCTCTAAATCATCATGGGCCCGCTGGCAATCGTCTTTCGCTGCTCGCAAATCCCGGCCTTCCGCCTTCCGCTGCTCACGTTCTTCATCAGAACTAGCCTGCCCAATGGTCTTTGAAACTTCATTGGCTTGACGGTTAAGCGACTCAACCTCTATCAATAGTTGTCGGCGTTGTCCCTCGAGCTCCACCAATAACGGTACATCCGCGGTGGCTCCACGTAGTTCACAATTTTTTGCTACATCAGCAGCGTTTTCGACAATGAATTTTCGATCAAGCATCAATCACTTTTCCCTTACTCTCTTACTCTTGCAATTTTATATTTATCCGTAGTGAAACTTCTAATATAAGTTCACTAAATTCCGCACGATTCTATTCGTCTGTTCTTTTAATTTTGCTTATTTCTTGCCACAAGCTCGCACTAGCTTTAGTCCCACGATAAAAATCTTCGAGTGAGAATTTTTCATTAGGCCCATGAGTATTATCATCGTCCAATCCCCACCCTAATAATAACGTATCGACTCCCAGCAATTCACGTAAAACTGTGACGACTGGAATCGAGCCACCTTCACGAATAAATACTGGTGTGACGCCAAACCCTTGCTCGATTGCGGCAGCGGCAGCGGCCATGTAAGGGCTATCTAAATCGACTACCACACCAGGTGCTCCATGGTGATGCTTGACTTTCATGCGAATTCCATCGGGCACTAAATCCTGCAACATTTTTTCTATCGCGGCACCAATTTTTTCGGGATCTTGGTTCGGAACCAAGCGGCAGCTAAACTTAGCGCCACTCTTTCCTGGCAGCACAGTCTTGGCTCCTTCGCCTTGATAGCCACCCCAGATTCCGTTGATGTCCAACGTAGGTCGCGCCCAGCGGCGTTCCAGTGTTGTATAACCAGTTTCACCGTGCACCGTGTCCACGCCAACCTTTTCCATGAACTGCTGCTCATTGAACGGCAAGGCTGCAAACTGCTCTCGTTCACGCTGTTCTAACTCAACAACGTCGTCGTAAAACCCCGGAATTTGGATCCGCCCCTGATCGTCAACAAGTGCACTGAGCATCTGAGTCAACGCGTTGAGCGGATTATAAACTGACCCGCCAAAGGTTCCAGAATGCAAATCTTGCTTCGGGCCTTCTAGGAACACTTCGAAATAGACGATCCCTTTTAAACCGTAGGTAATCGCCGGCTGGTCTTTCGCGAACTGGCTCGTATCGCTAATGACCGCTATGTCACAAGCTAAACGGTCACGGTACTGCTCCAGAAACGGCTCCAAGTTGGAACTGCCACATTCCTCTTCACCTTCAATCACATACTTTAGTTGAACCGGCAACGACCCGACGGTATCCATCCACGCTTGGGCGCTTTTAATGTGTGTCAACATTTGGCCCTTGTCATCGGTGGCGCCACGTGCCACGACATTGCCATCGCGAACCACGGGCTCAAATGGTGGTGAAATCCATTCGTCGAGTGGATCCGGGGGCTGAACATCGTAATGGCCGTAAACCAAAACAATGGGAGCTCCAGCAACAGCGGGCGTCTCCGCATAAACGATCGGATGCCCTTTCGTCTGAACAACCTCAGTCGTAAAACCCATCGATTGAAATTGATCCGCTACCCAGTTTCCAGCTTTGGCAACTTCAGCTGAAAATTGACTATCCGTGCTGACGCTAGCCATCCGTAATAACTCGAACAATTCGTTCTCATTACGCTCGCGATGATCCGTCAAATATTGTTCTATTTCCTGCATAGCCATTTCCTCTTATTTCCTTGTACGGCCCAAGCAAACTTGTACCCTTAATGGATTACCGGTCCAATGGATTCAAGTTTTTTAGCGGAGGATATTACAAGTATTCCCGTTGTCTGAAACGTACAATATAATAACTTCGCTTGGTCTCGGCTATTGTAGCTTGCCACAATCACCACTTTCCCACAGCCGTTTATTCGATCCATGTCGAACACTGCCCCCACAATCGCCCCCACAACCGACACGCGGCCCAAGCAACAGCCACGCTACAATGTCATTTTGTGGAATGATGAAGACCACACGTTTGAATATGTAATTGACATGCTGCAAGAACTGTTTGGATTTCCTCCAGAAAAGGGCTTTACGATTGCTAGTAAAGTGGACGAAGATGGAAAGGCTGCCTGCCTAACAACGACGCTCGAACATGCCGAGTTAAAACGAGATCAAATCCATGCCTTTGGAAATGATCCCGTCGTCTCAGAATGCCAAGGTTCCATGTCAGCAACCATCGAACCGCTAGAATAATTAACTACGGCAAAACACTATGTCTGGAAAACTCAAAACTCTGACTCTCGGCTGTAAACTCAATCAGTACGAGACTCAGTATATCCGCGAGGGCTTGGAACTCGTCGGGGATCATGAGGTTCCCCGTGAAGAGCCGGCGGAACTGTGCGCATCGTCAACACCTGCACCGTCACAAACGAAGGGGATTCCAAGAGCCGTAAAGCCATTCGCCAGCTAGCACGCGAAAACCCAGATTCCCGAATCGTCGTCATGGGATGCTACGCCACTCGTGCGCCAGAAGAAGTACACGCACTTCCAAACGTTGTCGAAGTCGTAACCGACAAACGTGAACTACCGGATATCTTAGGGCGGTTTGGAGTGATTGATATTCCGACGGGAATTTCAAATTTTGGCAATCGCCATCGCGCTTATATCAAAATACAAGACGGATGTTTATTGCGTTGCAGCTACTGCATCATTCCCCATGTACGCCCAGAACTTACCAGTCGTCCGATTGAGCACATTCTCGATGAAGCGCGACGGCTCATTGATAATGGCTACCGTGAACTAGTGTTAACCGGAGTACATATTGGACATTACGGCGTAGATTGGAATTTTGGTAAACCTCGCGAGCAATGGATTCGGCTGGCTGATCTCACACGCCAAATCGCTATGCTGCCTGGAGACTTCCGGATTCGAATTTCCAGCATTGAAGCAACCGAAGTTACACGTGAACTGATCGCTGTGTTAGGTGAACATGCGGCGAAAATCGTTCCGCATTTACATATTTGTCTGCAAAGTGGATCTGACGCAGTACTGTGAAGAATGCGACGACGCTGGGGCACTCAAACATTTTTGCAACGCTGTAACCTGGTACGAGAAACGCTCGACAACCCAGCGATTACCACCGACATCATCACAGGATTTCCTGGTGAAACGGATGCTGAATTTAACGAAGGCCTCGCAACCATTCGGTCCGCCGCTTTCTCTAAAATCCATGTCTTTCCCTTCTCCGCTCGAAAAGGAACTCCCGCAGCCGACATGGACGATCAATTGCCCAAATCGTTAAAAAAACAACGTGGACGTGAAATTGCAACACTTGGTAAAGAGCTACAAACGGCGTATTATCAGAGTCTAATCGGTAGAAAGCTTGAGGTTCTAGTCGAAGCGGAGGATCGTGACAAACCACAACACTATATGGGTACTTCCTGCCGGTATGCACCCGTTGAGTTTCCCTGGAATCCAGAGCTATCAGCTCAGGTAAAACAGACGGAAAACAATAACCCCATCGGTCAACTCATTGAAGTAACTGCCACAGTGACGGCAGATGACCGAATCCTCGCAACGGTCATTAATTCCTAGGCAAGCGTCCGCTAGCAACCCAACGCCAACATACTCTAAAAACGGCTCAGAAAACTCGAGCCAATACTACGCTTTGGTACAAACGCTGGACGAGGTTGAATGTCAAACGGAATGCCGCTCAAGGCCCGTGGTTGGAAACTGGTCTGACTGCTGTTTTTAATTGGCACGCGCTGAGCTTTGTAAATGCTCATAATTTTGTAAACAGTTGGATCAAATTGGAACTTGCCATCAAGTTGACGCACGCCAACACGGTCAAAACTACCAACGGTAACAATACTCTCATTGCGGTCGTGGAATTCATAGGCTTCGATGTTCTGTTTACGTAAAGCGGTGACTAAAAGATGAGCATCCTCGGCAGCTTTAACGAGCGCATTTGATACCTTGGCATCCTTGTCATATCCTTTTTCAATGTCGTAAACAACTTTGCCTCGAAATGTTGCCACTTGAACCGTATATTTTCCAGGGTTATCCAGCAAACTATATTCGACCCCGTCGTTCAATCGCTCGACGAACGGATCGAGTGCATTCTGAGTAAAGTACTCAGCTGAAATTGTTGGATTGCGAGTAATAAATGCGCGGCCCATCGAACCACGTTCGTGACGCTCCGGGTTTAAATTCAATTTATTCTGAATGAGTCGTAATCCCGCATACACTTGATTCGTCCCCTCTTCTTTTGCTCGATCGAGAACTTGGGGTCGTAAGTATTTGATTTTTTCGAGCAAGGCTTGAGCATCTTCAGATTTAACCGATTCAAAATTACCAACCATAACGGCAACTTCGTTAAACCGGTGTCCCTTGTTGTAGACCATCGTCTTGGGCTGACCGTATTTATCCACTCCACGACCTTCAACACGATCTGTATAGTCATATGTTTTGCGATGAGTGAACGCTTCTAACTTATGCGCGCGACGCAACTCTAAAACTAATTGACGAGCCTGCTGTTCGGCGCCCTCACCGTGAAACGAAGTAGCTAACACCATCCAAGGCCCCTGCTTGTCCGTGACACGATAGTCGGCACTCGGATTCGCATCGACCTTCGTGAAGGGAAAAAATATATGATCAAATGGTGATTCCGCTTGGAGATGCGATTCAAATGTCGCGCTGGATAACAAGCTGAAAGTGATCGCTAGCAAGACTAATTTCGTTTTCATGTAGGCACCTACTGGTTTTCATCAGTCGAATAAGAGGTCGTAAATATGGCAGTTTTGTGCGGTGTCAAGATTAACAAACTGACTCTAGAAACGAAAGACCGATTTACAATTCACCAGCGGCGAGCAACGCCTTGATATCAGGCACAATCTTACGCATCGCACGTGAACGGTGACTTAAAACAGACTTAATAGCGGAACCCAACTCACCAAACGTACGGTGGTATTCTGCAATCTCAAACAACGGATCGTACCCAAAACCGTTACTGCCTGAGGGGCTGAAGCGAATACGACCATAGCAAACTTCTTCACAACATAGCCGTATCTTGCCAGTCGGGTCTGAAATCGCCATGTGGCATGTATAAAAGGCAATTCGTTGGGCCAAGGGTAAGTCGCCCAATTCCGCCAGCAATTTTTCATTATTCGATTCGTCTGTGGCCGCTTGACCTTCCATGTCGCTGTAGCGAGCAGAATAGACCCCTGGTGCATTTCCCAAAGGTGCGACGGATAAGCCACTATCTTCCCCGAGCACCCAGTGACCTAAATGCTGTGCTTGTTCAGCCGCCTTGAGTGCAGCGTTTTCGGAAAATGTCGTCCCTGTTTCTTCGACATCGAGTGCATTCGGGAATTCATCGAGAGTCCGTAGCGTCAGCCCTAATGGGGCTAACAATAACTCAAGTTCTAATCGCTTCTTTTGGTTGTGCGTACCTAGCACCAATACGTGATCCGTCATTTTCGCCCTGCTTGTCTGTTACGTCTCGTGTCTGAAGGACATATGAGCCGCCACGCTTTTCGCCATATTAAAGGGTTGGTGTTTTAGGTCGGCCGCTGAGGTAATATTGAAACGCGGCAACTAACGATTCCAAATCATCAGTATCAGCCATTATATAAAACGACTGTAATATACTTTGTAGAGATGCGGCTCGGTCAAAGAAAACTTGTACACCGCGACTGTCTTGACTAATTCGGCGAATCATCACCCAGCCAAGTTGACGTTGCCGACCAAGGACACTCCGAGTAATTCCGGTTGGGCCAATGCTATATTGCATCGGCACCCACAATCGCCAAGATACACTCACCAGCGCTAGCAATACGACACTGGGTACTAGTAGATTCGTCGTCAGTAAGTACACAACACATGCCCCAAGAAAATAACTCAAGAGAATGGCCCACGTTTTTTTCCAGTAAAATTTCAACGGCCAACAGACAATATGAACTTCGGGTCGTTCGGCAAGCGCCGAATTCGAACCGATCGAAGACCCCCGAGGGAGATTTGACTGAATAAAGGTTTGAGTCCTTTCCACGTCTGAGCTCGCTTGCGAGTGCATTTGTGCCGACTGGAGATCTTCTTGCTTAGATTCCATCAATCAAAGCGCCCCCTGTTGCTGCGGAGCATCGTCGTCAGAGTGGCCAGTCTGTGTATCCTGAGCAGCTCGAAGTTCATCAGCTAGTGTCACGGGCCCCTGTGAAGAACCCAAAATGGCTCCGCAAAACAAGTACATCGTAACGCCATAAATTAAAGTGGTGAACAGTAATATCGCGGCCAAACATATTCCAAAATGATCTTCGAGTAGCCGCTGAGGATTTAAAGTCCCACGCAAATTGGACGCAGATTGATTAGTCGTGGAAGCCTGTTCGCGATGCTTAGTCCAATCATCCCAACCCGCTTGTTGCGTCTCACGTTGCTGGTCGGAGGCGTGCAGGATTTGACTACGGGAGTCCATCATTTTATAGACAATTCCGACCATCAACAGTACGTAAACAAAGCCCCAAAGTGCGATTATCCAGCGTTTTGATTTTTGCGGTCGCTGGGACATTAAACGAACACTTCAGCTGAGTTTGAATTGGGTGGGTCACTTTTATCAACATTATCGTCTTCGTACAACAAACAAGAGACCTGGTGGTCTGTTCCAGATAATTGCGGCATCGTCGAAGCACAATGCCCGAGTACCTGAGGGCACCGATCTGCGAAAGAGCAGCCCTCGTATTCAATATCAGGTGAAGGGACTTCACCGGTAAGCGTAATGCGGTTGGCGCGAACATCAACCAGTGGATCGGGGACAGGTGCGGCTGAAAGCAGGGCAGTCGTGTAGGGATGTTTTGGGGAGTCATAAAGTTCTTTGGAATCTGCTAACTCAACAATCTTACCGAGATACATGACTCCTACGCGGTGAGCAATGTGCCGGACCACTGCGAGATCATGGGCAATGAACACATAGGAAACACCAAGCTTTTGTTGTAAATCCATTAACAGATTTATGACCTGAGCTTGAATCGAAACATCCAATGCCGAAACTGCTTCATCACAGATGATTAACTTAGGTTGAACCGCCAAAGCTCGAGCGATTCCAATGCGTTGCCGTTGTCCGCCGGAAAACTCGTGCGGATAACGATTCATATATTGCGGGCTTACCCCCACAAGTTCCATCAACCGAATAACCTCTAAGCGACGTCCTGTTTTATCACCAAATAATTTATAGTTCGCCATCGGCTCACGAATGATATTACCCACCATCATACGAGGGTTGAGCGACGCAAATGGATCTTGAAAAACCATTTGCACAGTCCGGCGGTGAGATATCATCGCTCGATCCGACAAATTATCAATACGTGTACCGTTTAGATGAATCGTTCCTTGCACCTTAGCACGATGAATCAAGTTTAGGATGGCTCTTGCCGTTGTTGATTTTCCGCACCCCGACTCGCCAACTAGGCCCAGAGTTTCCCCTTCCTTAACATCAAAATTGATACCATCGACCGCGCGAATCCAACGCTGAGGTTGCCCAAATTTACGCTTACCCGGAAAGTGTACTTTGAGATCATTGACACTTAGAATTGTGTTTTCGGAATTAGGCATGAGGTACCTCCTCGGAGCTTGCCGAGCGGGCCTGCTGGATTTGATCTGCATGGATACAGGCCACGACGTGAGATTCAGTGGTTTCGCTACCGATGCTGACAAGCTCAGGCACTGCGGCTGAACACTCGTCAGTTTTCCAATCGCAGCGCGGGGCAAATGCGCAACCCGCTGGCAGATTCATCATATCTGGTGGCTGCCCCTCGATCGCTTGCAACCGTTTTTGCTGAGGCTGATCCCAGCGTGGGGCTGAGTCCAGTAGCCCCAAAGTATAAGGATGACGAGCGGAGGCGAATAACGTCTTGGTATCGGCCTGTTCGACTTTGCGACCACCATACATCACCATGACACGGTCGCAAATACTAGCAACCACACCTAAATCATGAGTGATAAAAATAATCGCCATCCCGCGTTTGTCCTGCATCGCTTTTAGCAAATCCAGAATCTGTGCTTGAATCGTAACGTCCAGTGCTGTGGTTGGTTCATCGGCAATGAGAATATCGGGCTCACACGACAACGCCATCGCTATCATTACTCGTTGACGCATACCGCCACTGAACTGGTGCGGATATTCCGTAATCCGGCTCGCCGCCGCTGGAATACCGACTAACTCCAACAACTCCACAGCATGATCGATTGCTTGAGCACGCGTATGCCCAAGGTGTAACATACTGACTTCAATCAATTGCTCCTGGATCGACAAAAATGGATTGAGGGCGGTCATCGGGTCTTGGAAAATCATCGCAATGCGTTTCCCGCGTATCGTCTGAAATTGACGATGCGACAATTCCAGTAAATCATGTTCATCGAACAACGCTTCCCCACTTACCACTCGACCTGGTGGCTGTGGAATCAACCCCAACACCGTCAAATTAGTTACCGACTTACCCGAACCCGATTCCCCCACAATCCCTAAGGTTTCCCCTGGGTACAGATCAAAACTAATGTCGTTAACAGCGCGGACAATCCCGTCGTCCGTCACAAATTCGACTTCTAGGTTTTTCACTTGTAAAACGGGCTGGCCCATCGAATACTTTCTTAAAATTTTAAATCTATCACGACTAGATATATAATTGACTTGCTTTGAAACTCTCTGCGCCGCTAACGGTTCTTTAACTTGGGATCCAATGCATCACGAACTCCATCACCGAGGAAATTTAAGGAGAACAAAGTTAACGCCAAAGCGAATCCGGAGAATATAATCATCCACCAATAGATTCGAATCGGCGTGATCACTTGAATCCCTTCGTTTACCAACATCCCCCATGAGATATCAGGCGCTTGGACCCCCATCCCCAAGAAAGACAGAAACGCTTCAAAACGAATTACAGCCGGTATCGTCAGTGTCAAATAAACAATCACAATCCCCATCACGTTGGGCACTAGGTGTTTAAAAATAATCCCCCACTTGCTCGTACCAATTGTCTTGGCGGCATCTACAAACTGTTCGTTCTTCAAGGACAAAACTTGCCCGCGGACAACCCGTGCCATTGTCAGCCAATAGATCGCACCAATCATCAAAAAGAACACTGTGATTTGGTTAATTCCGTATGCATGTAAAGCATCGCGAACTTTGGGAGCGGACAAAAATGACATGATAAATATAACAATGAAGATAAAAGGAATCGAATAGGCAACGTCAATAATTCGCATCATGATGTTGTCAATGCGGCCACCAAAATAGCCCGAGATTGCACCGTAACTGACACCTATCAGTAAGGAAACCATCGTAGCGATTAAGCCACAGGCAAGTGATACACGCGAACCCCAACAAACCCGTGACAAAACATCTCGCCCAAGTTTGTCCGTACCACAAATCGAGGGAATACAATAATCACCGAAAACGAAGATCCGAAATTCAATCATTGGCTTAGAAATAAAGTTTGGATCATTCCAATAGACATTAATCGGATGGCGCGCCTCTAATCCTTCAATTTCCGCTTGCAGTGCTGCCCGGTCGTCTGACGTACTCATGTCTTGTAGCTCTTGCCGCTTGGACGCGAGAGTTTCGTCATATTCGACAATGCCCAATTTGAATGTCTTGAATTCAGGCGGTAATAATTCGCGTTGTTTGACATTCTGGAAAATTGGCGACTGCAGTGGCAGCGCCGGAGTGAGGATTGCCAACACGACAATAACAACTAATGTCCACAACGAAATCATCGACACGCGGTTACGCTTCAGACGCTTCCAGCCATCGGACCACAGCGACACGCCCTGTTGCGTACGGGCGTCTGCCATGACTTCCGCTAACCGCTGCAACTCCGTCCGTTTAGACGACTTGCCCGGTTGCTCGTCAGTTTTTGATGTTGGTGTTTGATTCATAGAAGGTGTTTAATCAAGCAATCGTGTGGTCATGTTAGTTGCTGTACTAGGTTTTAATTTGAGTTACGCCTCGGCTTATCAAGCAATTAAGCCAACTACTCCAACACAACGCGGGGATCAATGATGGAATAGGATAAGTCAACAAGTGTGTTCATGACGTAGAGCAATACGGTATACGTCAGCAAAGCTCCCATTCCTAAAGTAAAATCCCGTTGCAGCGCGGCTTCAATGAAATGGCTCCCCATGCCTGGGATCGCAAATATTTTTTCCAGTACTAAAGATCCCGTTAAG
>Ga0114993_10005531_pt1 | contig 12184 bp, 9 predicted proteins | sample ArcticOcean_MG_C_FD_87042 | JGI IMG/M metagenome (GOLD analysis project Ga0114993, IMG submission 87042) | Marine microbial communities from western Arctic Ocean - ArcticOcean_MG_CB2_150 | ecosystem: Environmental > Aquatic > Marine > Oceanic | place: Arctic Ocean: Canada Basin | collected...
GGTTGTCGAGCCAGCCGCCAGTCTGCCGCGACTGGCCAAACAGAGCGGCGCCCGACTGGTGATCATCAACCGCGACGAAACCCCGCTCGACGGGATAGCGGACGTGGTGTTGCACAGTCCGATCGGCGAGACGCTCTCGGCAATCGACGCGGAGTTGGGTTAGTAGCGCTGCTACATCAAGTGCCACTCGCCGGTGGTGATCACATAGATGCCGAGCAATAGGTTGGTCACCGCATGAGCGACCACGCAGTCCCAGATATTGCGAGTGCGGACCATCAGCCAAGTGACGAGGGAGAACCACACGGCCGCCGCGAATAACTCGCCGGGGTGCATCATCATCGGCAGCACCGTTGCGATGACCATGGCCACCGGGGTCACGGTGCCGAAGGGGACCTTCCACCAAGCCTCTCCATCGACCGCAAATCGGATCACAAATCCCCGCAAAAAGAACTCCTCAATCACAGGCACCACGATCGCCAGACCGAAGAGCCGCACGGCGAGAAACGCATAGGCCCAACCGGGCTGGTCCGCCATCTCGCGAAGCGGGTTAAACGCACTCCGCTCGCCCGTGCCAACCAACCAGCCAAGACCGTTGGGGGCCAGAAATCTGTGTTCGAGGTTCAGGCGGCAGATGCCAATCCACAGCACGACCCCTACTGCACCGACTAAGATGGCCAACGGGCTAACGCGAAACGGATATCGCCGATAACCGGCCCAAACCACGACCATGGCGAGGATCGTGAGAGCGATCTTCGCCGCATAGGCCGCCGGATAGGCCGAGTAGGGGATCTCTAGGCCAAAAATACCCCCGTGTGCCGACCGCGTCGGCTCGAGCGACCCCGCCAACATATAAACAATCATCGGTAGCAGATACGTTATCCACCGATAACGGTCGACCAAACGAGATGACGTTGGGTGGACCGATTGAGCGGCATTCGGTGGGGTGTAAGGATTGTCGGCCATACGGGAAAACGTTGCGCGGCTAGGGCGTTGTCTGCCACGAGCAGGAGCCAGAGACGCTAGCAATCCCGCCGAGCTTCAACAGGTGTATCGTCTCTTGGGGGAGTCTTTTCCGGTCAATTTACGATATTTGGCTCAATTCACCCTTTTCAGTCCGACGAGAATGAGTACAATATAGGCTTTGCTGCCTGCCCGGCCATTACTGGCTACGAACTGGAAATCCACACTGACGGATCTCACCGCCTTCGGCGGAAGAGGGTTTCCCGATCCCGGAGTTATTCTGTCATCGCCCCGCAGCGTTGGCAATCACGGCTTGTTGTTCGCGCGTGCGATGCGGCGGTCGCTTGTCTGTGGCAGTTGAGTCCAGAACAGTTTATCCGCGATGATTCGCGTACATATTTTCTTCGTTAGAGCGGTCACGGGCCGCACCAAGTCAGAACCATGAACCTCGCAAAACTCCGTAACATTGGCATCTCGGCCCACATTGACTCTGGCAAGACAACGCTCAGCGAGCGGATTTTGTTCTATGCCGGCAAGATTCATCAAGTCAAAGAGGTCCGTGGCGAAGGCGCCACGATGGACCACATGGAGCTTGAGAAGGAGCGCGGGATCACGATCACGAGTGCCGCCACGTCGGTGGAGTGGGACGGCTACGGTATCAATCTGATTGATACACCTGGCCATGTCGACTTCACCGTCGAGGTCGAGCGATCGTTGCGGGTTCTCGACGGCGCGGTGTTGGTGCTTTGTGCCGTGGGTGGCGTTCAGTCGCAGTCGCTGACGGTTGATCGCCAGATGAAACGTTATCACGTGCCGCGTCTGGCGTTCATCAACAAGATGGATCGCACCGGCGCCGATCCGCAGAATGTGGTCTCGCAGGTGACGGAGAAGATGGATTGCGACGCGGTGTTGATGCAACTGCCGATCGGCAAAGAGGAAGACTTCCTTGGCGTGGTCGATTTGGTCACCATGAAGGCGATCTATTTCGACGGCAGCAACGGCGAGAAGGTCCGTGAGGAGGAAATTCCTGCTGATATGGTCGACGAGGCGACGAAGGCCCGCCAGCATCTGCTGGAGAGTCTGTCGATGTACAGCGACGAGTTGATGGAACTGTTGCTTTCGGAAGCGGAAATCACCGTCGAGTTGATCCACGACGTGGTGACCAAGGCGGTCCGTGGTCTGGAATTTACCCCGGTATTTCTCGGCACGGCCTACCGCAACAAGGGTGTCCAGCCGCTGTTGGATGCGGTCAACCGTTATCTTCCTTCGCCGCTTGAACACGAGATCAAAGCCACAGCCTGGGACAATCCGGAAGAATCCATTGCTCTTTCTCCTGATCCGTCGGCCGAACCGGTCGCGATGGCGTTTAAGATCGTCGACGATCCCTACGGTCAGTTGACCTTTATGCGGATCTATCAGGGGACGTTCAAAAAGGGCCAGCAGTACTTCAATCAGCGAATGAGTCGCAAAGAGCGATTCAGCCGTATTGTGCGGATGCACGCCGACAAGCGTGAAGAGGTCGACGAGGCTTCGGCCGGTGACATCGTCGCGGTGATGGGCGTCGATGCGGCCAGTGGCGATACGTACGCCTCGAAGCCGAAAGTCTGCACGCTCGAGAGCATGTTCGTGCCGGAACCGGTCATCAAGGTCGCCGTGACTCCGATCAGCCGCGAAGACGGCGACAAGCTCGGCAAGGCGCTCAACCGCTTTCGCAAGGAAGACCCGACCTTTCGCGTCAACACCGACGAGGAAACGAGCGAAACGCTGATCGCCGGCATGGGCGAACTGCACCTGGAGGTCTATGTCGAGCGAATGCGTCGCGAGTATGGCGTACAGGTCGAGGTCGGTGCGCCGAAGGTGAGTTATCGTGAGGCTCCTAGCCGCAACACCGAGTACAACTTCAAACACAAGAAGCAGAGCGGTGGCTCGGGTCAATTTGCTCATATTGTCGGCAAATTTGAAGTGCTGCCCGAAGATTCCGAAGAGGTTTTCGAGTTCGAGGAAAGCGTCGTCGGCGGTCGAATTCCGAAGGAATATATCCCCAGCGTTCAGAAGGGGTTTCGTGATTCGCTCAAACAGGGTCCTCTCGCTGGCTTCCCGATCGTCGGGGTGAAGGCAATCCTCGAAGATGGTTCGTACCATGATGTCGACAGCTCGGACATGGCGTTCCAGATCTGTGGTCGAAGCTGTTTCCGCGAGACGTTTCTGAAGATGAAGCCGATTCTGCTCGAGCCGATGATGAAAATCGAGATCGAATGTCCGGCCGATTATCAGGGGCCGGTGGCGGGCGAACTGTCGAGCCGCCGGGGGATCGTCTCTTCGACCGAGATGCAAGGCAACACGGCCGTCATTCTCGGCGAAGTGCCGCTGGCCGAGACGTTCGGCTATTCGACTGATCTGCGCAGCATGACGCAGGGCCAGGGCACCTTCACGATGGAGTTTGCCTGTTACCGCCGAGTGCCGGCGAGCATCCAGGTCGAAGTGATCGAGGAGCGCAAGAAGCAGCAGATGGCCGGCGCCAAATAGCTGTTGTTTGTTGATTCTCAGTCGCCGTCCGATCTGTTGCGACCGGTCGTCGGATTTTCTTGCTTTCCCTTCCTCTGAATAGAAACGCCTGGGCATGTCACGGCTGAGCCTCTCTGGCGTTTCATTTTCGTGGAGCGGGTCGCCTCTGTTGGATGCGGTTGATATCGAGATCGGCACCGGCGAGCGGATCGGGCTGTTGGGTCGCAACGGCTGCGGCAAGTCGACGCTGATGAAGTTGCTTGCCGGCGAGATCCAGCCCGACGATGGTCGGGTGCGTCGTGCCGCGGGGGTTCGCGTTGCGCGACTCGTCCAGGAGGTCCCTCAAGGATTTGCTGGCAGTGTGACTGACATTGTTGCCCAAGGAGTCACCTCGACCGACGGCGAAGAGTTTGAAGACTGGAAGGTCGAGCAGTTGGTGAAACGTGTGTTGTCGCGGATGACGCTCGACGGCGATGCTGAGTTCGACACCCTATCTTCCGGCATGAAGCGCCGAGTGCTGCTGGCTCAAGCGCTGGTCGAAGAGCCCGATGTGTTGCTGCTGGACGAACCGACGAACCATCTCGACATCGAGTCGATCAGTTGGCTCGAAAAATTCCTCAGCAGCTATGCCGGTACGCTGGTGTTTGTCACGCACGACCGGATCTTTCTTCAGGCGCTGGCCGATCGGATTGTCGAGATCGACCGTGGCCGGTTGTTCGATTGGACCTGTGGGTACTCCACGTTCCTCGAGCGAAAACAGGTGGCGCTCAATGCGGAAGAGAAACAAAACAAGCATTTTGACCGCCGATTAGCACAGGAAGAGGTCTGGATTCGTCAGGGGATCAAGGCGCGACGGACTCGAAACGAAGGCCGTGTGCGGGCGCTCAAGGCGATGCGAGACGAACGCCACCAGCGCCGCGAGCGACAGGGCAATGTGCATATGAGGGCCAGCGAGGCAGCAAAGTCGGGGCGGTTGGTGATCGAGGCCGAGGAGTTGCGATTTGCCTACGACGAGCAGCCGATTATTCGAGAGTTTTCAACACTGATCAGCCGTGGCGACAAGATCGGCATCATCGGGCCCAACGGCTCAGGAAAGACGACGCTGCTCAAATTGCTCTTAGGCCAATTAGAGCCTGACGCGGGGGAAATACGTCACGGGGCGCGGCTGGAGGTGGTCTATTTTGATCAGCGTCGCGAGCAGATCGACGACGAGATGACCGTGGCGGAGAACGTCGGCGAGGGAGAAGAGACGTTGCTGATCGACGGTCGCAAGAAACATATTCTCGGGTATTTACAGGACTTTCTGTTCGCTCCGGAACGTGCTCGGCAGAAGGCTAAGTTCCTTTCTGGCGGCGAGCGCAACCGGCTATTGCTGGCGAGGATTTTTAAGCGATCCTCGAACGTGTTGGTGATGGACGAACCGACCAACGATCTCGACACCGAAACGTTGGAGCTGCTCGAGGAGTTGGTAACCAACTACACCGGCACGCTACTGTTGGTGAGCCACGATCGGGCGTTTCTCAACAATGTGGTGGGCAGCACATTGGCGGTCGAGGGTGACGGCACCGTGAAGGAATACGACGGCGGCTATGACGATTATCTGCGTCAGCGCCAACAGGCATCCTCCGAAGACGAACCGGCCAAAAAGAACACCGAGACGCCGGCCGGACCTTCTGCCAAACGGCCAGCCAAGCTGAGCTATAAAGAGCAGCGGGAAGTCGAGACGTTGCCGAAGCAGATCGAAGATCTCGAGCAGCAACAGGAAGATCTGCACGCAGCGATGGGCGAACCAGAGTTCTTCAAGCAGGACGCGGCAAGAATCACCGAGGCGAACGGACGGCTCGAATCGATTCAGGGCGAGTTGGGCGTGCTCTACACTCGCTGGGAAGAGCTGGAGCGCTAGCGGGCGTGATATCCGCTGGTGAGGTCGGGCCAGTACCAAGATGCCCTCTAGAACCTCACGCTGCCCGGTCCCAACGCGAGTCGGGAAGGATTCTTGGCGGCTGAGCGGCGCTTTGCTGATCGATCGCCGTTAGAATCTGCTCGGCCAGTGCCACAGCGGCCCAACCTTGCCGGCCGTCGACCCGCGGCGGACGGGGTGTTCTGACCGCGTCGACCAGATCTGCTAGTTCCTCTTGCAGAGCGTTTCCAGCGGTTGCTTGAAACCAGTCGACCGGTAAGACGTCGTCGAACAGTGTTTCCTGGAACTGCTTTCGCTCGGAGGCAGTCAGCGATTCGATATCCAACTCGCCCGACAGCAATGAAGCGGTGGGCTTAATCAGACATCCCTTGTGGGCGGCGAAATCGATGCTAGCGAACCCGTCCTCGCACCAGATGTGCATGGTGCGTTGGGCTTTGAAACTGACGCGGGAGGCGTTGAATGTCGCCACGGTACCATCTCCGAACGTCACTCGGGCGTTGGCCAAATCCTCATGACCGCCCAACACCGTGGCACCAATCGCATCGACTCGTGCGACAGGGGCTTCGACCATCGATAACACGAGATCGATATCGTGAATCATCATGTCGAGTACGACACCGATGTCGGTCGAGCGTCCGGTAAAACCGCCCAGTCGCGTTGCCTCGATATAGCGTGGTGTGCCTAGTTGCGGCATCGCGGAATCAAGAGCCGGATTAAACTGCTCGACGTGTCCGACTTGTAGAACGAGGTCATGCGCTTCGGCCGCCTCGACCAAATCGCCACATTCGTCGGCGGTCGGCGCCAGAGGTTTCTCCATCAGCAGATGCTTGCCCGCGGCGAGCAGATCGAGGCCGATCTGGTGATGTAGTTTAGTCGGCGCGGCAATCACTGCCGCCTCGACGTCGCCAAGCAACTCGTGATAATCGGCCACTGCCCTAACGCCGAATTCTTCGGCCAGCTTCCCCCGCGCCGCATCGGAAGGATCGGCCACCCCGACCAGTTCGATCTGAGGCATTTCCGCGGCCAATCGCGTATGAAAACGGCCCAGGTGTCCGCCACCGATGACGGCAAGTTTGAGAGGCGTCATGCGGCTCTCCTCCGTTCGCGGCTGCGACCGTGACGACCTTCTTGTTGGTTTTGGACAAAGCTCAGCAGTTCGTTGACCGGCGGCAACAGTTGGTCATTACCCCGCAAGATCTCACGAGCGTGATCGAGACCGACCTTGGCACGATAGATCAATCGATGGGCTTCGGCCAGACTCTGAATCGACTCCGGCGAGAAGTTGCTTCGCTTGAGTGCCACGACGTTAATACATCGTGATCGGGCCGGATGCCCCTCGACTAACATATAGGGCGGAACGTCATGCAGCACCCGACTCATGCCGCCGACGAAGCTATAGCTGCCGATCGAGGCAAAATGGTGCACTCCGACGGCGCCCGAGAGTCCCGCATGATCGTGAATATGGACATGTCCCCCCAGAAGCACGCTGTTGGCGATCGTAACGAAGCTTCCTATACGGCAATCGTGCGCCACGTGTGCACAAGCCATCAGGAAGTTGTGATCGCCGAGCGACGTGATGCCGTCTTCTTTCTCGGTGGCTCGGTTAACGGTCACGCATTCGCGGAGCACGTTGTGATCGCCAATGACTACCTGCGTGTCGGATCCCTCGTAGCTGACGTCCTGGGGATGCGCACCGACGACGACGCCGGGAAAGAGATGGTTGTCGTGCCCTAGCGTAACCCGACCCATCAGGGTCACGTTGTTCTCTAGCCGCGTACCGCTCTTGATCCGTACATCGGGACCGATGACGCAGAAAGGACCGATGTAGACGTCCTCGTCGATTTCGGCTTGCGGATCGACGCTTGCTAATTGGGCGACAGTGGTTGTCATGGCGTGGTGCCCCCAAGGAAAATGTTTATGCAGAAGCCTTCCATTGGTGGATGACTTCGTTTTCTTGTATTAGCGCTTTAGCCAGTTCGGCGTTCAAGCGGTGTCCGCTACGATGGGCAACGACATGTCCAATCAGGTCACAGCCCATTAGCGCCAAATCACCGACCAAATCGAGCATCTTGTGGCGAACGCACTCGTCTTCGTGGCGGAGTTCGTTCTCGATGGGACCCTCCTCGTCGAAAATCAACAGGTCCTTCTTGGTGACCCGAGTGCCCAATCCCTGATCCAATAACCACTGCGCTTCCTGCTCGAGAAGAAACGTACGGCTCGAGGCCAACTCGTCGCGAAATGACTGCGGCGTGATGGCCATCTCTAGCGTCTGTCTTCCGATCGCGGGCGCGGTCGCGGCATAGTCGAGCCGGAACTTGATCGAGAGCTCCTGGCGGGACGCCGGTCGGGCCTCAATCCAACCCTCTTCGTTACCTAAACGTGTGACTTCGCCGACCACGAGACAGGTCCGTGGGGCGTCCTGAACAACAACGCCCGCACTGTCGAGTGCTTCGACAAACGCCAGACTCGACCCGTCGCATCCCGGCATTTCAGCGCTGTCGACCCAGACTTCACAGTTGTCGATTTGCAGGCCGGCAAGCGCTGCCATAATATGTTCGACCATTTCTACCGAGGTACCGTCGCACGTAAGCGTCGTGCGTCGGGGAGTCTCGATACGGTTCTCGATGCGTGCGGCAATATGGACTGGCAGGTCCAAATCCCCTCGCACGAATACGACGCCCGTGTTGGCTGAAGCGGGGCGTAACTCGACGCGGACATCTCGTCCGCTCCAGTATCCGACTCCCTTGACCGAGACAGGTTGGGCAATCGTTTGTTGTTGTCGATAGGTGTGCATCAGGAGTGGCATTCGATCAGCAAGAGACACGAAAACGGAAAAGTAACGCCCATGAACGAGCCAACTGAGTGCGTCCCCGCCGAGTAGATCAGTCGGGGACGCGCACGGAATTAGCTCAATCGGCCGCCGCGTTAGCGCTGCGTGCCGCGAAGCCGAGCGTTGCCGGGGACACCGCCTGGAGCGGGGCGATTTCCCGGGGCGGGGCGATTTCCTGGATTAATCGCCACTAGAATCCGTTCGGTGATATCGATGTTGTTCTGAAACACCACCGGATTGCGGAGCCAAAGCTGAATCGTCTCTGGCTGCTTGGGGTCGGGCTTGGTCTGGCGATATTGCAACACGATGGCGATGCGGTTCGCTTTGGCAAAGTCGGATACGACTCGCACCACTTCGCCGTAGGCCCGGAAATAGACGGCGGCTTCTTTCTTGCGGAACTTCTCGGCAAGCGATTTTGCCTGGATTTGAAATTCGGCCTTCCTCCGCACGATCGAATCCTGACGCTCTTTGTACTCGGGCGATCCCGGTTTGTAATCGCGCAGCTCTTCGGTGAGTCGCTGCATCTGGCGTCGCGCTTCAGTGAGTTTCAGTTCCTCGCGCTTCGCTTCGTCTTTGAGTTGTTGGGTCTGGGTCTTAAACAAGTAGTGGTTTTTAAGAACCAGTTGGATGTCAACAACGGCGATCTCCTGGGCCTGGGTCGGGCGAGAGGAGATACCAATGGCCAATAAACCTGCCACGGCGGTGGCTAATACATAGGGGACTCTCACGTCGGCGCTCCTTGCTATCTGGGACGGTCTTCCTTGACCCGGCACGTCGCGCTGACGTGCCTGTGAGTTAGAGGTCGCAACGACCTGGACTTAGGGGTCGGGTCATCGCTCACAACGAGGCGGCATTGTGCCGAGAAAATCGGTCGGGGTAAAGGCCAGTTTCGCGCTTTCGTTACTTCGGCTGCTAGCACTGGTCACGCGGGCTCTATCGTGGAGGATCGAGCACGACTTGCAATGTCACGCGCTTGCCTTTTCGCAGCACGGTAACGGGTACTTTATCGCCAGCCTTGAATTTTCGCAGGGCGCTGTCAAAGTCCTCAAGATTGCCGACTTTGCTCTTTCCGAACTGCACGATCACGTCGCCGCCCTTCAGCCCCGCTCGCTCAGCCGGGCTGTCGGTGCTGACGCCCGAGATCGCGTAGCCTTTGGCACCCACGGTGAAGTCGGGGCGGCTACCGAAATAGGGCCGGCTACCTCCACGGCGTTTCACTTTGCTTTTCACGGCGACATATTCCGGCCGCGCGTCAGACTCGGCAATCTTCACGGCGGCGTCCGCGACCAGCGAGGCGATTCGCCGGATGCCTTTGATGTTGAGCTTGTCAAAGTCATCGCTCGGGCGGTGATAATCCTTATGACTCCCGGTGAAGAAATGCAGCACCGGAATTTTCTTGCCATAGAACGACGCATGATCGCTCGGACCATTGCCACCCGGATTGTGTGTGATCTTAAACCCGCCACGCTTGGCCATCGTGTCGATCAGCTTTTTGAAACCCTTAGCGGTGCCGGTGCCGTGCACAACCAGTTTGTTGTCCTTCAGTCGTCCGACCATATCCATGTTGAGCATGGCCACGGTTTTGTCGAGCGGGAAAAGCGGTTTGCGGACGTAATGAGAACTGCCCAACAGGCCCCGTTCTTCGCCCGTAAAGGCGATAAAGACGATGCGCCGCGGCAGCTTTTTCTGTCGCTTGGCGAGTTGCCAAGCGACTTCCAATAGCGCCGTCGTGCCACTGGCGTTGTCGTCCGCTCCGTTGTGAATCTCGGTGCTACCGTGTGCGGCGCTACTTGCCCCGCCACGTCCCAGATGATCGTAGTGAGCGCCAATCACGACAGTTTCGTCGGCTTTGGGGCCTTCGCCTTCGAGCACGGCAACAATGTTATAAACGTCGGCTTTCTTGCGTTTGACCAAGGTCTCGCCGACGATCCGCCAGTTCTTCAGAACCCGGCTCTTGGGCGTCGGGCCTTCGTCAATCGCCTTTTCAACCTGCTTGAGACTCTTCCCGTTCGAGGCGGTGAGCATCTGATTCAGCGCCGATCGTGTACAGTGCATCACCGGAAAGCTGCGTCCACTTTCGCCCGGCCCGGCCCGCTCGAAACCCAACACCGGATCGGCTTCCTTTTTCAACTGCTTGCCGTAACGCCGGACATCTTCCGCAAATCGCGAAATCGCCTTGAAATGCTCCTCCTTCTGCATCATCGTAGGCTTCTTGATCAGCTTGAACTTGGTGTTCCCCTCCGCTAGCGAATCGACGGCAACCTGCCACCGTCGTCTGATCGACGCTTGCAATCGCTTGGTTTCAAATTCGCTGGTGCAGAAAATAATCGCGGCGGCCCCATGCTCATAGGCGTTGGAAATCTTGCGGCGAAATGGCGCATAGGACGACGTCTTGGTGCCGTTAAACACACTGTGGGCGTTGCCTTGTTGCGGTTCGTGCCGAATGATCACGACCGCCTTTCCTTGGACATCGATCCCCGCATAGTCGTCGTATTTCTCCTTCTTGGCCGTGATCCCATAGCCGACGAGCACGACCGGCAGATCAAACTTGCCCGAGCCACCAACCGCCAGCGGGTTGAAATCTTGATTCAGTTTCAGTTTGATCTTCGTCGGCGGACCGCCCTCTTTCTTAGGAGGTCCAACGAATGTCAAGTGATTCTGCGACTTGGGTCCCAACTCGGACTTGGTGGTAACTTCGAACTTCTGCCGTGGCGAACCATCGAACAGTTTGGTCTTCAGGCCCAAATCGGCCAGTGATCGAGCGATGAATTCGGCCGATTTTTCCAGCCCCTTGGTGCCGATCCCCCGACCCTCCATTGCGTCGGACGAAAGCAACTTGGCGGTACTGGCTAGCCGCTTCTCGGTCGCAGCGGCCTCTTCGGCATGAAGCGCCACCGGGTGAAGTCCCAGCAACAAGAATATACAGATGGCAAGAGAACTGGTAGCACGATGAATCATGGTTGGTCAATCACAGGAGGGGTTCAAAGGAGGGGCATCACCTGACTCTACGAATTGTCCGGCGGTGGCGGCGATTCGTCAAGTCGGACAGCAGCTTTCTGACCCTTCGAGTCGGTGCGACAGCCGAGTTCAGCGGAATCGGATCTGGCCAGCGCGGTCTGATCTCCGTTAATCGCCCGTTTGAGATCGAGTTGCCATCGAGAATAAGTTGCCATCGAGAACGAGTTGATTGTCAAGGAATTTCCCGACGTGCCAGGGGTAAGAGGTGCCAGCCGCTAGCATCGCGTTCGATATTTTTCCCCTATTCGCCGAATTCGGTTTTGACACGGCACGGCTTGGTCGATATCCTCCGCACCCTCGCCGGGGCGAATTGCCCGCCATGTCGGCGTACATCACCCGTACGTTGCCTACCTCGAATCCATCACGCCCAGTTCCGCCACGCCATCGGAGACGTCCTCGTGTCGTCGAAACAAAGTGTCTTGATCGTCGATCGGTCTGATGATAGTCGGGCCGTGCTCCGTATGGCCCTTCAGCGCCGAGGGCTGGAGATCTTCGAGGCAAGTCGCTACGAAGCAGCTCGCCAGTGGGCTCAGGGCCATCCGGTCGACCTCGTGGTGGTCGATTTGGAGCGACAAGGGCTCGATATCGAAAATTCTTCTGAGTCGTTCGAGCGCCAGCAAGATTGGGGCGAGGTGCCGCTGGTCCTACTGGGTAGCGCACGCCGCAAAAACGGCAAGGATAACCAGACCGACGCCGGGCAGTTCATCGCAAAGCCCTACCGCTATGGTCCGTTGATCCGTAGAATTGAGGAACTGCTGGAAACGTCCCAGCAGGCGGATCGGGCCGCGTAGTGCCCCGTCGAAGTTGGACTGACACGTGAAGCAGGATTCGATCCTGTCGGCGGCGCTGCGAAGCTGCCCCACGACTTTTCGGTTCAGAGGTGACGGCGCACAAGTTCGCGGCAATCGGGAGCTTTGTCTCCCGACCGCTCCGCTGGTGTCTTTTCTCAC
>Ga0114993_10005532_pt1 | contig 12183 bp, 9 predicted proteins | sample ArcticOcean_MG_C_FD_87042 | JGI IMG/M metagenome (GOLD analysis project Ga0114993, IMG submission 87042) | Marine microbial communities from western Arctic Ocean - ArcticOcean_MG_CB2_150 | ecosystem: Environmental > Aquatic > Marine > Oceanic | place: Arctic Ocean: Canada Basin | collected...
CAATAACACCTAGTGGGCCCATAAGTATTAAGCTGAAAAATAAATTGACGGTAAAATTCAAAATCGCCAATCGATAAGGAGTCCGCGTGTCTTTTAGCGCATAAAACCCGCGTGTGGCAAAACCTCCGACTGCGTAAAATGGAAGTGCTAGTGCCAATGTAAAGACAACCGGCATTGTTTGCATAACGTCGGATGACTTAAACATTCCCCACACAAAAAGAAGGTTAAGGATAGGTTCGCGTAGAATAATCAATCCCATTGCAGCTGGTATAGTAACGGCGGCTATCATCCTAACTCCTTGATGAAATACACGGGTGAAGCCCTGTAGATCGTTACGCATGGCAAACTGCGATAGTGACGGGAAAAGTACCGTTGTTACAGCGATAGCAAATACCCCTAAGGGCAGTTCAAGTAAACGATTTGCTAAATAGAGAATGGCAACCGCCGCATCGTCTAACCAGAACGCCAAAAAACGCGTCACGACAATATTAATCTGATAGATTGCCGCTCCAGCGAGTCCAGGTAGATAGAGGGAGACGAGTTCATTCATTCTTTCAGTCCGATTAAGATCAAATGCCGGTTTCCAACCCTTCCGCTTCAGTGATATTGCAGGTAAAATCAGCTGGAAAACACCACCGATAATAACTCCAGCACATAAATAAGCTACTCGCTCAATCGAAGTTTCCGCTAAATAAAACCCGAATACACCGAGGGACATAATCATCGAAAGATTGAGCCAAACAGGTGATAAAGCGGCCAAGGTAAATCGCTTTAATACATTCAAACCAGCATGGAAAATAGCGGCCAAACAGATCAATATGAGGTAGGGCAATAAAACAATTCCTAATTCAACTCCCAAGTACCAACGATCATTAAGCCCAGGCACGAAATCAATGGCGACCAGTGCCAGCCCGAGCGTTGCCACAACGATTAACAAGACGACCAATACACGCGTAAGTACTTGATTAAGGAATGTAAATGCACCTTTTTCCCGGTTCTCTTCCAATTCCTCCGTGAGCGTAGGAACAAGAGCTGCATTTAAAGCCCCCTCGCCCAATAGTCGCCGAAATAAATTAGGTAATGTAAACGCAAGAATAAATGCTGAATTTAAAGCCGATGTGCCAAAAGACGCAAAAATTAATATATCCCTCAGCAACCCCAAGATTCTCGAGCCAATAGTTGAAATTACTACGAGAAAAATGTTTAGAAAATTTTTAGCCATGGATATCTGCGGTAAATACGATCCCGAGTATGCTAGAGTCTGATCAAAGAATAAAGTCTACTACTCACAATTAAAATATTCCAGATTTCATCAATATAAAGAAAATAGCTTACTTAAAATCCTGGTAAATATCGGGACCCCGACCTTCAGACCCAGATTATGGGTAGACGAGCCGTTATGCCATCTATCGACGGTGATTCTCGCAATCCTGGAGCCGACTATTGTATAGAATTAAGGGTTCGATTAACGGCGCCGGCGTTTTTTAAAAACGATATCAACAGCTTTATCTAATCGTGAAAATAAAAATACTCGCTGAATGGACGAACTTAAAATGTGTATTTTCATAGATTTTCCAGCTGCTTGAACCTGTTTCACAATATTGAGAATCATATTCAAACCCATGGAATCTATAATTCGGGCCGAATTCAGGTCCAGTTTTAGTTCATCCCAGTTAGCGGGTTTATTTTTTTTAATTATACGGTTAATATTATCACTAAACTCTTCGGCGTTTGTGCTTAGGACATCTCCTTTTAGAGTAATCGTCAGATTATGCTTTGATCGATTTAAAACACCTTTGATCATTAATTTTAATTATTCATCGCGAGTTCAAAAATGAGGCTGGTTCCATCGTTTTCTATGGAACATTTATCACACAAATTATCAATGATCGCCAAGCCAAGATGAGAACCGTCAAGTGCTTTCATTTTTTCCACTCTTTCAGTGATATCAAATCCGTGGCCATGACCTGGATCATCGATTCTCACTCCTATTCGCCCCAGCTTTTGGCTGACCGTAACTTGTATAGTACACGTCTTCTCCGGTGACTTGTCACAACCATAAACTAAAGCGTTTAATACAGCTTCTCGACAACAGAGTAAAACATCATAGATTTTATCCCCCAATTCCTCTGAAAGCGCAAACTGCAAACTGCGGCGCCAGATTCCTTGAAGGCGATCTATGTCTTTGAATTCATCACCAGAATAATGCTCAAAGATAAGTGGTTGATATAAGTTTTCGAGGTCTGAATCCTGATCTACTTGGTAATGCATCACTAATATATCATCGGGGGGTTGAGTAACAATTCTATTACAGACTTCGTCACTCGAGGACAACAGCTTATAGATAAGACTAAATGGATCAATCCTTAAATAATCTGCGTAATCGGTGAGCCCATCAGTGCATATGTAGAAACCAGCTAAATCATCCAATGATAATGACTCTATACCAAACGCTTCTACGGGAAACCAGCCGAGGGGAGAATAATTTCTCGTCATCCTTCGGCAACTTCCATCGCGATAACTAATCCAAGGAGGTGGAATGCCACAATTAATCATATGCACTTTGCGTGATTTATATTCAACTACTGCGGCACAAATAGCCAATGATGACTGAACTCGAAAATCACTACTTTCAGATCCATCTTCATCTGGGACCCACTCCTTCCCAAGGATGCGATTAAATAGCTGAAGGACATCCTGCAGTGAAGTATTATGCTCAAGTAATCCCCGCATCATACCCTGAAAATACGCGGAGACAAAGGCCGCCCGCACATCGTGTCCGGAGACATCTCCGGCAAGAAAAAGATATCTTTCATCACCAATCGGCAAAACATTAATGAAGTCACCTCCGACTTTGTAGAGCGGTCGATAGTAACATTTAAAATACGGTAAAATTTCGGGTGCTCGAACAGCTTGAAATATCTGATCCATTCGCCCAACAGCCCCCACCTCCTGATCCGTAGCCAAGAGCTGGCGATTGCGTATCGTTCTCTCCACTCCACGTGATATTGCTCCACCTAATACTTGCCGGGAAACTGGTTTTTCAAGGTAATCACTGGCGCCACTACGTAGTGAATCACGGACCAGGTTCTTTTCTCCTTCCGCAGTGACAATGATCGTAGATAGACTACTATCTTTCCTCATTACCCAATCCAGCAAATCAAGCCCAGATTTAACCGGCATACGAAAATCAGTTAAGACGCAATCAATTTGAAGAATTCCTTTCTTCAAGATTATGGCTTGCGCTTCATCTACACCCGTAGCAGAGAGAACATGGAAATCCATTTTCCTCAGACTCATGCTGAAATATTTTAGTCCCGAAATATCATCGTCGACTGCCAATATTGTTGGCTTATTGTTCTGAGGGTAGGTCATATTTGGTCGATTAATTTCAGAAGTATAAAATAAATTCAAGAACAGAACAAATCAGCTAATCTTCTGTTATCTTGAATATATCATAGCTTATTTAATATTTTAATCCAGTAATCTAAATATAAATCATTTTACATAACTTTTAATAAGTCATTGCTCATAATTATGATATTTAGGTGTGTGAGCATGCGTGTTTAATCCCCAAACGGATGTCCTATTTCGATTGCCCTGCTACTATATTAAACATTTTATAATATTTTAATGAATAAGCGCTTAAATTCCCTTGTAGAATCTTTTCCTACCCTGGAATCCTGCCTGAATGAGGTAAAACAGGCTTTTGATATGTTGCATGAAGTTTATGCCAACGATGGAAAATTACTCCTGTGCGGAAATGGGGGCAGTGCTGCTGATAGTGATCATATCGCAGGTGAACTCCTCAAGGGTTTCAGGTGTCCACGTCCCCTCAATGATAACTGGAAAACCAAATTAGGGCTGGATCTATCAAGTAAGCTACAGGGAGCTTTACCGACCATTCCTTTAACCGGTTTTAATGCTTTTCACAGTGCATTTAACAATGACTGTGACCCCAACTACAGTTTTGCCCAGCTAACTTGGGCCTTAGGAAGATCTGGAGATTCTTTTCTTGGGATCAGCACTTCAGGAAATTCTAAAAATGTAATTTATGCAGCAATCGTAGCTCGCGCAAAAGGACTTAAGACGATTGGATTAACGGGGCAGAGTGGAGGACAACTTTTAGACAATGTAGATGTCTGTATCCGCGCACCGGTATCAGAGGTCGAGAAGGTACAGGAATTACATCTACCTATCTATCACTGTCTGTGCCTCATGCTAGAAGATGCTTTTTTCGTATAAAGTAAAAACATGACCGGTGAATTTACAAAAAATCCTACTTTATCTCTCCCGAATGATCTATACAAACACTGTCAAAAAGTTTTTGAATTAGTAGCTAATGCTTCGGGACAGGCCTTCCTTGTTGGTGGTTGTGTGCGTGATGCACTTTTAGGGCTCCCGAGCAAGGATATCGATATCGAAGTCTTTGGTTTAGATGAACAAGTATTAAAAAAACTTCTCCAAGAGAATTACACGCTGATAGAGGTAGGAAAATCATTCGGTGTTTATAAAATCCTCGGAGGCAATATCGATATATCCCTCCCCCGTCTGGAATCGAAAACGGGACCCGGCCATAGAGGTTTTACGGTTTATGGCGACCCTCATCTCTCACCGGAAAAAGCTGCATTACGACGTGATTTCACGATGAATTCAATCCTATGGGATTTTATTTCAGGAGAGTTAATTGATCCTTTCCAGGGTCGTGAAGATTTACAAAAGAGTATACTCCGCCATACCGGGCCCCAATTCCCTGAAGATCCACTCCGTGTTCTGCGAGCGATGCAGTTTGCCGCTCGGTTTAAATTAGAAGTAGCTCCTGAAACAATTGAGCTCTGTAAAAATGTCTATCCTGAAACTCTATCGAAAGAACGTGTCTTTGAAGAATGGAAAAAGCTACTTACGAGAGGCGTGACTCCTTCATTGGGATTAAAATTTCTCCGAAATTGCGGATGGGTTCAGTATTATCCTGAACTCTTAGCGATGATAGGTTGCAAGCAAGATACCACTTGGCATCCGGAAGGTGATGTCTGGACGCATACTTTGCACTGCATGGACGCCTTTGCTCGAGAACGTCTCAATGATTCTGAGGAAGATCTTATTGTCGGGTTTGCTGTCTTATGCCATGATATCGGTAAACCGACGACAACAGTATTAGAAGATGGTCGCATCCGATCCCCGGGACATGAATCGCTAGGAAAGGCACTGACGCGAAATTATCTTAAGCGTATGACAAATCAAGAGGACCTGATTGAATCTATTGTCCCCCTTGTCGCTAATCATTTGCGGCCTATGGAATTTTTCAAATCGAATGCAGGGGACTCTGCGATACGTCGCCTTGCAAACAAAGTGAAACGCATTGATCGCTTAGTGAGAGTGGCTAGTGCTGATGAACAAGGAAGACCGCCTAAATCACATGATTTAACAGCGGTAAATTGGTTATTAAGCCGTGCTAGCGCATTGAAAGTAAAAGACTCCGCACCAGCGCCTCTGGTCCTTGGCCGTCATCTAATTAAAATCGGCCTAAAGCCAGGTAATTACTTTGGAGAGATTCTCAGTCAATGCTATGAAGCTCAACTGGAAGGGTCATTTTTTGATCTGGAAGGCGGTAGAAAATATGCCGCTAACCTGATTAAGAATAGGAATAATTCGAATGAGATTTAATAGAATGAGTTTTCAGCTGTAAATGCGTATCAAGTTGATTTCTCGGTGTTTTCACCGTCTTCTGAAACAGCTATCTCAACTCCCCCACTGAGAACAGAGATCTCTCCCTCATCAATAGGTTCTTTTACCGATTCACTCTTTGAGTCCCTAATTTCCTCTTTTGCCAAAGATTCAGTATTCACAGCTTCATCTGATACCGTATCCGGTATTATATCAGACTCTGCAATCGAAACAGAATGGGGTGCTGCATCTACCTCCGAGGGTAATTTATCGGCACTCTCTTTTGTTTTAGCTTCGGTTGCATTACCTGCCAATGATCGCGGGGGAGTGGCATAAAGGCTACCGTCTTCATACTCGACAACATAGCCTTCCGCTATCAGCCAGAAAAGGTCCTGACGCATGAGATGTAGTTTTTCTTTAACTTCTGGCCGTAGTTCCTTAGATTCCTCATCCTTGCTTTCTATACTTGAAGGGGATTCAGTGCTCGAATCCGTTTTCTTAATTCCGAGAAAAGATTCCTCTAAGTCGGATACTTTGGGACGAGACGTTTTCGCTATAAAATCAATCAATGCTTGAATCGAATCGCCAAAATTCTGGCCTTCCGATTGAAATCTACGTTTAACAGCACAGATATAGGAAATTCCGCGTGATCCCTTTTTATAGACATTAATTTTCAATCGACGCAATCGGCCTCGCAGATGATTCGCGGTTTCAAGTGGAAATCGGCGTTGAGATTCGAGATGAAATTCAATTGAACGTCTAACAGCGCTTTGAGCAGGCATAACGGATAGTAATTTTCCTGATACACGCACTGATGAAACCGCTCTTACAATCGTACCGATCTTATTCTCGTATAAATATTTTCCCGCGCTCTTTAAGTTATCAAAAGCTGGTGGATCATTGGAATTATCTCCATCCTTTAAGATATAGCTTGTTTGGCTTGTCATCTTCTGAAGCCATTCTTCAATAACTTCAGGATCTTTGATCGCTTCAATCTTTGAAACAAAAGCCTCAAAAGACATCTTCGCCAGACGGCTGGCATGGTGTTGTTCAATAAATTCTTGATAGCGATGATAATTTGGGGGGCCAAGTAATTCTCCCGTCATAGAACAGCGGTTGACCATAACAAAATTACCTTTAGGGGGATCAATTGTCTTTGTCTCTATTTTAAAATATTGGTCCGTGAAATCCTCAAAACAATGATCGAATGCTTTCCTTTCGCTTTCAAATGGGCATCCGTCAGCTAAAGCAATGTAGAAACGCTCCGGACTTTCATCTTTCACAGCTACAGGGCGAATCATCGCAACAAAGCGATCAGGTTTTGCTAGAATAAGACGAGTGATATCAAATAACTCGTAAGTTTTATTCGATCCGCGAATCGCTTTCACCAATGTTTTGAAAGCTGTATCATCAGGGTAAAAAATAACCTCTGCGATCGGTTTAAATGGCGGCCTGCTTTCTGTGCGTTTTTCAACGCGCGGTGCTAGCTGTGGTCTTCGGTCACGGCGTGAATTTGTGGACGAACGGGAACGCGAGGACTTACTCTCCCTTCTTTTAGTAAATTTATCTATCGTCGAAGAGCTATCTGAATCACTCCACGCCGGACCCAGAGTTATTTCTGCCAACTCGCTTAAATCCAAAGGCTGATCTTCACCTGGGGTTATACCTTGCTCTGATTTCTCTTCCATTTTTCAGTGGGGGCTAATGGTAGGATGAATAAAACAGCATAATATTTCATTATAGGCAAGCACAGTAAAAAGTGCAATATTATGCTTCTACTGGGACACTGAAACACCCTATTTAGTTATTAAGTCAGGGTATCAAATACTGAGTTTATGCAAATATTATATTGATTCATTTTTACTCCCATATATACCACTTAAACCTTGTTTAAATTGCTCAGGTGGTGGAATTGGTAGACACGTACGCTTGAGGGGCGTATGCCGAAAGGTGTAGGGGTTCGAGTCCCCTCCTGAGCACCAATATTTAAAAAATCAACCTTTAACTCCATCCTCATACATTAATGAGAGCAGGTTGATGATAAGGAACGGGCTATATTTTTTGCTAAAAAAGGGCCTTTATAGATCATACCCGTGTATAATTGTATGAGTGAAGCACCTGCAGCTATAGTCTCTTCTGCGCTACGTATATCATTAATTCCACCGACTCCTACAATCGGTAATTTACCGTTGGTTGAACGGTTAATATAACTTATCACTTCCAGCGATCTTGTATGTATAGGTGGGCCACTTAGGCCTCCCTCTTCATTAATTCCAGTCAAGGGACCCGATCGCTCAATCGATGTATTGGTTGCAATGATACCATCGATCTCGAATTCACTGATAATTTGCAAAATGGAATCAATTTGAGGAAAGGATAAATCAGGTGCAATTTTAACTAGCATAGGTATAGGACGTTGATCTCGCATTTTAGCGCGGTTCAAATTGGCTACGCGCAAATTACTTAAGAGCGCCGATAATAATTCGGATTCTTGCAATTTTCGGAGGCCAGGAGTATTGGGACTGCTGATATTTATAGCAAAATAATCGGCAAAATCAGCGAGGAGATGAAAAGATGCCAGGTAATCTTCTGCCGCGTTTTCAATCGGGGTTATTTTTGACTTACCGATATTAATTCCCAAAGGGACAAACTTTTTATGGTGGGCATTGGCTCCCAATCGCCTGGCGATAATTTCAGCGCCGTCATTATTGAAACCTAAACGATTAATGAGCGCCTTTTGTTCGGGATAGCGAAAGATCCTGGGCTTGGGATTCCCCTCCTGTCTCTGATAGGTAACGGTACCTATTTCGACAAACCCGAATCCTAAGGCTCCCATTACACGCCAAAAATGGGCATTTTTATCCATGCCGGCAGCTAGTCCCACCACGTTGGGGAATTTTAATCCGAATAATTCAATATTCTGATAGCTGGAGAGTTGATTATAGTGTGCCAGCAGCGGGCAGAACAGAGGAGCATTACTGAACCATCGAAGCAGGGTGCTGATTATCTCATGAGCTGCTTCCGGTTCCTGAGTAAAAAGAACAGGCCGGATCAGCTTCTCATAGATTAATCCCATTTAAGAAAATCTGGGTAATTCAAGTTGAAAGCGCAAGCAGGGATTAATTACCGGCTCTGCGCTCTTAAAATTGTATTGTTTTTTTTTAAAATTTAATCTTTAAAAATAGAAATAAATGTCCATGGCTTATTCAGTCGCTTTATACATCACCGTGAGCAATCAGGGTTTTATTTAATTTTCTCATATGGCCAAAACAAATTCTCAGTTAGAATGGTGTATTATCCGCCTCGGTGACGATATGAACTGGTGGGTCGTGGAAATCAGTAATGCGATCCATTGGGACATGGATGGCCTTTCGATAATTGACCCTAAACAAATTAATCACATCATTGAATTGTGCGAATCTTTACGCGGCTATGGATGCGATCCAGATATTACAAATTCTGCCTTTTTTAAATTCCGCATTGAGAAAGAACAGAAAAATGGTCATGTACACCTCGTTCGCGTTCGCGATTCTCTTTTGGACAGTGACGACCAACTTTTCGCTCTGCCAGAAATTATGGATGAGGAAAAAGGTCCATACGCTGACTTCCTTGACCAGATAACAAAATCTCGCGTAAAATTATTAAACAATCTTATTGAATTCGATGAAAGCTTAACGATAGACAAATTGGAAGATGAGATCCGCGCACGCCAGAACAACAATTATTTTGAAGGTCGTGCAGTCCATTTCTTTAATGAAATTACAGCTATCCTTGAATACGTCCCAGACGGCTTTGAATTAGACGTTGGTGAGGATACAGGAAAAACCAAAAAAGAAGAGCACGAAGAATTCCCCGATATTGATGTAGTCGAAGAAAAAATCGAGGAAGATGAAACGATGAAGTGGGATGAAGACGGGAATGAGAATGAGGATAAAGAAGCGGAGGAGGAACCAATTGTCGTAAAACCCCGTCGTGGTCGTCCACGAAAGAAATGATTATACTTTACGCCTAATCTTTTTTTTAATAAAAGGCCAAAGTGGAGCGAATTTGGCGTCGCTTTTTTTCTACGTATCTCATTTGGGATCGCTTTCGGCTTAGTAGGGGTCGGATGCGAGACTACCGTTGAGACGGTTACTACAATACCTCCTGCAATTACTGCCAATTTGCGGCCCGGCGACGCGCTTGTCATCAATCTCCAAAGCATTTCTGATCCCGTACAAATCCAAACTCAGATTGATGACCAGGGCGATATAAGTCTCCGCTATATCGGTCGCTTATCGGCTGCTGGTATTACAATTTCAGAGTTAGCGGATAAAACTAAAGACTCCTATATCAACGGAAAATTTTATACCTCAATTGACGTTTCGATATCGGTTACAGAACGTTATGTTTACGTTGGTGGTGAAGTATCACGCCCAGGTCGTGTAATTTGGTCCCCCGACCTATCGCTTACTAAAGCGGTTCAATCGGCGGGTGGTTTCTCCATCTATGCGAAGAAAACTGGTGTCATCCTCAACCGGGAACACAATTCATATATGGTTGATGCCAAAGGCGCAGAACGCAATCCTGCTAATGATCCCAGGCTTTACCCTGGTGATAGCATAAACGTACCGCGATCAGCTTACTAGGTCTAAAGGTTCGGCTGCTACTTTTTCAGACTTCTCGCAATTTCAGCGGCGAAGTAGGTGAAGATCATATCACTCCCCGCGCGTTTAATCGCGATCAACGATTCGTCACGAGTTTTTTCATAATCCAGCCAACCTAGTTTAGCGGCTGCATGGATCTGTGCATATTCGCCAGATACTTGATAGGCTGCAATAGGTAAATCTGTGTTATCTCGCAATTCGCGAATTATGTCGAGATAGGGCCCGGCGGGTTTCACCATAAGGATATCTGCGCCCTCCCCTTCATCAAGTAATGTCTCAATTCTAGCTTCTCTACGATTCGCAGGATTTAATTGATAGGTTTGTTTACCTAAAAGCTGTGTGCCCGCAGATTGAGCGCTACCAACAGCTTCCCGAAAAGGCCCATAATAAGATGAAGCAAATTTAGCCGAATAGGCCAGGATACCTGTATTCTCAAAGCCCGACTCGTCGAGTGCGTCACGGATAACGGCTACACGACCGTCCATCATATCGGAAGGCGCGACAAAATCGACACCGGCTGCAGCATTAAGGATCGCCATTTGGGCAAGAATGCCCAGGGTTCGATCGTTATCTACATCGGTTTTTTTATCATTTAAAACACCATCATGTCCATGGTTGGTATAAGGATCCAGTGCGATATCTGTGATCACCGCCAATTCCGGCACGGTTTCCTTAACCGCTTTTACAGCGCGTAATACCAGCGTGTCTTCACTTAATGCATCGGACCCTGCAGCATCCTTAAGGGAAGGATTTAAGACGGGGAATAGAGCTATGGCCTGTATTCCCAGTTCGAACACTTCCTCACACGCTTTTTGGAGATGTGAGATCCCCAATCGCTGCTGGCTCGGCATAGATTCAATTAGTTCAGGCTCACCACCTCCATCGATAACAAAGAATGGCATGATAAAATCACGTGCATCAACCTTTGTTTCCTCCACTAATGAACGAATAGCTGGAGTTTTCCGTAAACGACGGGGTCTGCGCTGAAACTTGAATCTTTCCTCTTCTGCCATATATCGATTAAAGTAATTGTATAAGGAGCAGATGCCAGAAAATTTTATTGGACTCGATCATCCTATCAGCTTTTCTTTGTAACCCTCAGAATGAAAGTAACTACCAATTAATATGGAAATAAAGCTTTATGATACGATGAGCCGAAAGATGAAATCTGTTGCACCGAGTGACGGGAAGATCTTTCGCTTTTATTGCTGCGGTCCGACCGTATATGGTCCCTCTCATATTGGTAACTTTCGAGCTTTTCTTCTCCAGGATGTATTACGACGATTACTGGAAGTGTCAGGTCTGAAAACTTACCATATACGTAATATTACTGATGTGGATGATAAGACGATCCGACAAAGTCAATCGGAAGGAAAATCCTTAAAGGAAGTAACCGAAAAATGGACCGATTTATTTCATAACGATTGCAAGGAGCTGAATATGCTCCCACCCCATAAGGAACCTCGAGCGTCTGGTCATATACCGCAGCAAATCGAGCTCGTTCGAACCCTGCTAGATAAAGGTCACGCATACCAGGCCAGCGATGGATCAGTGTACTTTAAAATAAGCACTTTTCCCGATTATGGAAAACTAACTCACCTCGATCGCGTAGAGTTAAAAACTCAATCAGAGACAAGCGGCGACACGCACAATTTGGCAGATGAATATGAAAGAGAAACGGTAGCAGACTTTTCACTTTGGAAAGCCCGCAAGGAAAATGACGGTGACAATTACTGGGCAAGTCCCTGGGGAGAAGGCCGACCAGGATGGCATCTCGAATGCTCGGCGATGAGCATGGAGTATCTGGGCGAGAGCTTTGACTTACACGGGGGCGGAATCGATATTTGCTTTCCGCATCACGAAAATGAAATTG
>Ga0114993_10005533_pt1 | contig 12180 bp, 5 predicted proteins | sample ArcticOcean_MG_C_FD_87042 | JGI IMG/M metagenome (GOLD analysis project Ga0114993, IMG submission 87042) | Marine microbial communities from western Arctic Ocean - ArcticOcean_MG_CB2_150 | ecosystem: Environmental > Aquatic > Marine > Oceanic | place: Arctic Ocean: Canada Basin | collected...
CCACGACGACCGTTCTGCCCACGACAACTGTGGCATCCACGACGACCGTTCTGCCCACGACAACTGTGGCATCCACGACGACCGTTCTGCCCACGACAACTGTGGCGCCGACGACGACCGTTCTGCCCACGACAACTGTGGCGCCCACCACGACTGTTCCACCCACCACGACCGTCCCACCGTGGGCGGGAATGATCCACCCGCTAACGGGGGTCCAGGCGGATGGTTGGCCGAGTGAAGCGCCGGCTTTAGCGGTCAAGATCGACAACAACGACGCTAGATCGCTGCCTCAGATAGGCCTTGAGGCAGCCGACATTGTCTACGAGACTCACATCGAGAACGGTGTGACTCGGTTCTTGGCCATCTTCCATAGCCATGCTTCCCGAAACGATTGGCATGATTCGTTCAGCACGGTCCAGGGACATAGACTTGGTTAGCAATCTGAACGTGGCCTACTTGTTGGCCTACTTGTTGGCCTACGTGGGCGTCGGCGCAGAGATCAGAGGCGCCGACGACAGCGGTTCCTTTGTTGCTCTGAACGCAGAGGCATGGCCAACAAACATCTTCTTCTATCGTGACCTCGTTTGCGATCCGAGATGTGGTGGCCTCCTCGACACCCCGCAACTACAGGACTGGGCAAAAGGAACACCGCCAGTTCCGGTGTTCGACTACGGCAACATCTCCGCCTCAGCAAAGCCGGTCGCTGGAGTGCGATGGACTACAACCAACCGTCAGATTGACTTCGTCTGGGACCACTCCTCAACTCGGTGGCTCCGACTCCAGGACGGAGTTCCACTTCTTGATGCCAGCGGCATGCAACTTGGAGCTGACAACGTCGTTCTTCTTTACGTCTTCTACACGCAGTCGGCTGCTGACCCGAGGTCCCCAGAGGCGATCAGTATCGGTAGCGGAGGGGAAAACTGTTTCGACAAGGGACTGAAAGGACCATCACGTGGGATCGACCAAGAGCTTCCGACGGTTGGCATCTAGCCGAATCTCAGACCCGAAAGGTTGCAACGCTTGCCCCTGGCACTACTTGGGTTGGATTGCTCACGGCAGGAGAGATGCGACTCTTGACTGCGACTGAAGTCGCAGTACTAACTGGATAAGGCCCTGACAGAAGGACTGGGCGGAAAGTTCCAGAACGCCATTCCTGTCGACGCGCGGCCTGCTCGCGGCCTGAGCGAACTCCTGCTGTCCGCCTAGAAACCCCGGAAACGGCGAAACACCTGTTCAAACTGGGTATTTGTCTGTCGGGCTGCCGAGATTTGAACTCGGGACCTTCGGTCCCCCAGATCGAGGGGTTCGTGTCCCTGCCGGCCCAGACCGTCCGGTCGGGCTACAGGGGCGGGTGGGCGGCGTCGCTGTGGGCCTCCGGCCCCGCCGAGGAGCTCCGACCGCCGCTCACCCGTCCATCGGGTCGCTGACCGGTCGGACCTCCTCCTGCGGGAGCGTTCGCAGGTAGTCGACCACGGCGTCGATCTCGTCTTCGGACAGGCGACCGGCCAGGAAGTGAGGGCCTACCGGGTCACCGGCGGTTAACACGTCGCGCAGCGTCGGGGCACGGCCGTCGTGCAGGTACGGAGCCGTGTCGTGGACGCCCAGCAGCGTCGGGGTATCGAACCCGGGACCCCGGTTCTCCCCCGGCCCCCCGCCGGTGCCGACGTCGTGGACGAGGCCGTCAGTGAACACTGGCCCGGCGTGGCAGGAGGCGCACCCGGACGCCTCGAAGGCCTCCCGTCCCCGCTCGCTCCGGTCCGTGGCCCCATAGGGACTGGGATGGACCACCCCATGGGCCAGAAAGGCCGCCAGGTGCGCGTTCTCCTCGTCGGATAGGCCGGTCCCGAACTGCACGTTCCGGATGGTCTCCTGGAAGTCGAACAGGTCGACCCGGTCACCCGACCAGTGGAACGGCTCGGTCACCATCAACCCCCGGATGGGCGGCGTGTTGCGGGGCCCGTCGTCCAAAATCCAGGTACGGGCATCGTGCCCGCCTTCGAAGTGGCAACTGGCGCAACTAATCCACTGATCTTTGGCCAACTCGACCCGGTCGGAACTGTGGAAGAGGATTTTTCCGGCGAGAACGTCGGGTGGCAGAGGGCTGGTGGTTATAGGGATCCGGGTGCGTTCAACGAGGGCATCTAGGTCGATGACCGACAGGTCATCAGACAGGGCATTGTGCACATAGGCAGTCCTGCCGTCGGCGGTAACGATGATCCCCTTCGGATTGTCGCCGACTTCGACGTGGCCGACGCCAAACCCCTTGGAGAGGTCAACCACTGAAATGTCGTTGCTGCTGGCGTTGACCACGTAAAGCGTCCCGCCGTCCGGCGAGAAGGCCACGGCCGACGGCATCCCGACAGGCTGGTCAACTGCGTCCAGGCCGAGAAGTTCCCGGGTGATGATCCGGTCCTTTGCGAGGTCGACCACGGTGACCAGCGGCTGGAGGGTGGTGTCGAAGACCAAGTTGGGGTTGGTGACCCGCGACCGACTATGAGGCAGGTAGGCCCGGCCGCCGGCCGGGTCGATGGCCACGTGCTGAGCGGCGTTGTTCTCGGGTCCCGTTTTGACGACTGTCTTCACGACCCGCCTCTCGAGGTCCACCACGGTCAGGTCGCCGGTCAGGAAGTGGGTGACGTAGAGCGACTGACCGTCGGCTGAAACGGCCAGGCCCCGGGGCCGGGGCCCCACGTCGAGGTCGCCCAGCGGTATGAGACCGTCGGTGGCGAAGAAAGCCACCGAATCGCTAGCCGACTCAGACACGAAAAGCGTTCTTCCGTCGACTGAGATGACTACCCCGTATGGGTCGTGCCCGGTCACAACCTTGCCCAGATGCTTCCCGGTGTGGGCGTCCAGGACGACGACCACGTTGTCGCCCCGAACTGCAGCGTAGACCCGGTCGCCGTGCGGATCGACGGCCACGGTTGTCGAGTGTGAGCCGACCGACACCTCCCAGACGACCTCCTCAGTGGTGGTATCCACGGCGGTTATTGAACCGGAGTCGGGGTTGGCCACGTAGAGGCGACCGCCGTTAGGCGACAAGGCGACCGTTGAACTCCAAGCTTCTGTCCACGAACTCTCCGGTAGCGGGTCGACGGCCGGAAGGGTCCCGGTCGACGGGTCGGAACAGGCGTAAAGGACCGTGGCGGCCAGGCCGACGACGATCAGGTGGACGAACAGGACAACTCGCCCGCCACCCACCGAACCGAGACCGGTCATCCTCCGAGTGGAGAGAACCCGCGCTGATTCAGGGTCCGGGCATACCATCCGGTATCCGTCTGGTAGGCCATCGATAGCTGGAGGGTGTCCGCGCCGAGAATGATCTGAGTGAATCCAGCTTCGTAGAGGTCGCGCTGGTCGACTTCAAGGGTGAACGTTCCAGAACCTGAAATTGTTCCCTGCTCGATGAGTAGGCCCGGGGCGGTGAGGCTGTAGTGGCCGTCTGTCACCCCTGCAGGTGGTGTGTGGGTAAACGTGATCCGCTCCACGTAGTCACCGTTCGGGGCAGAGGTGATCGGGATGGTGGACGTAATCTTTGCAGCACTGAGTTGGTCGGTGACGTAGAAGTAGTAGGTCGAGTCCTCGGTGCCGAGGACGGCCGACAAGGGGTGTTGGTAGCCATAGACACCCAGAGTCGTGCGCCCGTCGGCGACGAGAGCGGGATCTGGGGCCAGACCAGTTGACGGAACTGGGCGGTCTTGGACGGCGGAGACGTGCACCTCGTAGACCCCTGGCGTCTCGACGACGAACGACATCCCAACCGGGTCCACGTAACCGACAACATTGGCCCGGTTCTCGAAGCGATGGATCTCCCCTTCCGGCCCGGTGACGGTCACCTCCACGGCCACGTCAAGAGTCGGCCAGGCCTGGCCGCTGAAGGTGAACCGGTCGCCCGGTTCGAGCACGCTACCGGGCCGAGTCCCCGTGGGAGTGATGAACAGGTCTACGTCGCGACCGCGGTGGGTCAACAGCGGCCCGCAGGTGCCGAGGCCGCCCACAGCACCCTGGTAGGGCGGGCAGACTCGAGCGCCCTTTGAATCTCCGAACGTGCAGGTGCCGTCGTCTGTGCATGTGGTTTCCTCGATGATGACGCCCATCGAGGCGTAGGGCACAAAGTGTTGTTGGTCATCGTTTTTGAGGACCGCACCGCCGAACAGCAACTTGACGTCGCCCTCCTCGTCGCCCTCGCTGTCGGATCCGGAACGGAAACCCCTAGTCGGACGGAAGAAGCCCCCACATGCAAGACCGATTTGGCAGTTGTAGTTGTCATGGCCGTACCACTGGTTGTGTTCACCTCCGTTGAACTCGGCGGCTGCCGCGAAGACGCTCACATCGGGTCGGATACTGGTCGAGTACCAGTAGGCCCAGGAGGTCACATCGTTTGGCCGGTGATGGATGCCTGAGCCACTGCCAGTGTCAGAAAAAACTTGGCGGTTGTCGGGAACTTCGATATCGCTTGAACCACATCCAGAACCGATGATTCTGACAACGACTGGGCAATAGGAGGCTGGTCCGAGCTGGGGTGCGACGCTGGAAAGCACATCCTCCGGGCCGGCCACGGTGACGATCGGGTTGATCGGCTGAAGGTCTGTGATCCATGCAACGTCACCACTGAAGAACGGATAAATGTGACCGCCCCGGTTGTCGTCGTCGGAGCCGGTGACCTCGCAGTCGAGTGAACCACAGGTGGGGTCGAGCGACCGCATGAAGAACCAGGTCCTCATAATGTCGTCGTCAGCGAGGCCCGAATTCCTATCGCCGTGGGCGATTAGGGGGGTGTCGGGGGTTGCAACGATCGAGGCCGTTGACCGCGTACCCATCCAGAGAGTGCCATCGACCGGATCGATGTAGGAGGCGGTGACGTTGATCCGGTACTCGCCATGCTGACTTGGCTGCCAGTGGTCTGCTGATTGGAAGTAGCCGAACTGGTTAGCAGTGCCGGTGACGGAATGGTTCTGGCGTTGGTTGGGGTCTCCGTTGACATAGTGGGTGATCTCAACGGAGATATCGGCGGGAACCCCGGGTTCCACGATGACAACCGGGTTCCATGCGTCGCCGACCTCGAGGGGGGTGCCTTCGAAAACCCCGAGGGAGAGGTCTAGTGGCTCGGCGACCCAGAACCCATACGTTCCCTCGATAGTGAAGTCGTCGCCGCGAGAGGACCGGAGGGTTCCGTCCAGGCGAACTGTGTGGCGCCCGAACTGCTCGAACTCGAGGTCGACATCATCTAGGAATGTGGTCAAACCGATGGTGTGGGAGGGTCCGGAGAAGGACAACCGAGATGGGTAGGGGGTTTCCCAGGCTGAAGCAATGAACATATGCACCTTGGCGTCCAGGGCAAGGTCTCGGGTATCGCCGTCCGGTGTGGTCAGCGAAATGCTCAGATTTCCTGGATCGTTTGCGTCGAGGCTGAACAATGGTTCGGGCAGACGGACGAATCCGGTATAGCCCACAGTCGGCAGGTATGGCTCGAGTGTGTAATGAATCTGCTGACCGGAAAGGGGATTGGTTGGTGAAGCGATGAAGGGACCTGAGTCAGTTCGCCGGCTTCCCAACGCGAACTGGTCGGTGTCCTCGGTGGCCACAATGCCTAGCCTCCCGGCTGTCCCCCAACTAGTTGCCGAGTTAAGGAGGGTCGCGGGGAGTCGCGGCAGAACCGGGTCACCGACGCCGAACATGGGGAGGTAGCCGAACCCGGTGTTGAGCATGAACGGTACGCCGTCGCTCTGCGGTGCGTTCTCGCTCTGGCTGAACTCGATGGGATTGCTTGGAGTTATCTTGCCGAACATGATGCGCGGCAAATACCAGCCCTGCTCCAGGGAAGCCGGCAGGTCGCCAGGGATCATGGTCAGATCAGATTTCAGGCAGTTGGGGGCGTCGACAAACTCGATGATGTCGTAGAAGCCCGCAGCCCCGTTCTTTGATTCGATCGGTAGGCCTGTAGGGGTGAGTGCGGGACCGTGAATGTTGACGTTCACCTGGGTGAGGTAACCGCCGTCATGGTCGAAGAGTCGGTAGAGGTGGATTCTCGGGATGAAGCACTCCTGGGGGGGGCCGTCAACGAACGCGAACTCGACCGAGCGATCCGGGCCGAATAAAGATCCCTGTGCCGACCACCTTGTCCACCTTGATCCGGTACGTAGTCGGCCCAGCGTTTCGAAGGAATCAGAATCTGCGGTTCTGGGTGTGGTCCAAGGGATTGTGAGCACGGTCACCGGGCCATCAGAGAGCCCTATGTCAGTGCAGTTTCCCTCGCGTACCGGGAGGACATAGAGCGTCGAACCAGACGCGGCCTCCAGTTGTGCGTCAAAGGAGCCGTCGGGCTCCAGGCCTGCGCAGTCCTGAGTTCCCCATTCGACGGCGGCGACGATGACCTCGTCCCAAAGCCTTCCCCCGCCGTCAGGTCGCCGTTGGTAGGGAATGGCGCCGGCACCGCCATGAACGCTGACCATGCCTGTTTCATCAGGCGGTGACACGACGATCCGATCGGGACGAGGCATCGTGTCACGGTCGTGGGTCTGCTGGTACTCGTGGAGGAAGAGATACGGAACCGGGGTGATGCCGCTGGCCAGACTCGCTGGTTCCGTAGGCCTAACTGCGGGTTGGGTGGTTGTGGTGGTGGTGCCGGCGGGCTGGGTGTCGGTCTCCAGGCTTGCTACCTCGTCTGAACCCGTGGTGCCCGATTCGCCTCGGAGTCCACTTTTCACGTCAGCCAGACGGGCGAGGAGGCTGTCTCGCACTACACCGTCGATGTAGTCGTCCGCAAAGACCGTCTCCACGTCGTCAACGACATCAGCCAACTCCCAGACGTCCCGGATGTCGGCGATCTGTGAATCGAACGCCGCCAGCAGGTCCGGGTCGTTTACGTCAAGGTCGTCCGCTCGGCTCCGCTCGATTACCTCCCAGACGGTCTCACCAACAGCCGTGGAAGACCCGCCAGCAGGCTCCGACTCGCCCCCTCCCGCCGGTTCGGCCGACGAAACTACATCCGACCCTTCGGATACCGCGGTGGTCGACGAGGCCGTAGAGGTCGGCGTCGTCTCCGTGGAGGCAGGTGCGCCGGCCGTCGACGTAACGTCGACAGCCGGCATCGGGTTCGGCGCTCCACTTTCTGGGCCACCGCCACTGCAGGCACCTACGACGAGCGCACACGCGACCACCAGCGATGCCCACCTCATGCCCGAACAGTAGTGGGCCACCTGTGGGGGTGGCAGTTTGTCGGGCTGGGGAGATTTGAACTCCCGACCTTCGGTCCCCCAGATCGATGCACCCCAAACCCCTAGCCTGCACAAACACCCAGAAACCGCCTCTGGCCTGCCTTTCTAGTTGATCACTGGTTCGCGCTAGTTCGCGTTGTTTCGCGACGTCGCGCGGCCTGTACGCGGCCTGAAGGAAAGCGCTACTTGAAGATCACTCCGGCGGCCTCCGGGTCGAAACCCCACGGCCAGATCGTGTCCTCGTCAGCACTCGCCCCTTCAAGGTCCGCCCGGGCTGTCTGACCCGCGGCATGAGCCCACCCAGTCAGAGTCCGCAAGATCGGCCGCGATTAGCGTGCCACGATGGCCCAGCCGACTCCCGAACGGATACCCCTGCCCGTCTACGCCCTGTTGTTCGCCTTCTTCCTGACGGCGTTCGCCAAGATCGGCCAGATCACGATCATCGGCAAGCAGGTCTACGACATGACCGGGCGGGAACTCGATCTGGGCCTCATCGGCCTGGCCGAGTTCCTCCCGGTGATGCTGCTGGCTCCGTTGGCGGGCGCCCTCGCCGACCGTGTCGACCGACGCAGGATGTTCGCCCTTGCCCTGACGGGCGAGGCCACAGCATCTGCGCTGCTGTTCTGGTACGCCTCGACCGACCCGACTTCGGTGCGCCCGATCTTCGGACTGGTATTCCTCTTCGGCATCTGTCAGGGGTTCACCGCATCCTCGGGCCGGGCCCTGCCGATCGACATGTCGCCCCCGGGGCTGGTGCCTCGTGTCGTTGCCCTCGAGCATGTCGCGTTCCAGGCGGGCATGATCGCCGGCCCGGTCGCCTTCGGGTTCCTGTTCGTCGTCGGCGAGCCGATCCCCTACCTGACTGCCGCCATGACACTCGCGTCAGCGGTCCTCATACTGGCCATCATCCCGAGCTCCCCGGTACGTCGACTGGAGACCGTGGGAGTACGCCAGGCCGTAGTCGACGCCATCCTCGGCATGCGCTTCATCCGCCGTACCCCGGTCCTGTTCGCCGCTATCAGCCTGGACCTCTTCGCGGTTCTCTTCGGTGGCGCCGTCGCTCTGCTACCAGCCATTGCCGAGGACCGCCTGGGCGTCGGTGCGGTCGGCCTGGGTTGGCTGCGGGCCGCCGTCGGCATCGGGGCGGGCATCGTGGCGGTCACCCTCTCAATCAGGCCTCTCCAACGCCATATTGGCCGAACACTGCTGGCCGTGGTGACGCTGTTCGGAGTCGGGACGATCGTCCTTGGCCTCAGCCGCAACTACGTCGTGGCCTTCGTTGCCCTCATGGTGCTGTCCGGCGCCGACGCCGTGTCCATGTTCATCCGATTCACGATCGTCCCCCTGGCCACACCCGAGAACATGCGGGGTCGCGTGCTGGCGCTGGAAAACGTGTTCATCGGGGCGTCCAACGAGTTGGGTGCGTTCGAGTCGGGCGTCACGGCCGCCCTGCTGGGCCTCACGGGAGCCGTGGTGTTCGGCGGCGTCGGAACCCTGGCAGTGGTGGCCGTGTGGTGGTTCTGCTTCCCGGCCCTGCGCGACGTCGACCGCTTCGACGAGGTGCGCGATCCGAGACCGATCGAGTGACCTGTCCCGACAGGCAGGGTCAGGCCATCGGACGCTCCAATGAGTGCACCGGGTGGCCCGATCGGTCGGCCTCGTGACTTTTCCTGCGACGAGGGCCTTGGCCGTCAACCGACCCTGGACAGCAGAATGGCCCGGAACCATTGTGATTCCGGGCCTTTCGCTTGGTGGCGGGGGCAGGATTTGAACCTGCGACCTTCGGGTTATGAGCCCGATTGTGGGTGGTTCGCTGACCGGGGGAAACCCGTGAAACACCTGTCCTGAACGGGTTTTCACCTCTCATCGTTTCGCGTTGTTTCCCCTTCCATCCCACCCTCTCGCGGTATGGACGCGGTATGGACTCGCCTGCGAAACCCGCGCCTCGCCAAGGACGAGTCCCGATCCGCCAGTCGCAGACATCTGCCTCAATCTGAGCCAGCGCCAAACCACGGCGGGTCCGGCGAGATGGCCGACAACGGCATCATGGTCAACCGCAGATACTCTGTTGCGGTCATCGTGTCGAGTTCGCTGTACTGGGTAGCCAGGAGGCTGTGATGTGCTGCAGCGCTCGCTTGCCGCTCCGCAGCTCGCTCCTCAAGTCATTGTCTGACTTCCGGCGAGAGAGGCTGGCTGGACAGAGTCCACACCTGAGCCCATGCCATGTCCACATTGTCATCTGATATGACCCCGGATTCCGGGACCTGCTCGTACAACGCTCGGAGCAAGTCAGCGCGCCCCGAGCTCTCCCCAAGCGATATGCCTGCACCCCTCAGAACGAGACAGAATCCCTTGCAGCGCAAGGGTTTCGAGTGTTCACGAGTTTGCAGTACCTTGCACCAGTTTTCAATGAAACGCGTCCTGAGCGCGTCCGAGCATCCGGGATCCAGTACGTACATCTGAGCCGCTGTGCGACGTGGGAGGGTCAGATGGTCGCTGAGTCTGCCTCGGATCCTGATGCGAAGGTGGTGGCGCCGATCTTGTCGCTCGTGTCGGGATCGAAGAAGTGGAGCTTGCTAGTGTCGATGACCAGATCGACACTTGATCCGTCCAGCACAGCGACGTCCGGGCTCACCCGGGCTGTGAACTTCGTGTTGTCACCCAGGGACCTCGAGTCCTGTCCGGAGTCGGCAAGGAGCTCCTCGATGTCGGGGGTGAGAACAGGTCTCGAATCGATGACGAAGTGCACATACGATTCTGATCCGAGCAGCTCGTTGACATCCGTCGTCACAGTGATCGTGCGATCCGGTGCGTGCCGTGCAATCCGGGCATCCTCGAATGCACCCGGTCTGATACCAATGACGATCTCTCTGCCGAGGTAGTCGTCGATGCCCGGATGCCGGTCGATCGCTGTTCTGTCAACCGAGATGGTGTATCCGGCAAACGTCGCCTCATACCCGTCGCCATCTTTGGTCACCGAGCCGTACACCATGTTCATTGCGGGGCTCCCAATGAAGCCTGCAACAAACAGATTCACCGGGTTGTTGAACAGCTCGGTGGGAGCAGCGACCTGCTGCAGGTTGTACGGACGCTGTGCAGACACCGGACGCATCACTGCGACCCGGTGCCCAAGGGTCATCGCCTCAATCTGGTCATGGGTCACATACACCGTGGTAGTCCCAAGACGCTGATGAAGTCGACTCAACTCGGCACGCATCTGAACTCGAAGCTTCGCATCAAGGTTCGAGAGAGGCTCATCCATCAGGAACGCCTTGGGTTCGCGCACGATTGCGCGACCCATCGCAACACGCTGCCTCTGGCCACCAGACAGAGCCTTGGGCTTCCTGTCCAACAGCTCAACAATCTCGAGAGTCTCAGCAGCCTCTTTCACACGCCGCGCGATCTCATCTTTGGGCATCTTGCGCAGCTTGAGACCAAACGCCATGTTGTCACGCACGGTCATGTGCGGATACAACGCATAGTTCTGGAACACCATTGCAATATCACGATCCTTAGGCGGCACATCGTTCACCACCGTGTCATCGATACTGATCTTCCCCTCAGTGACGTCCTCAAGACCCGCAATCATGCGCAACACCGTCGACTTGCCACAACCAGAAGGACCCACAAGGACAAGAAACTCAGCGTCCCTCACGGTCATGTTCACCTGACCAACCGCCCGTGTCCCATCCGGATAGATCTTCCCAAGGTCCTCAAGAACGATTTCAGCCATGTTTACCTCCGTATTCTGGTCAGCCGCATAGGGCAAACTTTTCGCATGAGTCGTTGGCCTCTGATTCGCGACGCGACGGGTGATCACCCGCATGCGGCGCGAGGACAGAATCGCCTGTCTTATCGCCGATTCCGTGAACGTTTCGGACGAGAGGCGTATTCGCCTGTGGTGGCATGTCCGCTATCGGGTGCGCAGGCATCATCGACGCCTCTCAGTCAGCTTGCTGTTGTGAATCGATGATCCGCCGATCGTCTGGGCCGCGATGACTGCCTCATTGGGATCGAGTGTAATTCTACCGAAGGTGCCAGACCTCGCCATCTCGGTGCCCAGAAGCTGCCCGACTGCGATTGGGAAGGTGTACGACTGTTCTTGGTCGGTGAAGTTGATCGCCACATAGGTCGATTGACCATCGAGTGATCTCGCGAACGACTGAACATTGTCTGAGTCGTCCTCAAGTACCGCGAGATCTCCAACAGTTAGCTCAAGGTGCCGCCGCCGAAGATCCAGCAGTGCTCGGCACAGCGAAAGCGTTGATCGTGGATCGACAATCTGAGACGCCATGCTGGTCGTCGGGTCGGCAAACGGAAGCCAGGGTGTAGCGTCTGGCTGTGTGAAACCCAAGCCCTACTCAAGGCTCCATTGCATCGGTGAGCGACATCGGTTCCGGTTGAGCTCAGGGCAATTCTTGCCCCACGGGTCTTGCTCCATTCCCGGAGCAACGGCACAGTCGACAAGACCGAGTTCCTCGCCGTAGTACATCGTTGGTGTTCCCCGAAGTGTGAGAAGCAACACAGCGGTAGGGCGTACACGTTCGGGACCGAAGCATGGCTCAGAACGGCGCGCTCCTGTCCCAGACTCGGCCCATGGATCGACGGTCGATGCAGCTCGCGATCGTGCGCGATACGGCTTGTGATAATGGAGCAGCACAGCTGGGTGGTCCACGGTAGGAAGGGCCTCGTCACCGCAGTTCATGCTCCCAATCCCAAGTCTCGATGTTCTCTTTGATACGTTTGAGGAACAGCGCTGCAGTCGACCCATCGAATGCACTGTGATCCCAGCTCAGTCCGAGATGCCCTACGCGGTGTATCGCAACTGCGTCCGAACCGTCTGCCAACTCGACTGCGACCGGTCTCTTGGTCACGGCATCTGTGCTGAGAATCGCTGCGTTTGGCGGTGGGATGATCGGTGCAGTCATGAATGATCCGAAGGATCCTGGGTTCGTGATCGAGA
>Ga0114993_10005535_pt1 | contig 12178 bp, 10 predicted proteins | sample ArcticOcean_MG_C_FD_87042 | JGI IMG/M metagenome (GOLD analysis project Ga0114993, IMG submission 87042) | Marine microbial communities from western Arctic Ocean - ArcticOcean_MG_CB2_150 | ecosystem: Environmental > Aquatic > Marine > Oceanic | place: Arctic Ocean: Canada Basin | collected...
AGAGTGGCGCCACGCTCGTGGAAGTAGGGACGGTCAATAGGACATACGCGCACGACTACGAGAACGCGATTACTGAGAACACGGGAGCGCTGCTGATTGTGCATCGCTCGAACTTCAAGGTCATTGGCTTCACGGCTGAGCCTGAGCTGGCCGACATCGTTGAGGTGGGCAACCGGCACGGTATCCCAGTGCTCCATGACTTGGGTGGCGGAGCATTGCTCGATACGGCGCAGTTCGGACTCACCCACGAGTGGATGCCTCAGGAGAGCCTGGCAGGTGGTGCAGGCCTGGTTTTCTTCTCTGGCGATAAGCTGTTGGGTGGCCCGCAGGCGGGTATCGTGGTTGGTACACGCGAGTTGGTTGGTAAGCTTGCGTCGCACCCGCTGGCTCGTGCGCTCCGCGCCGACAAGCTGACGCTTGCCGCATTGCACGCTACGCTCTTGCATTACGTACGCAACGAGGCGACCGATCAGGTGCCTGTGTGGCGCATGATTTCGGTGCGGCTGGAGGAATTGCAGGCAAGGGCGGGGGCCATGGCGAAGATGATCGGAACTGCTGCTAGCGTCGCCCCCGGAAGCTCTGCCATCGGTGGCGGCACGCTACCCGCTGATGAGATGCCGACGCACGTCGTCAGCATTGATCCGTCTTCGGTGGAGGATGGCGCTGACGGGCTGGCGCATCGGTTGCGCATTGGAACGCTGGCGGTGATGTCGCGGATCGAGGCGGGACGGGTGCTGTTGGACCCACGGACGATACCGCCGTCGCGCGACGCTGAGGTTGTGAAGGCTGTGCTCATAGCGCTGGGCTAGGGCTGGGGGCGGCACGCCCGTCTGCTGTCGCTTGCAGGAGCGTGATTGTGCCCGCCCACCCAGCCCCCCCCTCCGCGTCGCTCCTGAGGTGCTACCGGGTGAAACTTATACTGCTCCTAGCGCGACCGCGCTCAACCATGCGCTGCGGCCGGTGCGGCGGGCTGAAAGTCATGGTATGAGTGGTGTTGACCGTTGGGGGCTAGAGAGTGAAGCGGCGGAACGAGGGTGCGGCGATGGCGAGGACGAGTATCCCGGCCAGACCGACGAGTGCGCCTAACATCCACGCGGTGGACACGGAGTAGGCGGCGACGATGAACCCGGCGAAGACGCCGCCGAAGGGCTGGAACCCGATGTCCAGCATGTAGACACCCATCACCCGTCCACGCAACTCATCGGGCGTCGTCGACTGCAGGATGGCGCTGTTGGTCATCATGATGGCCATGAAGAACATCTGCTGGATCGCGAGGACGATCAGCGCCAGCCAGAGCTCGGTCACCTGAGACAACACTAGTAGTCCGAGGCCAGCGCCGAAGCCACCGCCGAGGGAAACTCGGCCCTTGTGCTTGTAGCGGCTGAATCGGGCCATAAGCAGGGTGCCAATGAACCCGCCTGCGCCCATGGCTGCGAGTAGCAGCCCCAACGTGCCGCCACCCGGGTCGCCCATGTCCTCGGCGGCGAAGACAGGCATCTGGCTGGTGATGAACGCCATCATGGTGAACGTTGGTACCAGGCTCATCGCCATTGTTGAGAGGGCGACGGGGTGGGAGCCGATGTATCTGAATCCCTCCCCCAGGCCTTTGAAGAAAGGCGGCCGATCTGGCTTCTTTGTGGCAGCGTAATCGGCGTGATAGGGGATGAGGGAGACCAGGACGCCGACATACATGAGCGCCTGGATCATGAAGTTCCAGCCGGGCCCGAACAATACGATCAGGCCGCCGCCAGCCATGGGGCCGATCATGCGCATGGAGTTGAAGGCCATCGAGTTCACGGCGATGGCGTTCGTCAGCATTTCTCGCGGTACGGAGTTAGCCACCAGGGCCTGGCGCACGGGGTTGTTCATGCTCCAGGTTGCGCCTGATACCAATGCGAAGATGTACATGTGCCAGGTCTCGAGTTGGCCGGCGAGAATGATGCCGGCGAATAACATGGCGATCACCATCATCGCCACATGGTCAATCATCAGCAGCCGCCTGCGGTCGAACCTGTCGGCGAGTGCCCCAGATAGCGGCGACGTCAGCATGGGTAGTGTGCGCGCTCCCAGTACCAGCGACACTTGAACCGGGGAACCGGTGAGGTCGTACGCGAGCCAGCTCAGCGTGACCTGCTGAACCCAGTTGCCGCCCGCGCTGAAGATGGTGGTGATCCAAAGCAGCCGGAAGTTCCGGTAGCTTAGCGAGGCGAATGTGGCGCCCCAGCCGGTGCGTTCCCACGCTTGTGGGGTGTCGGCCTTCTGCTGCATCGACACCCCGATTCTGACAGTAGAGATCTTGCTTGCTGAAACGCCATTGTACAGAGTGGGGTTGGTTCAGCGGGGGTCTGGTGCGATCGCTTCCTAGAATCCGAAGGACGGCAACAGGATCCCCCAGGGGACGTTCCATCCGGTGACGAACGGTTTTGGCCAGATCATGAACAGAATATTGTCTAGGACGATGGTTATGAAGAGAAATACGACTGAGGCTGTGAACGCGGCGATCGGCCACTTGCCGAACCCGCGTAGCATCACCAAGGGGATGGTCGCCGCAAGCATGATGGCGGCATAGGCGAGGTGTAGCGTTATGCCGATGAGCACGAAAACCACCATCAGTGTGAGCAAGCGCACTGCTGCCGACCCTGAGCCTTCGATGTTGGCGCTGGTCATGCCGAGGTCCATGATGGTTGTTTGCTGCGCGCGTCCGAGGGCGACCTTCGCTCCTTCGAACAGTGTGATGGCTAGTACCCCGCTGGACAGCACGACAGGAAACCGCCAACCGCCTTCCGGATAATCCTTGGCGTCCCATAGCCACGCAACGGTGACCACAATCAGCGTGGCGTGGAACAGGTATTCCCAGTTCCAGCGCATCCAAATCGGCCGATCCTTGGCGGGGTTGGTGACCGGGCCTGGCTCGGCTTTGGATGCGTGTAACACGGAGGGAACAACGGTCGCAATCTCCACTTCGTGAACCGCCCGCTCCACTTGCTCAGTTTCCTCCTCGTCGATTTTGCGCATCGCACGGAGGAACAACAGTGCGGTAATCACGGCGACGGCGACGATCGTCATCGTCAGGCCGTCGGTCAGCACGCCGCCGACTCCATACACGGAGAACCCGTTTCGAAGATTGCGTTCGATGATCGGGGCGAGGATGAAGGCGAGGAGCATGGGAGGTCTGGGCCAGCCGAAATGCTTCATGGCAAGCCCGATGGCCCCCATGGCCAGGAGGGTTTGCACGCCTCGCCAGTTGGTGGTGTCGACGAACGACGAGAGCAACGTGATGGGAATGATGATTCCGCCAATGACGGGGTAGGGGATCGTGGTCACCTTGGCCAACTGGCCGGTGATCACCAACCCGAGGCCCGTGATGATCAGGTTCGCTATTGCGAGGGTGATGACCAGGAGGATGGTGATGTGTGCGTTGGAGCCGAGCATCTCGGGCCCCGGTGCGATGCCGTACGCAATCATGCCGACAAGCACTAACACCCACGTGGGACCGCCCGGTACGCCCATTGCTAAGGTGGGGATCGCTTGGCCGCCTTCTTTGGCGTTCTGCGCGGACTCGGCGAACATTACGCCTTCCAGCGAGCCTTTGCCGAATTGGGTCTTGTCCTTGGCGAAGAAGATGCCGAATGCGTATGCCAGCCAGTCGATGACCGCCGATCCTACGCCTGGGATGGCGCCGAGGAATACGCCGAAGACTGACTGGCGCACGACCATCTTCCAGTGGCGCAGGCCTTCGCGGGCGCCAGCGAACACTTCGCGGTTGGATATCTTGGCGCCGTGAGGGGCCACGGGGCGCCGGCTGATGGTGAGGTCGAACATTTCTGGAAGGGCAAACAGGCCGAGGGCCATGGGCACGAGCTCCATGCGGAAGATCGGACCGACGGTAAGCCTACCGAATCCGTCCATGGGGTCGCGGCCGATCATGCCCAGTAGGAGGCCCAGCATGGCCATTGCCATGCCCTTGCCTACTGCACCACGGCTCAACACCGACATCATAGCCAGGCCGACAAGGCCCATGGCTGCGATCTCGGAGAATCCGAACTCGAGCACGAACGGACGCACCACGGGGATCGCGAGTGTCAGTAGCACCGCGCCGACCAGCCCACCCATAGCGGACACGGAGTAAACCGCCCCTAGCGTGTAGGCGGCCTGGCCCTTCCGTGCCAGCTGATGGCCTTCCAGGAACGTTACTTGAGTGGCTGCCCCCGGTTGCCCATAGAGGATGGCAGGGATGGAATCCAACGTGTTGTCCACGCCGGTGATGGTCGCCAGCAGTACGATGCCGATGGCGGGGTCCTTGACGTTGAACAGGATGATGGAGACGGCTAGGGCCATCACAAGGAAGGAGTTCACGCCAGGGATAACGCTGGCCATAAGCGCCAGACTGACGGCGGCGATCACGGCGCCCCAATAACTTGGCTCGAGCAGGTACGCGGCGGCGACGGCGATAGGCTCGAGCAAAGGGTGACCTCGGAAAGTAGGTGGCTATCGGATGCGGTGAGTGCGCCTGCTCATATTACGCCCCGAAGAGCGCTCATACAGGCCGGAATCATTCTTGGCTGATAGTGTGAATTAATTCACACAGTTAGGTTGTAGTGCCTATAAAATCTCAGAAACGCATCGGTAGATGAGGGGCACGTGCTGGATTACGTACGCGAAATCGAACGATTGAAGTCTGAGCGCAAGGCGGTTGTGCTCGCGCATAATTATCAGATCGGTGACGTTCAAGACGTTGCAGATTTCGTGGGCGATTCTTTGGGGCTGTCTCGACAGGCCGCGCAAACCGATGCTGATGTCATCGTTTTTTGCGGCGTCCACTTCATGGCTGAGACGGCTGCGATTTTGTCGCCAGAGAAGCGAGTGTTGATCCCCGATCTGGAAGCGGGTTGCTCGCTGGCGTCGTCAATCACGGCGGACCAGTTGCGCGCATGGAAGGCTGAGCACCCCAGTGCAGCCGTTGTTTCGTACGTGAACACAACTGCGGAGGTGAAGGCGGAGAGCGACTATTGCTGCACGTCTTCGAACGCGGTGCAGATTGTTGATTCCATCCCTGCGGATCAAGAAGTCCTGTTCCTTCCCGACATGTTCCTCGGGAACCACGTGAAGAAGTTGACGGGGCGTACGAACATGTCCATCTGGCTGGGTGAATGCCACGTTCACGCGGCTGTGCAGCCGATCGAGATCACTCGCGCACGTGAGGCGCACCCTAAAGCGGAGTTCATGGTGCACCCCGAGTGCGGTTGCACCACGCCCGCGATGTACCTGTCATCGCAGAACGACGCTTCGATGGACGGCGCGCACATCCTCTCAACGGGGGGGATGATGACCCGGGCGAAGGAATCGTCAGCAAGCGAATTCGTGGTCGCGACCGAAACGGGGATACTGCACGCGTTGCGCAAGGAGAACCCGGACAAGAGTTTCCATGCTGTCACGGAAGCGATGATCTGTCGTTTCATGAAGATGATCACCTTGGAGAACCTCTATCACTCGCTCGCTGACGATCAGTACGAGGTTTCAGTGCCCGCGGACATCGCCGAGCGGGCGCGGCTACCGATTGAGCGCATGCTCATGACTGCTTAGGCGACTCGGCTAGCGTTGGGCAGCCGCATCGCGCGGGCCCCGCTCGCGTCATGTCCATTGTTCCTATGAGCGAGTTCAACAACAACAACTCCGCGATGATTCTTGCGGTTGCGACGGAGGCTGACCGGCGCTACGCGATGCGTGCGCTGCCGACGTTCGTAGGGCTTTCCGCTGACGGGCGCGAGATCTATCGTGAATCGGGTAGGCCCGACACCGAGAGGGTCGAGCGGGAAGCTCTCTCTCCAGGCTGACCTTCAACCTGCTACGCTTTTGGCCATGAGCTCACCCGAGCGACCACCTTTACCTGGTTGGGCTGACTATTTCGTCGCAGGGCGTATGCCGCTTTGGTTTGCGACGATTTTCGGTCTGTTGGGCAGCATAGGCGCGACTTTGGTGCTGAACGGTATTGACCTGGGAACGGTCGGTGGCATCCCAACGATATTCGTTCTATTCGTCCTCCCTCCCGCATTCGCTGTACCGTTTGTGGCGAAGCACAAGCGCCGTTCGGTTGTTCGCTGGACTCCAGTCGGGGTGGCTGCGCTGGCGGTTAGCGCTTACGTGGCGTTCCTTCCTCTCATGGCGGTGCTTGCTCTCACGTTCGCCGCGCGGCCGAGGGTTAAGATCCCGCAGGCCGCGCTGGAGGCCGACGAGGACCTGCGACCGCTGCAAACTCTCTTTGGCATCCGGGAAGAGGCCGGCGCGCTGCACGCTTACGTTGAGGAGCTTTACGGCAGTCGCGACTACCGTGGGATTGCCGGTCAGCACGCGAGTGCCGAAGCGGTCGCTCGCCGGATTGAGCGAGTGCCACTGCAGATTAGCGACCGTGGGCAGCGGGCGCGGCTTCACATGAACGCCGGTGCGATGCAGCTGCTTAATGTTACGGGTGCGGCCGACTACGTCGCGAGAACCATTGCGGAAAAGCCATTGCTGGATCGCATCGCGCGGGGAGACGAGACGAAGATTAAGAGTAAGCCGGAGAAGGCGCTGTACAAGGAGGTGCGGGAGGTCGAGATCCTGTTGGACCGGTCCCGCATTCAGATAGCGAGCACCAAAGGATTGCTCGAAGAGTTGGGCGTCACGGCGCCCCGGCAGGTTGAGGTGCAAGTGCCTGCGTTACAGCCACCTGTGTCAGCGCCTGCTGCTGCAGGACCGAGTGCCAAGCCGCAGCGGCCACGCCGCCGCCCTCCGCGACGCCACCGCTTTTAACCAGGACTCCGGATCGCTGATGCATGCGGGACAACCCGCCATTGCACCCGGTATCCTCTGTTGGTTGCCTCGACGGGGAAGTGTCGGAATGGCAGACGAGCATGATTTAGGATCATGTGCTGGTAACAGCGTGCGGGTTCGAGTCCCGCCTTCCCCACCACTTGTTTGAAACGTACATCACTCTCACCATAGACATCCTTCGCCACCCGACCTAGCGGTGCGTTCAAGACCGACCAGGTACTTACGGTGCTGACCGTCGCGCGTCCACGCTACGGCATGTCCCTCTGCTACCAGCAACCCATCGATGCTCTCGCCATCGCTTGTGTAGAGGTAGGCGAGAAGACGGTCGTACACGTCCCTGTCGCGCGGCCCCATTTCGATGCGCACGTCATCTCCAGCAAGCTCCCGTAGGCGGCGGGTAGCACCATCAGCGCACCTTTCCCCGATCTCCGGTGCATTAATTCCGTACAAGCGGACTCGCTCGTTGCCGGAGACGAGAGTGTCACCATCGATGACTCGCGTAACGGTGATGGATCTGCAGTCGGGGCAGGTAAGGACGGAGTTTGAGTTATCGTCGCTCAGCCCCACTATCCAACCCCAGACCACGAGCGCCGTCAGCACGATAGCTCCGCCCGCGACTGCCTTGGTCACCACCCATGACCTTGCTCTTACCACCGCAACACTTCCCGCCCGCCCCATGTAGCTCCAAGCTGCGTACCAGAACACTGCGAAGGAGACGAACAGCAGGGGGAGTTGGACGACGATGTTCAAGTCGTGTGCGGCCACGAGATAGGCCCAGAGCACGACTACCGCGACGGCGGCCGTCGCTAGGGACCCGACCAACGCCAGTGGTCGCCAGAGAATACCCATTCTCAAGTGCTCCTAGTGCTGAATAGGCGAGTGGCCAGGGGCTAAGGCCGCCTCTTCACCTTGCTGACCCAAGGCCCAGGTGCTCCATCGAGGGGCTTGCACACAAGGCAAGGGCGATAGCCAGCCGCTTTCGCCGCACCCGCGGTCTGGAACTGAACCCGGTGCTCAGGTTTGGTTCGCCTACCCGGGGGGCAGTTGGGGCGACAGAAGATGTGGGTGGTTGCGCAGGCGTTTAGCTCCATGGCGGCATTGTACGTGCCATCTTCAGACAGCGACCGGCTACGCAAGCCGTGGGCCCGTCTAACTGTCAGTGTCCCTTACATATGTAGTAGTGCTGCCCATCCACCTGCTGTGGATTCGGACTCTCTGGTACCGCTGAGCCCCTGGGCACCATGGCAACCGCCACTCTACCCCGGTACGCGTGAGCGCACGTTGCCGTCCAGCGGGGTAGGTTGCGCGAGACCATGCCCGCGCATGAGAGGGGCATACGCTGAGTGGACAACAATTCCTCGTATTGGAGTACTCAGTCATCCAGAAACACAGATATCACCTCCCCATCGCCAACGAATGCTCAAGATGCACCGCACCGCCCCCGAGAGTGATTTATGGGTATCCGAATCGGAGAGCACTCGACGAGTTGGGTAGTCAGGGAGTGCCATACGTGCTTGGTGGGTGTGTGGTGACCTTCCGTCCGACTCCGTTCAGGCACCGATGCGCCCGCTGTAAACGGAGCGCCAGCCGGTGCCACGCCTGTCGGCGACTCGATAGCGAGCGGTTGTAGAGGGCATGAGTACTTGTATAACATGTTATACTGTTTTTATGAACTCGAATTCTGAATTCCCAAAGCGGAGCCGAGGCTCTGCAAACAGCAAAGATACCGTGCTGGTTGCGATTCGCCTGACGCAATCGGAGAACGAACTCCTGCGAAGGAAGGCGAGAGAACTCGGGGTGCCGCTGAGTACGTTCTTGCGCAATGCGGCCTTGATGGCGACCAATCTACCAGCACGGTTTACCGCCGCATTGAGCCTGAGGTCGCATGAATATGCGTTCGGCGGAACGGAGAGTGAAAACAGCAGGGTCCGTTCTCGGACCGACGCATGGGGCGAAGTGATCAACGAACAAGGGGAGGGTACAGATGTTGTTTAGACGCAATAAGAGCGATGAGACACCGCCGGATGCACCGACTGCCCATGGAGTGGCAACAGGTGATGACCATCAACCGATTTCAGAGGGAGATCGAAAGTTCGTGGGCATTCTTCTCGATGAGTCGGGATCTATGGATCAGTTGCTAGAACCAACTATCTCGGGCTTCAACGAGTACTTAGCCGAGCTCCAGGCAGACCCAAACGCTGAACTGGTGCGATTTTCAATGACCACGTTCCATTCACAATCATTCAATCGCCGAACCGTTAACGCCCCGCTCAAGGGGGCGAAGCAACTCGACGCCCGCACTTACCGACCACGAGCAAGGACTCCCCTTTACGATGCGATTGCCAAGACCATTGTTGATCTTGAGCAGCACACGAAGGGCGCCGATGATCCTGACGTTGTCGTAACCATCCTGACCGACGGTTATGAAAATGCGTCCACTGCATACCAAGCTTCAGAAATCCGTAGCTTGATAAACGCTAAGCAGGAGCAAGGCTGGACATTCGTCTACCTTGGAGCGAATCAGGATGCCTGGGCGGTTGCTGACACTATCGGGATCCCACGGGGTGCCGCTGCCCTTTACGACAGTTCTGACTTAGGTGCCCGTAACGCATGGAAACAGACGTCGTATGCAACGCGCAGACGTTGGGCTAACAATGAGCGGCGTTCAGAGGTGTTCCAGGAGAATCTGACTCATGCAGAGTCAGGGCGTCTGAAGCACCAAGAGCATTAGCAATACAGGGGATTACCGCCGACACCGAGCCTAGCAAACATTTCCACTCGACAGGTAGCGGGAGGGGTGATAGTCAAATCACTCATTCAAACTGTCACATTGGCGACAACAACGTTAGAACGATCCGGAACACCGACACACTGGATGACTCGATAACGGAAGAGTGGTACTGTCCCCGTCATCTACAGACAACGAGTTGCCCGTTTCTGGCAGCCCGGGAGTGTTTTTGACTAGCAATGCATTTCGAGCAAAGGACAAGCCTGTGCAGCAAGGGAATCTACTCGAGGGCGCGCCGCAGTCAGGTGAGCAGACGCCGTGGGTGAGGGCGATGGCCAAGTTGTTGACCGTGAGCTGAAGCTCGCGGAGGACGTCCCTGGGTGTGAAGCTTAGGTTCGAGGGAACGCGGTTCATAGAAAGAAGGAATCGAGCAGCCGGCGGCCGCTAGGGTCGAGGCGGGGGGATGTAGCAACACCGGTGACGATTGGTGCTCAAGAGACAGATGTAAGGTTGGCAGAAGGGGCGTATGGGCGTTGGCCTTTGCGCTGGTTCGCCAAAGGGAGGGAATGATGAACGAGTACGTGCCGAGTCCAAAAGATTGGGTTGCTCAGCAAGTGGAACTGTATGAGGGAAGCGGTGGGACTGAGGGCCTGACGTTGAGAGACACTGGGCTTCCGGTGATTATCGTGACCAATCGGGGTAATAAGACGGGGGCCACCCGGAAGACGCCGTTGATGCGTGTGGCCGATGGGGCCTGCTATGTGCTGGTTGCTTCGCAAGGTGGGGCTCCGACGCACCCGGTGTGGTATTACAACCTGAAGGCTGATTCCGAAGTTGAGATCCGCGATGGGACTGAGGTGTCCCCGATGCGGGCTCGTGAGGTCCTGGATCCGGCTGAGAGAGAACGGCTCTGGGCGATCGCGGTTGAGGCGTACCCTCCTTACCAGGTCTACCAGGAGAAAACAGATAGGACCATCCCTGTTTTCTTGGCAGAACCCCGCGCGTAGCGCGACGGGTCAGATTTTTGCCGCTTGTCGCGCCTTCGAGAGCTACGCAGCCGCGTAGCCCTCGAAGGCGCGATTCGGCCCTGGGGCGACTGGCCTCTTATGTGTCCAGCGTGCTGGCGGCGAACACGTCTTCGGTAGATAGCCGCCGCTTGGTCTGCCCATGCTCGTAGTAGAAGTCGAGCATCATGTCGATGCTGCTCTGGTTCGCGGCGATGCCGTGCTTGTAGATGTCGCCCATCTCGTTGAGTTGGTCCCGGACCAGCTCCCGCGCATCGATGACCAAACTGTAGCTGGTGCCGTCACCCTCTGCGTCGGCGTAGGCGACCTCTCTGGACCGCTCGAAGGCGTCGTAGAGCTTGCGGGCGAGTCCGGGGTTTTCTCGGTTGAGCTTGCCGCCCATGACGATGACGTGGGAGGGAGTGATGACGTGGTGCTCTTTCCAGAGTTGCCGGTGCAATTCCCGATAGTCGGGGAATAGCCGTTTCACCTTGTCCGGGCTGCTTTCTAACGCACGCCAGGCGCTGGGATCGGTGATGTCGCCGGTGCATGCGTCGACCTCACCGTCTAGCAGGCGTTCCCATTGCCGCTTTCCACGATCCTCCGGATAGTCGACGTCGACGGTCTTGTGCAACTCCCAGGGGCTGGGGTTCGTGATCCAGCGGAGGGTTGAGAGGTCGACGCCGTGGAAGCGCTCGAGCATCCCGCGCGAGTAGGTGGTCACGACGCCCCACGAGGAGGCGGCGATGAGCTTCCCTTCCAAGTCCTTCGGGGAATGAATGCCGCGGTCGACCCGAACCCAGAGGTAGTTGTAGATAGGCTTGCGCTTGATCATTACTGGTAGGCAGACAAAGTCCCACCCGGAATCGATGGCGGGGATGACGTCGCCGATATTGGTGTCCAGCAACCCGAACTCGCCGTTCTTGAACCGAGGGTTCTCGAAGATTCCGGCAGTGTCGTTCACGCTTGCTACCGTCAACGAGACGCCGTCGATGGGCACTCGGCCTTGGACCAACGGAAGGATCATGTCGTGCCGGAAGTTGGGCTGGGATCCCTGTGCTTCAAGAAAAACTTCGATGATATCGCTAGGGGCCATGGTTGATCTCCTTGTGTGAACGAAGGGTTGCTGTGCACGATCAGAGCGGGACGATACACGAGTCAAGAAAGGATTGCGCTACTAGCAGAACAGCCACGACGAGTCGTGGCTGTTCTGCTAGTAGCGTTGGTGTACCGGTCTGAGTTTAGGAAAGACCTAGCTCTTCCCAGCGCTTCCCGACCTTCTCCAAGAGTTCCATCGTGGGCTTGGATGGAGAGGGGATCGGGAATTCGGTGATCTTGTTTTCTCGGGTGGCGTCGATGCCCATTCCGCGTGAGGGGGGTATGAAGTCCATCTCACCAGGGCGGCCGAGTGGGCGCGGTAGCTCTTTGCCCTGGTAGACGTGCTGGGCTGGCTCGGCGAAGGACACGACACGCCACATGATGTCGTTCCAGTCGTGGACGTCGCAGTCCTCATCGACGACGATAACCCACCGGTAACCCAGATGCTCCCAGGCCGCATCCATAATTTCTTTGGGCTGGCCGTCGTGGTCGATTTTGGCTCGAATGATGATGACTCCCTTTGCGCCAGCATCGGGGA
>Ga0114993_10005537_pt1 | contig 12176 bp, 2 predicted proteins | sample ArcticOcean_MG_C_FD_87042 | JGI IMG/M metagenome (GOLD analysis project Ga0114993, IMG submission 87042) | Marine microbial communities from western Arctic Ocean - ArcticOcean_MG_CB2_150 | ecosystem: Environmental > Aquatic > Marine > Oceanic | place: Arctic Ocean: Canada Basin | collected...
CCATTAAGCGGCTTAATTATAACACCGTTAAGAGTAATATTGAATGTGCTACACAGAATTCCTCCGTCACCCCCTTCCGTATACTCCTTACCTACCGACACCATCGGAGCCGGTATTAAGGAAGTGGTATTAAATTGTACTGACACACTCATAATAAAACCATTCTAGGGAGTTGGCATTTGAGGAGTAAACATATCTAGGTCAGAATAAGTATAGGTCCATTCCATCTCTAACGTATACCTGCCGTTTGCAGGATCCCAAGACTCCCTTGGGGGGCCGTAAAGCGGATTTCCAGCGGGAGTGGCATTACTTATTATAGTTTGTATCTCGCCTCCATAAGTGGCATGAAGACTGGGTAAACTGGTTACGGGATTACAGTAACTGGTCTCTGGAGGCCATACGACCTCTAAAACTAATGATCTCTTAGATTCAGTTCCTCCTCCGAGCCATTGCAAGACCGGTCCCTTGATTCCACGACCTATTGCAGGAGTAGCTCCAAACTGGTAACCCGGATGAGTGTCGCTTACCGTTGCGCTCTCCGAAAGTGCATCAGTCATCGTAATCGCCGGTCTATCATCAAACTCCGCAGAATATGTTACAGTCCCTGCCGCTGGATTTTTACTGATTACTTTTGATAGTGGTATAGCATTTAATGTTACCGAAGTCCCCGATAAGCTCTGTGCTTGACTCTTAAGGCGCGCATTTTGTGTTTCAACAGTACCAGAAAATAAAGTAATAAAATGGCTAATTGCCCTGTCATAAGAATTATCTACGTTAGTCAGCCCACTCCTTAACCCAGTTATTGTTCCATTGATATTTACGGTGGTTCTTCCATTTTCGGCGGGGGTTTTGGACAGACCCACCTCTATCTCTTGTGTTGCCTCGTCAGAGGTATCATAAAGTATAAAGGTTTCTGTTACGCTAAAAGTTCCGCCCTTCTCATCGACGGATTGCGATCTTACGTGATTTCTACTTTTAAGTCCTGAAGGAACATCTAATGTACCAGTAGTGTCAGCACCATCAGCCAGAGACGAGTCATTAACAGTCTGTAATTTCAGCTTAAGAAGTACATATAGCCTAGCTTGCTGCCAAGCTAATCCATCGGTAACTAGACCGCTGCTGCTGTCGTATTTAGGTTTTCCAGTGGCGCTTACAGTGTGACTAACCCTGTACGCGACTTTAACTGCTGATAATGCGGTTGCACTCATTACAGCATTCTTAATATCTTCCGCGTATTCTACTTCCCAATTCTCAGAAGCGTCAGTAATATTGTAGTCAAAAGCATCATTATCGGCCCCATAGTCTGTACACGACAAGACCACGGTATAAAATCCCAACTGGGCTAAACTTACCTCTCTTGGTCCCCCTCCGTCAAAATCAAGAGACTTTACATGACAGCCATCATATTCTTTTCCGTTTACATCAAGCGTCTTTCCCGCTCCCGTAGCATCAGCAGTGGATAGACTCTGCGCAAAAGCGCTTCTGATACTTTTTTGGGTGGATAAAATAGTGCCTAGACCGCTAGTAGCTGAGCCAGAAACCGGTGCGGATATAGCACCGTTAAGGGTGATGTTGAATGTGCTACAAAGAACTCCCCCGTCCCCGCCCTCTGTATATTCTTTACCTATCGACACCTTGGGTGCTGGAACTAAAGCCGAGCCGCCAAATGATACTGTTACTGTCATAATAATTCTCTAAGCGGTATAACCAAACGTGTACAAAGTGGCATCTCCAGAAGCAGAAGAAATAACATCCGGCATAACCATTGTCATATCACCAGAAGCAGTCCTAATTTCTCCCGCCGAATAGAGAGTTGCTACGCCAGTAGGCCCGATAACAGGCCCGCTAACGTATAGTTTTGTTGTGTCCTTGACAGACTCAACATCTCTAGCGACAAACAGGTTCATATTTCCGCTGGCGGCAACTCCCTCGGTCAAAGGTAGAACGATAGGTATATACCCAGAAGAAAGAACCAGCTTGTTTTTAATAAATAGATCTGCTGTTCCGGTTACCTCTGTTCCAGTTTCGTCAAAAAGCTGATTAACGCCAAGATAAAGATTCAACCCGATTACATCACTGTCATAAGGAGATTTCTCCCCATAACTAAGCGCGGACCTAAGTAGTGTAGCCAAAGATTTTGTGCTTACGCCAGAAAGACTTGGTGCTAGTGTAACAAGATTCATTGACGCGGACTGTTCGTCATCAACTTGTAAGAAAAGGTTTGCAACATTATAAGCCCCGCTGGGATTTCCAATGCCAGAGCCTTCACCGTAAGTGAATAGCTTTGTGCTTCCAGTTACCTCTTCTCCAAAACCATCTACGTATAAATTTACTGTCTGAAAATCACGCCCGGATTTAACATGCAGGGGAATATTTCCCGATGCGGGTGCATGCCCCCATATACTTGTATGTAAAGCGTATACTACTTCTCCCTTTGTAGCCTTATTATAGAGTTCCATGCTGCCACTTGCAGCACCTCCCTCTATAAAAAAGTTTGTAAATCCACTAGTAGTAGTCGGCATTTTTTGTCCTACACATTATTGTTAAACTTCCCGTCCGCAGAGTTGTTGTCCGCGACTGGGGTTTTTGGTTGATCTGCCAAGGCTTGTCTTACGGCATTTGTAACAATTGTGCTAATCTGGCTTATCAACGCCGCCTCAAAACTCCCCAAGTTAACATTTATGCCGCCGGGAACCTCTACCTGAAACGGTCCTATTCCGCCAAGCATTTTAACAGCCTCGCTAAACACGTTAAATCCTTCCCACTGAGTAAGGCCTGTAAGCGTGTTATTCAATGCCGTTATCGGACTTAAGTCTACCTGCCCCTGCTGCCCTTGCTGTGTAGTCATAGCTGCGGTCAAATCCTGAATCTCAGTTGAAACAGTGCTCTGCAATTGTTGAATCGCGCTAACAATTACGCCCGAGTCAATTCCAACACCGGCGGTCTGACCGCCACCCCGTGTGGCAAAGGCCGGTTCGGTAACGCCATAGCCGATGCCGCGCGCGGCAAAAGCGGGTTCAGGAAATCCGCCAAACTGCAAGTATTCTGGAACCATACCTCCTGCATTAAAGCCCATCCTGTTAATATTCTGTAGGGCGCCTACACCAACAGCGTCAACAGCCGCTTTTCTTACTACAAACTCACCGGGAGTTAACATTGCGGGAACTGAATCTACGCCACCACCCTTGGCGAACCCCTGAAGATACCCTGCCGTCGTCCCCTCCGGGGTGAGAACAGGCCCCATGATTTTTGGGATATTTAAAGGCGTATTGCCGGGCATTGGGAAGTCGGGTTTGGCATATGCGCTGGAGAGGTTGTCAAAAATTTCCTCGAAATTATCTCCGAAGTGCTTCCATTTGCTAATATCAACCTTAGCGCCAGCTTGGTGCAAAGCGGCATTCTTATGCAACCAATTAAGAATCTGATCACCACGACTCTGGATTTCTGGAAAGGCTTTACCATAAGCCGACTCAGACATACCCAGTAGCCCCTTCTTACCTTCTGCGGTTTCAATGTAATCCTTGAATTCGGGAGAATGCCACCTCCCCCTTCCAGCGCCCCCTTCTGCCACACCTCGTCCACGCACATGTCCTTCCCACGGACTCCCTTGAAACAGTTCCTCACTAGCCCCACCCGCCTTCGTTTCTAATGTACCCCTCCCAGAGCTTAGTGGCACACCACCTGTAGGAGCCAGTTGTCTATCAAATGCCCACCTAACAGGTTGGTCGGTATCTGTACTGACCCATCTTTTGTTCAAAAACTCCATCGCCTGCTGTACATTCTTATCCCCATATCCAGCAGATACCTCGGGTATACTGCCTTTGATAAACCAGTCGCCCCCCTCGCCTGCGTGCTTACCAGCCCCCCCAATAGCAAACCACTGGCCTACCTCCTTCCCATCGGTGCCACCAGCAGACTGGTAAAATAACATCTTTTTACCATTGGGCATTTGCATAGTTACCATTGGTCTGCCATGTTGCATCCCAAAGTCAATCATGGATTTATCGGAGAAGGCCCCTACAGCACCCCCGGCTCGCCGAAGCCCGTGAGCTGGGGAGGAATAAAGTCCCGACAGACCTTCATCTACAATTTTGTCTGCCGTGCTGCCCGGCTTTGCTGCCGCGCGAACGTCCGAGTCAAAGCTTCTGCGACCAGCTTCTTCAGCCGCTTCATACCCCTTTGCCCCAGCCCTCCCCGCCGCCCTTCCTTTTAGCCCACGGGTCACCCCAGCCCGAGCGTCCCTAATTGGCCCAATCCCCGGAATGTCTTTAAATCGTTTTGTCAAATTTCCAATTATAGTTCCAGCGGGCTTCCTGAAGATAGAAAGCGGGTTAAGCATATCAGAGGCGTCTGGCTCCGACATTGATTCCATGAACGTAGGCTCTACCTTTTTGCCGCCCATCTGGGTTCTCGGCAGTTTGCCCCGAAACCTTGCCGATATTGGCCTTGCGTCTTCTTCTTCATGAATCCATCCTTCTTGTCCCTTCACGTTAGTACGCATGTCGGGAAACTGTTCCCATCTTTCAAGATCATACGTTGTAAATCCGGTTCTGTTCGTGCCGCGACCAGTGGTTCCGCCTTGGGGGAGCATGAGGCCACCACCGAAAGCATAAACTGGGCCGCCCTTGGCGAACTCCTTTCGTGGGTTCATTCCGCGTTCATCTTGGTCTCGTTTGCGGCGCATCTCTTCTAAGATTGGCCTAAGATACTCATCCGTCGAAATCATTTTGGATCGGCTTGGAGCATTTTTGGCGTTCGGATTCGCTCCCATATATCTCCTCATCCGCTCCTCTATACTCTCTCTTTGTCCTTCTATTGTCTCTGTGTGACTTTGAATATCTCGATTATAATATTCTCTTTCCCTAGGATCCCGACCACCCTCGAACGACTGCTTCATAATTCCCATATACTCTTCACCTAACAACGCCCCTCTCATCCGACCACCCGTGTCTGGCCCAATCCCCTCGCCAAAGCCCACAAAAATCTCTTCGTCTGTAGGAAATCCAGCGCCCGGAAGTCGGTCATATTGAATTCTCATCCTTGAATTCTTTTCGCGCGCCGCACGTCCTCCATCCTGAAGATAACTAACAGACCCACCCGCATTAAAGCCCATTCTGTTAATATCCTGTAGGGCGCCTATACCAATAGCATCAACAGCCTTCTTTCTTACCACAAACTCGCCGGGGGTTAGCATGGCGGGAACCGAATCTACTCCGCCACCCCCTGCAAGATAATTAACAACCCCACCCCTGTTCATCTCCCTTGGAATAGGAATACCATGATTATCTAATACAAACCTTCCAGTGTCGGGGTTAATTTTCCATGGTGTCTGATCCCTACTTGTTCTTTTATCATTAACGGCGTTGGATTTGGCTGTTCTTATTTCAATTGCTTTTAGTCTGGCATCTTTCCTTTTCTGCTCACGATTCCGTCTCTTTTCTTCCCCCGCCGCCGTTCTCCTTCGCAAACTCCCGCTCGTCCCTCGGAGATGAGACACACCTGATCCTAAAGGAGGGGCTGAACCCAGATGTCCCGAACCACCAAGCGGTGCTCTATTTCGATATCTCGAACCACCAAGCGGTGCTCTATTTCGATAACGATCCGTGCCACCAAGTGGCGCTCTTCCTACTGGTCGAGAACCCGGCTTAATTGATTTAGGTTTACGTTTACGTTTTACATCCTTTCTAAGTTCTGTCTGCTCAGCCTTGATGAGCGCCGTACTCCACTCAAGCTGGTCAACATATGTACCCGCTCCTCCGGGCTGGCCGAAAGCGTCTGTATATTTTCTCTTGTCGGCCTCTTCTTGGGAAACTTCTTTAAGAATGCTATCGCCAACACCAAGATCTTTCGCTCTTTTTAGCTCACTTTCACTAAGCTTCCTTTTTCTTCCTTTGCCCCTCCCTTTTAAGATGGCCTCGGCTTCGGCCTGCTTGATTTGCGCCTCCCTGTACTCTTCGCTCTGATCGTCCTCAGTTCTAAGCGTATTATTTGCTGCATCAAGGTCGTCTTGCGCCTTCCGTGTCTTATTCAAGTGAGTCCTGTTACTCAGAAACTGTTCCTGATCGGCCTTAGTTCTCCCGGATCCGATCCCCGCTTTTTCCGCATCCTTTCTAGTAGCATGGCCTTTCATCCGTGCTTTTCTTTCACTTTTATTCTTAGCCCTAGCCCTATCTTCTTTTGCTTGTCTTATGGCGTCGTTTCGTCGTCGCGCATCACCAAGAGCTTGAAACCGCCCCCCTCTCTCTCCCGTAACAGACGGTGCATGATCTCTTCGTCCCGATCCACGTCTATCTACAACGGTTCCGGCCCCTCTCGCACCACCACCAAATCTGTCACGCCCTCTCTCTGGTGCAACATCTCTAACCCTGACCTCGTCTCCCGTCTGAATGGAGCGTGAGCGTAGTCCGGGTCTTTGTCCGGGTCTTAGCCCCACCTTCTCTTCTGGTGGTCGAGGCTGTTCGCCCGGTCGCTCAGGCCGGGTGCCGGGTGCGACAACCGTCCCAATATCCTGTTCTTTTCTTTTTGTCTCTCTTTCCTCCAGTCTCTTCTGAACCGCAGCATCAAGACTACCTCCTCCGTGGGCTTGTACCCAAGGCGCAATCTTTTTTTCAGGATCTCCGGGGATATTGAGTTCATGATCCCACCATCCCGGTCCAGTACCAATAAGCCCCGACTCTAGATGAAGTATTGCTGGCATTGATCTCTCAAGCCGCACCTGTTCCTTGTTTCTTCTTCCTTTTTCTGCTATCCTATCAAACTCTTTTCTTCCTTCATCGGTATCTCTCGCATACCTACCTGCAAAATCCTCCCCAAGCCCAGATTTTCTAGCTCTTGCTCTAGCCTTCTCACGATCTGTCTTGACATAGGTCTGCATGATAAGAGCTTCAAACTGAGCCTCATTAATGCCGGATTGTTGAAGGTCGGATGAAAGAAGAAGCTGGGAGTCGCCCCTAATAACATCTAGATATGTAAGCTCTGCGCCCGACAGCTTGTCTATAATTTCTTGTCTTCTTGCATTTTCTAGTATGCTTTTTGAGTCTACTGGTGGTGCTGTCAAGCGAGACGCCACTGCTGGAGAACGTGGAGTACCCGTAGTACGTATGCCGGGGGGTCTCCGATCAAGCTGTCCGAGTAGATCACCTCGCCCCTCTGTAGCACCCTGTGGAAATGCTAAATTGGGGTCAGGGCGAGGCAGGCCCGGTCCAGTCGTTTTTAGTGCGTCAATTAAAGCGGGAGACATTCCCTCGGTAGCGAGACCTCTACCCGGCGGTGTCAAGGGGAATGGGTTAATATCCCTAATTGTCGGTCTCTCGCGTCCGGCGGTGTGAGCGGGCGAGCGGGGGCCGAACAGGCTACGTTGTTGAGGATCAGTCAATTCGCCCGGAGCGGGTTCCATGCCGCTCGCCGCGTGCATCCTGTCTGCTGTTGGTAATATAACTGGTGGCGAAGGAGGGATGAATGTGGGGTCTGGTACAAGGGCTAGCGACACCCCTCTCTGCTCAAACTTATACCCTGCCGGTGCCAGATGCTCCCATGGCTTTCCCTGCATTCTGAGGCTAAACGCTTGGTTCTCTAGGTCATGTCGCCCACCCGGACCAAATCTGGGGACTTGTGGAGGGAAGTTCGACGACAGCGACGTGGATGTCGCTGCTGTAGGTAGGGGTGGGGTTGCCGAGGGGGCGGTGGGAGGTCGGTGTTCGAGACGTGTTGGTGTCGGTTGTGGGGAAGTGGGTGACACTGGCCTCAAAGAACCTCTAGCTACTGGCCTCCTACGACCGGGACGCGACTCTTGACCGGTTTGACCGGTTATTATTCTTGATCTGCTTGGGGTGTCAGAACCAGCCACGGGGAGGCGGTGAGCCGCTCCCGCGTCACGGGAGAGGGAGGGGGAGACGACCGGAGGTTGCTTAACCTTGATTCGCGATTGGTCCTTCAGTCTACGTCTCTCAGATATAAAATCTGTGTGGTAGCGGTTTAAAGACGAGCCGGAGATGTGCGCGTCGGGGTCGCCACCTTCCCGCACTCCCCGATAGTTGAGAAGCTGATCGTATGTGATGCCATCTTTTTCGAATGAGAGCTTTTCCCCTTTGTCTCTTCTTTTTAACCACTTCTGGTAATCCTTTTCTCTGTAGTTTTCAGGGGAGGTCTCCGAACGCGGATGACGACGCGATGGACCCCCGGTTGGTCTTACTGCTTCTCTTGACCCCTGTTGAAGATGCTGTACAAGCCCACCCGACTGGAATGGCTGATCGATAAAACCGGCCTTAACATCCCCAGCTACTTGTGACGGGGTTCTGTCAAACAAGGATGGTACAATTTGCCCTGCCTCACTGCGAGACTGAACCCAGAAGCTAATCAGTTCATCCATCTTCTTTTCATCTTTTCCCCTGTCCCTTACTTTTGCGAAGTCCTTTTGCTTCTTCGAAGTGATTTGCCCGACCAGTGGTATATCAAAAGTTCTCTGGTATTTTAGCCAAGTTTTTTCAAAATTGGTCATAAAAGCTTTAGCGTTCGTGTGTTCCTGAGTGCCGACATTATCTGGCGTGCTAAACTTTGAAAATTCTCTCGCAATAGAAAAGAACCTTTTACTATATTCTTTCTGCTTTAACAAAAGCGCAGATTCTTTTATCGCCTCACTTCGGTCGAATCGTTGTCTAGGCCCCAAGAAGTCCGTATCACCCAGAGATCTGCCGGTTGCGGGATCGGCAAGGTTTCCACCTTTCGCGGCCCTCTTTATTCTGTCTCTCCCACTAAGTTTTAAGCTTTTTATAGCGTCACGTCTTTGGCCTGTATCAAGATCTTTAGCGATTTTTCCGCTGGCTATACCATCTTTGTATCTTTCTGCGGTATTTACTGCAAGAAGGCTTCTAGAAGCCTGTATGTCCCTTGACCTAACAAATTTTGGATCCTTCATACCTATGAAGACCTTGTCTGTATATTTATCCCAATTTTCCCATATAGGATCTCCCTGATTAAGATTGGGAAGTGGTCCTGTGGATCTCAACAATGGACCCAAGCCCTCCTTTGAATAATCGCCCGGATAAATTTCTTCCATGGCCGCAAGACGCGCTGGTGAAAACGCATTCTTTTCTTCTGGTCTTCTAAAGAAGCTTGAGGCTCTTTTTCTTTCCGCCTCCGCTAAGATTTTTTGAGCTTTTCTTTTGTTTTTATCGGAGATATTTTTAGTAATGGGAGTGCCCTGCTGAAAATATCCCACCTTCTTACTTGGTGCCGCAGACATGCCCGCTCCACGAATATCACCACTACTCAATTTGTTCTCAATATCACCGTATTGCTTAAGCATTTTCTCCAGCGAGTCTTTGCTTGACAATATATCCTGACTGATTTTGTTATCAAAGAGAGCATCGATAGGAGCGATGGAGGCCTCCGACCCAACTTCGAAAGATCCTAACGCAGTTTGAAGCCCTGTAGCTGCATCCCTATATTTCTCATTGGGACCAAAGTTATAATCGTACTTGCCTTTCTGGGCACTTCCATCAGATTTAGTCTGTTGAGTTTTTTTCGCTTTGTTCTTAAAATCAATCCATCTCAACCTCGGAGCCTTGGCTCCCTCATGTTTTCCTAGGACTGGAACAACCCCGGCCCCCTTGGCGGTTCGCCATGCCTTCTCTTCTTTTGGATATCCCACAAAGAAGTCTGGAAATATATCTTTAAGGGATTTACCCCCTTCATAAAGATCTATTACTTTCTCACCGCCAACCTCAGCACCCCTAAATTTACTAATCCGATTGCTAACTATACTGTCGTCATTATCATCGTCCTCAAGAGCTTTAGTCATTTCGGATTTAAGGCTACTCAGAGGAATAACGTTAAGTGGGCTTTTTATTTTGGAGCTTGCGAATTGACTATGATGGGCAAAGTCATCCCCCTGTAGGAGCGGATCGAACTTGTTACTCTTAGGACCAACTGGGCCACCTCTGGCATAACCCATGGCATTAATACTCTGAAGCGCCCCTATTCCAACGGAGTCAACAGCAGACTTTCTAATGACAAACTCACCGGGCGTGAGCATGGCGGGAACCGTATCGGTTCCTTTCGGCTTAAATATAGTACCACCACCAGCAAACCCCGGAACGCTAGCGTTAGCAAGCCGGAACAACATGTCATTAAACTCTCCAAGACTCCCCGAAAGACCGTGAATCACTAACGCCATTCGTTCGGCATTAACGTCTAGTATGTCGATACCACGCATGGAGGAGACGTTAGCATTGGCGTCCAAAACATCCATGAAACCTGTCTGTCCAGCCCCTCCAGTTCCACGAATATCAAACACACCTTCAGGAATTCCAAGCTCATTGGCAGCCTGTCTACCTTGAGACCTAACATCGTACAGGTCTTCAGTTGCCAACTGATCAATAGTTCTTAACGGAGCCTTTCCGTATATGTTCATTGATCCTATACGATTAAAGATGTTGTCCAAACTTGAGGTTGCTCTCTCGAAACCTTTATCTGTCGCCTCCTTTATCGCGTCGGAAACTCCTATGTGCTGAAAAATTGAGCCGATTATTCCTGAATCATCAAAAAGAAGATTCTCATTTGACAATCTTTCAATTGCGTGTACAATGTCTAAACTTTCACTATATACAGTCCTCGTAGTTCCTATTTGGTTTCTATCCTGATGCGCATGGAATGACTTCAGTTCTTTGGTATTATTTTTGTACTCTATTCTAGCCTTGGCTTGTTCTCTAAGAGATGACTGCCGTTCAAAATCTCTCGGCGCACTATCGACCCGACTAGCGGTTTTTCTATTAACTACTAATTCGTCCGGCGTAAGCATGGCAAGCTCTCGTAGTCTTTTTGTCTCCCCCCCGTCCTGAAGATATGCCACCCCACCCTTGGACATTTGCTTGCCGCTGTTTATGGACTTAAGAAGCGGCATGTTTGATTGAGCGGATTTTCTATTAACTACGAATTCGCCCGGCGTAAGCATGGCGGGAACGGTGTCCGTTCCGCGAGGCGTGAATGAAACGCTTTGCCCCTTGGAGAGATATACGGGACCACCCTGAGCAAGCCCAACAGGTTGAACAAAAGCTTTCTCTTTTCTCTTGAACGCCCTGTGTAATGCCTTTTTCTTGGAAAGAGGATACGAACGAAACTCTTCTTTACTAACGCCGTAGTAATCGTATATGTTTGTTGCGGTAGGATCCTGAACATAGAAGTCTACCGCCTCTCCCCCCGAGCCGGTTGTCTGTATTTTATCTTTACCAGTTGCCGCACTTAAATCTTTTCTGGCCCTGTCTAGACCCTTATAGAGAGCGCCTACAGGCTCCTGAATCTTTCCGTCAAGAATTTGTCTTGTTCTTAATTCTTCAAACTTACCACTTTTACCCTTATATACAGGAAACCTTTTCAGGTCAGCTAGAACTTGCTGTAGTAACGCATCCGGCCCACCCCGTTTCTCGGCCAGTGCTGGATCTATCTCGAATGTATTTCTGTCAACCTTCTTTGTCACATCTCTATAGCTATTTGCCATATCTCGTAACATGAGCGTGGTGGGGATAAGATCAAGAGACTGGTCCTTATCAACCTTGTTTACAGTCCGACTACCACCAAGAATGTTTCCAAGAGTCCCATCATTTCTATATCTGTTGATATTATTTTCTATTGTTCTTTTAAGAACCTCATCGCTGGCTATATTAACATTTCTTAGCCTAGCGGCCTCTGTCTCTCTTTTGGCCTCCTGTACTACTTTAGCTTCTTCTTTAGCATCTTTAGCAACAATGTCAGCAGCACCGCCAAGTTGATAAGATCTCAGCAAGCCCTCTATATTAGAAGAGGCGTCATCGCCAAGAAGACCCTCAACTTGTATTTTATTAGTTTTAATTCTTTCTCTCGCAGCCCTCAACCTTGTGTTCCAAGGATCGTCAAGGCTCCTTATAACCTGTGAAAGAGCACCGCCAGTTCTGCCTAGATCTTTCGGTAGGTCAAGCGGAAAGTATGGAGGATTGTCGACGTTGGAGGGTCTTTTCTTGCCGACCCTTTGAGCGTTTGCAAATGCAACAGGATCAAACCCATCTTCGTAGTAGGTTTCTTTCGCCCCCTTAATAGTACTGGTGGCAAACTCAATCGATTTGTCCAGATCAGTTATGAATCTTTTTATGAAGGTCTCTGCCTTTTCATTATTCTGAGAGGCGTCTATCGCCCCGTTTCCCCCC
>Ga0114993_10005547_pt1 | contig 12160 bp, 10 predicted proteins | sample ArcticOcean_MG_C_FD_87042 | JGI IMG/M metagenome (GOLD analysis project Ga0114993, IMG submission 87042) | Marine microbial communities from western Arctic Ocean - ArcticOcean_MG_CB2_150 | ecosystem: Environmental > Aquatic > Marine > Oceanic | place: Arctic Ocean: Canada Basin | collected...
ATGTTGTTTTGGCTATACCATCATCAGGATTACACTCAAATGGATTTTCTCTTGTTAGACATATTTTAAAACAAAAAAAAATTAACTTAGAAAAAAATTTACCCAAAAAAATTAGAAGTCAATTAATTAAACCTACAAAAATTTATGTAAACGAAATATGCAAATTAAATAATAGAAAATTAATTAACGGTTGTGCAAATATAACTGGCGGCGGTCTTATAAACAATTTAGTTCGAGCTGTACCCAAAAATCTTTGTCTTAATATAGATTTAGAAAAAATAAAGATTCCAAATATTTTTAAATGGTTAAAAAATAATAAAGTTTCAGATAATGAAATGATTAATACATTTAATTGTGGTGTAGGTTTTTGTTTAATAACAAATAAAAATAAAGTTAATAAGATAAAAAAAATCTTTTCTAAAAGATATCAACCATATCAAATTGGCCATATATCAAATGATAAAGATCAATTTAAAAAATACGGAAAATTAAAGTGGTGAAAAAAATAAAAACATGCGTTTTTATATCTGGATCAGGAACAAATCTTAGGTGTTTAATAAAAAACTCAAGAGATTATAATTCTCCAATAAAAATTAATCTAATTATATCTAACAATAAAAACGCTAATGGTTTAAAATTTGCTCGTAAGTACAACATACCTTATAAAATCTTTGTTAACAAAAGCAGAATTATTTTTGAAAAAAACTGTTTATTAGAACTAAAGAAAAGAAAAATTAAATTTATATGTCTAGCAGGCTTTATGAAAGTTTTATCAAAAAACTTTATTGCAAATTTTAAATATAAAATTTTCAATATGCACCCCTCTTTGTTACCTAAATTTAAAGGTTTAAATACCCACACTAGAGTTTTAAATAGTGGAGAAAAGTTTACAGGTTGCACTGTTCACCTTGTTACTTCAAAGTTGGACTCTGGAAAAATTATTCTTCAAAAAAAAATTTCTGTTCATAACAATGATACAGAAAAAACTTTAAGAGAAAGGGTTTTAAAACAAGAACATAAACTTTATACAAAAGCAATAAGATATGCTTTTGGATAATTAATTACTAAAGAAGAAAGAAATTTCAATGTTTGCATTTCCAACACTATCAGAACCATGTACAGAATTTTTATCAATTGATATTCCATACATTTTTCTAAGAGTTCCCTCTTCTGATTTTGATGGATCTGTGGCTCCCATTAATTTTCTATTATTTGAAACTGCATTTTCTCCTTCTAGTATCATAACTACTATTGGTCCTGATGATAAATAGTTACATAAATCATTGTAAAATGGCTTAGTTTGGTGAATTTTATAAAATTCTGAAGCTTCTTCTTTGGTGATTTGTACTTTTTTACTTTTTAAAATTGTTAAATTTTTTTCTTTAAAAAAATCTTTTATTTTATTTTCTAAATTTCTTTCTACAGCATCAGGTTTAATAATAGATAAAGTTTGTTCTTTCATTTTTTACTCATAAAATTCTTTTATTAAATTATTTAGAAGTCTTACTCCAAAACCTGTGGCACCACCAGGATTTAAATTAGCAGCCTTTTTTGAAAAAGCCATTCCAGCAATATCTAAATGGGCCCAAGGAGTTTTATTTAATATAAATCTTTGTAAAAATTGTGCAGCTGTAATTGATCCCGCCCCACCAGCGTAATTAATATTTTGTATATCTGCTATAGGAGAATCTATAAGCTTATCATAATTTTTATGCAAAGGTAATCTCCAAACTTTTTCATTAACATTCTCGCTAGCTTTAAAAATATTTTCTGATAATTTGTCATTGTTAGAAAATAAACCGGCATACTCTTCTCCCAAAGCCATAATAATGGCTCCCGTTAGTGTGGCAAGATCAATAATAAATTTTGGTTTAAACTTTTCTTCTGTATAAGTAAGTGCGTCTGCCAAAACAAGTCTACCTTCTGCATCAGTATTGAGAATTTCAATTGTTTTTCCTGAATAAGATTTAACAATATCACCAGGTCTTTGTGCATTTCCGTCTGGCATATTTTCAACTAGACCTACTACACCGACTACATTAACTTTGGCTTTCCTAAGCGCAAGACTTTTCATTAAACCCACTACTACTGCTGAGCCACCCATATCATATTTCATTTCTTCCATAAATCTTGGAGGTTTTAAAGAAATTCCTCCGGTATCAAAACAAACTCCTTTACCAACAAATGCTAAAGGTTTACCGAAACTATTTTTAGCTCCATTCCATCTTATAACTACTAAAAAAGTTTCATTTTCACTACCTTGCCCAACACCCAGCAAAGAATTCATACCTAATTTTTTTAATTTTGCTTCATTTAAAATTTCTACTTTTAAACCTAGTTTTGAAAGTTTTTTAATCTCTTCTGTATATTTTTTTGGGTTTAACACGTTGGGTGGTTCCGAAACTAAATCTCTACTTAAAAAAATACCTTCTTTTATAGCGTCATAATATTTATATTCTTTTTGTATACTTTCTTTATGAGAAGAGATAATTTTAAAAATAATTTTTTTATTAATCTTATCTTTATTTAAGGTTTTATACTTATTAAAGGTATAAGATTTTAAATTAAACCCAAAAACAAATTCAGCAAAAATCTTTGATAGCTTATCTTTACTTTCATTTAAGCTATCAGCATAAATATCAATTGAATTTATAGTTTTATCATTTTTAATATAAGTGAAAAAAGATCCACCAATCTCTTCAAAATAATATTTTTCTTTTTTATTTTTAACTTTAATTATGAAGCATTTTTTCTTATCTGAAATATCAAGAGAGCTTATTTCGACTCTTTGATTTTTTGATTTTAATAGTTTTAGAAATAAATTAATTTTTTTACTTACATCTTTAGATAGTATTTTTTTTTTGTCCTCATATTCGTATTTTTCATCCACAAACAAGGCGAATGCGTTACTATTTTGAGTAAAACTGGACGTAAAACTTAACATTTATCTCTCCGATATATAGATTTTAGAAGATACAAACATAGACATAACATCAATATTCCAGATGGCAAGTGGGCTTAAACAACATATTGTTTGTGGATCCTAAAAGAGTTGTAAAATTAGACTCTAAATACTAAAAAACCTATAATTAAAGCCATTTTTAGCCTATTTTGACATCTATTTTAGATATAAGCTACGCTCTTAATTTCTTAAAAAGCTAGATTTTAAGCCATTTTTAGCCTATTTTGACTTCTATCTTAACGTATAAATTGAATTCTAGTCAAAGTTGTTTTATTAACTATGTACGACACTCATTTAGAATGAAAAACAGAATTTACAGATATTTTTTTTATGAATTATTTCGCCACTTTAGTGTCGTACTTTTCGCTTTAACAGCCATTATTTGGACTATTCAGGCCGTAAATTTTCTAGATTTAGTAACAGACGATGGGCATGCGTTTGGTATATATTTTTATTACTCTATCCTAACTATTCCCAAAATATTAACAAAGCTAATTCCTTTTTCATTTTTAATCTCATTAATAATTACAATATTAAAAATGGAAAAGGACAACGAATTAATTGTTTTGTGGACGTCTGGGTTAAATAAAATTTATATTGTAAATCTTATATTTAAAATTTCTTTGTTAGTAATGTTATTACAACTATTAATGTCAATAATAATTAATCCTGAAACTTTAAATCATTCAAGAAAATTATTGAAAAACTCTGAATTACAATTTGCTTCCTCTTTATTAAAAGAAAAGGAATTTAATGATGCTGTAAAAGGGTTAACGATCTTTGTAGAGAAAAAAAATGAAAATAAAATTTATGAAAATATTTTTATTAGAGATGATGGTAAAGTTTTGACAAAAGTTTCTACTGGCTCATCTACAATATTTGCAAAATCTGGTTATATCAGTGAAGATGAACAAAATTTAATCTTAATAGATGGAAATATTCAAAAAGAAGAAGGAGACCAATCTGTTAGTATAGTTAATTTTCAAAAAACTTCTATAAATTTATCTGGGATAGCTACAAGTACTATTTCTGAACCAAAAATACAAGAAACATCTACTTTTAAAATAATAAACTGTTTACTAAAAAGGAATAATTATACTCATAACTGTGATAATTCTAAAAAATTTAATAAGGATATAAAAATAGAAATTAATAAAAGGTTTGGAATGCCATTTTTTATACCGTTAATTGCTTTAGTGGCGTGCTTTTTGCTTTCATCCAATAGAGACAAAAAAATTTATTATTCATATAAATATATATTTTTTTTAATTGGTTTTGTGTTTTTGGTAATATCCGAAATATCTGTTAGATACTCAGGAATTTCTATGAAGCACACCATTCTTTATTACACAATACCAATAATTCTTCTTCCTTTTATTTATTTATTATTAATAAGAATTTTTAAATACGAAAACTTAAATTAACTAAAATGCTAAAATCTTTTATCATAAGCAAATACTTAGCAAAGAAGTTTTTAAAAATAATAGCTGCTATGACTTTTGGTTTTTTTTGTTTATTTTTTATTTTAAACTTAATTGAAGAAATAAATTTTTTTAAAGACTTTAATGTTGGTATTGAAGTTCCAATTATTTTATCAACTCTATTTGTGCCAACTTTGCTTTATGAAATGTTTCCATTTATAGTTTTATTATCTGGTATATGGTTTTTTTTAAAAATAAAAACAAATGATGAAATCATAGCTCTAAAACTTTCAGGATTATCAAACATTTCTATAATTTTAATACCTAGCATATTAGCAATATTTTTAGGTATAATTTTTATAACAACTATTAATCCCGTTACATCAGTCTTAGTAAAAAAATACGAATCTATTAAAGGAGCTTACGAAAAGGATCAGGATTATCTAGCATCAGTTACTGTTAATGGGATTTACATTAAAGAAAAAAGTTTAGATAAAAATTTTATAATTAGATCTTCAAATATAGAAAATAACTACCTGATTGATGTTACAATATATGAATTTGACTATGATAATAATTTTTTAAAAAGAATTAATGCCAAATCTGCAGATATCAGCTTTTTAGATTGGGAACTTAAAGATGTTAAAATTTTTGATAAAGAAGGTGCTCTGTTAGACGAAAACATAGAAAGCTATGCTCATAGAAGTATGTATGACATTAAAAAAATTAGAAGCTTATATTCTAACCTTAACACAATATCGTTCTGGTCTCTAAGTGATGAAATCAAACTTATGGAAATTCGGGGTTATTCGACTAGAGAAATGAGGTCAAAATTGCAAAAATCATTAGCTTTTCCTTTGTTTCTTTTAAGCATGGTTTTGTTAAGCGGTGTGTTTACTCTTAGATCAAATCTTAAAGAAAATAATTGGACCTATGTATTTATCGCAATAATTACTAGCGTCTTAATATTTTATTTCAATGATTTTTCAGCGGCTTTAGGAAAAACAAACAAACTACCAATTGAAATTTCAGTTTGGATGCCAATTGTAATTATTTTCATTTTCAGCAGTGTGGGGCTTATACATGCAAACCAAAAATAAAATAATTTTAATAATTATTTATTTATTAAATTTTTCTTTATTTAATACTTTTGTTCAATCTGATGAATTCAATATCTCTGCTTTAGAAATTGTAGTAGATAAAAAAAATAATACTGTTATTGGAAAAGGTTCAGTTGAAGCAATAGATTCTGATGGAAGAATTATAAAAGCAGAAAAAATAACTTATAAAAAAACAAATGAACTTCTAATAGCAGAAGGATCTGTAGAAATTTTTGACAAAGAAGGAAATATCTTAAAAAGTAATAGAGCTACGTATGATAAGATTAATGAATTGATAACCACTTATAATGATACTGAATTAAAAATGATTAATGGGTACAAACTAATATCAAGTGATATTTTTTATAATGTTCAAAAACAAATAATGAATTCTAAAGAAAATTCTAAATTTACTGATAAAGATGGAAATATTATAGTGGTTGATATGTTTCAGTATCAAGTAAAAGAAAATTTATTTTCTTCAGTAGGAAATATAAGAATCGTTGATGTAAATGAAAATAGATATAACTTTAAAGAATTGCATGTAGATACTAAAAAAAATGAAATGATTGGATCAGATGTTAGTGTTTTATTAGATCAAGAAAATTTTGGTCTTGACGATAAGAATGATCCAAGAATTTTAGCTAATGATATCTTTGTATCAAAAAATAAAACTATTTTATCTAAAGGCGTTTTTACAGTTTGTAAAATAAGAAAAGATAAATGTCCTCCTTGGTCAATCCAAGCTAAAGAAATTAGTCACGATAAAATAAAAAAAACAATTTATTATGACCATGCAATATTAAAGGTTTATGATATACCAATATTTTATTTTCCAAAATTTTTTCACCCAGATCCTACTGTCAAAAGACAATCAGGTTTTCTTGCTCCCTTTTTTACTGACTCTTCGGGTGTTGGAACTGGTTTTGGCTTGCCTTACTATTGGGCAATAAATAATAATAAAGATTTAACTTTTACACCAAAAATTTATGCTGAAGAAAATTTCTTATATTTAAACGAGTATAGACAAGCTTTTAAAAATGGTTTTTTAACATTAGATACCAGCTATACTTCTGGATATAAAAGTACATCAAAAACACAAACTGCTGGATCTCGTAACCATTTTTTTTCTGATCTATTTTTGAATTTAGGAAAAGATAAGCCTTATGATAGCAGTTTAGCTTTAAAAATTCAAAGAACGTCTAATGATACATATTTTAGAGCACATGATATTAATACTGCGTTAGTTGATTCTGGTAATACAAACCTAACAAATGAAATTAGTTATAAATTTACCAAAGATGATATGTATATAAATGTTCTTAGTACAGTGCATGAAAATTTGAGAGAAGATTCAAACTCGAGGTATGAATATATTTTACCAAATATCATGTATGGGAAAACTTTTTTTTCAGATAAGTTTGGGGTTATCGATTTTAAAACAAATGCATTGCATAAAAGTTATGATGTCAACAAGCATACAACTTTCTTTAATAATGATATAAATTGGAGTCCTGGAAGCAATATTACAAAAAAAGGATTTGTTAATACTATTGAAGGAATAGTTAGCAATAGAAACTATAATGCGAGTGACACAACAGAATATAAAAATGGTGGAGTTATCAACGAGTTAAGTAGCGTTATAAGTTTAAAAAGCTCACTTCCTATGAAAAAAGAATATGGCAGTCTTTTTAATATTTTCTCTCCAAATTTTATGGTTAGATATGCTCCTGGTCATATGAGAAACTTAAGTAAAGATAATACAAAGTTAAAATATTCTAACTTATATTCAACTAACAAAACATCAGAGATAGAAGATGGACTAAGCGCAATTTATGGTTTCGATTTTACCACAAATGAGAAAATTTCAAATAATACAAATAGAGAAAAGTTGTCATTATCTTTAGGACAAGTTTTTAATATTGAAGAAAACAAAGATATGCCAGCAAGCAGCTCATTAGATCAAAAAGCTTCTGATGTTGTGGGTAAAATGAACTATAATTTCGCTAAAATTGGTAGAATTGGCTATAAATTTTCACTTGATCATAACCTCGAAGACATTAATTACAATGAAGTATCGGCTGACTTAATTTTTGATAAAGTTGGTTTTAATTTAGATTATTTAGAAGAACAAGCCCACATAGGAACTGAACACTATGTTAGCAGCGGGATTTCACTTAACTTTAGTGATTCAAACAAATTAAGTTTTTCAACAAAGAAAAACTTTAAAACTGACAGCACAGAATTTTATGATATGAGTTATCAATATACAAACGATTGTTTGACTGCTGGTTTAGTTTATAGACGTGAATTTTATGAAGATAATGATATAGAAAAGAAAAATACTTTAATGTTTACAGTTAAATTTATTCCATTTTCTGGGGTAAGAACTCCAATTTTATCTCCATGATAAATTTTAAAAAAATAATTATTTTTTTTATAGCAATTACTCTTTCTATCTCAGAATGTTTAGCGAAAATAGAAAACTCAATATATGTTACTGTAGGAAATAAAGCTATAACCCAATCTGATATTATTAATGAAATTAAAATTATTTTAATTTTAAACGGTAAAACTTTTTCTGAAAGTCAACAAGCTGCTTTAGAGCAGGCTGCCCTTAAATCTGTTATAAAGAGAGAGGTTAAAAAAATAGAATTAGAAAAATATAAAGATCTAAAATTTAATCCTATAGATTTAGATAACGAACTAAGTAAATTATCTGATAATTTAAATATTGATTTACCAACTCTAAAGGATGCATTTATTGCTAACGAAATTAGCTTTACAGATATTGTAGAGCAAATGAAAACAGAGCTACTTTGGAACACATTAATATTTGAATTATATAAAAATAGATTAATTATTAATAAAGATGAGATCCAAGAACAGTTAAAAGCAATTGATACAAATGAATTAGATGAAACAAATGAAGAATATTTAATGTCAGAATTAGTAGTGCCACCAATTGAAGAAGGTAAGGTTGTAGAAGAGATTAAAAAAATAAAAGATAAAATTTTGGCAGAAGGTTTTTCAACTGTTGCTTTAAACCTAAGTATAAGTGAAAGTGCTGAAAAAGGAGGTGATTTGGGCTGGGTTAATGAAAAATCAATATCAAATGAATTAAAATTAAAAATTAAAAATACTCCAAAAGGGAGTATTTCTGAACCAATATTTTTAAAAGAAGGTATGTTATTTTTTATAATAAGAGATAAGAGATTAACTGTTAAAACTGATAGCTTAGAAGAGAAAAAAAATCAACTGGTAGCATTTGAAAAAGCAAAAATACTTAGAATGTTTTCTTTATCTCATTATGATTCTATAAAAAGATCAACTGCAATAAGATACATAAAATGAAGAAAGCAATAGCTATAATTGCTGGAGAACCTAATAGCATATCATCAGAGATTATTTTTAAAACTTGGAGATTAACAAAAAAAAATTTTATAATAATTGGTAGTATTAAACTCTTAGAGCTTCAAAAAAAAAAATTAAAACAAAAAATCAAAATTAAAGAAATTCAAAGTAATTTTAATATTAAAAAATTCAAAAAAAATGAAATGCACGTTTTGAATGTAGATTTTATTCAAAAAAAACCTTTTCAAAAAATATCAACCAAATCTAACAAATATATATTTAAATGTTTTGATTTAGCAATAAACTTAATAAAAAATAAAAAAATTTTTGGTTTAATTAATTGCCCTATTGCAAAAGAAAAATTATTTCATAAAAAGTATCAAGGAGTTACAGAATTTATTTCAAATAAATTTAAAAGTAAGGATCAAGAAGTAATGCTTTTATATAATAATAACTTGTCAGTCTCTCCACTTACTACACATATTCCAGTAAATAAAATAAGTAAAAATATTACAAAGAAAAAAATTATAAATAATGTAAAAACAATAAATAAATTTTATAAAAAAAATTTTAAAATAAAACCAAAATTTGGCGTCTTAGGTTTAAATCCACATAATTTTAGTGGATCTAATTATTCTGAAGAAAATGCAATTATACGTCCATCTATAAAAACTTTAAAAAAATTAAATATAAATGTTATTGGACCTATTTCTCCTGATTCAAGTTTTGTATATTTTAAAAAATATAATGTTGATGTGATTATAGGAATGTACCACGACCAAGTTCTTTCTCCATTTAAAGCCCTATACAAACATGATGCTATAAATGTCACTCTTGGTCTCCCTTGTGTTCGAGTTTCTCCAGATCATGGTGTGGGAGAAGATATAATGGGAAAAAACAAAGCTGATCCAACAAGTTTAGTTCTTTCAGCTAATTTTTTTAATAAAATAAATTAAATTGCAAGATTTTTTTTAAAACTAATCGTTATCTGTTAAGCCTGCACCAGCACCTTTTGTTTTTGAACTATCAGTTTCTTCGACAAAAGTTTTTTTAGAAAGTTTATAAAGCTCTTTCCATTCTTGATCAGAGAATGAATTTTTATTTTCTAAAAATTCAATGTTTATTTTGTCAACCAAAGAGATAGTTTCTCCATCTAAATTCTTTGAAAAAATTGATTTATTAAAATTCATAAGTAAACTAGATTTATTGAATTGTATTAATATTTTTTTACCAACTATTTCTGAAGCTTTGCTTATAAACGGTAATATTAAAATAGGATAATTAATATTATAAAATTTGATATTTTTTAAAACTTCTAGTTCTTGGCATTGATCTAAAAAAGCAACACCACAATAAATTGGACATAGTTCTTTATTTTTGTTTTCTTGATTTATTTTATTTACTTTTTTGGGATGGTTTTTTTCAATTTTATTTAAATATAAATTTAAATTTTTAATACCTGGCAATCCGAATAATTCTAAACTCCTAATTGCTTTACCTATTTCTTCAGCAACACCCCATGAAAAACCAGCGGCTTTTGAAGCTCGCTTTGATGTTGTGTCAATTTCACTAAGAGACTGCATAATTAGTTAACTACGTTATACACCCAAGTATCATTGGAAGTTTTCATTTCGTGAGATAGTGGAGCTCCTTGGTACATATTTATTCTAAGCCATTTATCTGATCTAGGATCAAACTTAACAGCGCCAAAAAAAGAAAGTTTTAATCTCAACATATCGATTGGAACCAATGAAGCTCCAATTGTATTATCTTGAATTTCTGAGTAAGGAAATTGATCTACTATAAAAGCTCTTCTGACTACATGTCTTACGTCGTCATTTTTTAACAAAAATTCTGCAATTGTATTCGTTTGTTTTTCTTTAACTACTTTTTCATAAAGTTTTTTAATATCTCGCGCTATAGCTAGTGGTTGCTCTAATTCAGCGCCACGCTCTTCATATCTGTTAGCAACTCGAGGCTCTTCTTTATTTTTAGATATAAACCAAAAATTAAAATTGTTATCTTTTTCATTGAAATCAATTTTAATGATTGATTTATAATTATTTTCTAGAATTTTTTTAATATCAGAAACTTTTTTATGAGTTGGAATTGTAAAGTATTCCTCCTCCTCTGAGCTCATATTATTAATTAAAGGATCAATAATATCATCATAAGGTTCCATCATCATTGAAACAATATATTCTAGACATTCGTCCTCAAGGTTGTTTTCTGCCCATGCATAAATTTTATTCCACAAATACTTTTGTTTTACTGAACATTCGTTTTTTAAAAATTTATCAAATTTAATCAATCCATTTTTTAAGGAATTAATTTTATTATTTTGGTACTTGCTATCAGTTTCCCAGGAATTAATACTGACTTTTGATTTAATAAGACAATCTTTAAAAAAATTAAATTCATTGATATCAACTTCTTCTAAAGATCTAACTTCTTTTAGAGCTTTTTCCCTACAATAAATCCAATTATGTAAAAGAGTCGGGTGGTTTACAATAAAGGGTGCCATTCCTAGTCCTGTAGAATTGCCAATGCCTAAATTTCTTGCAATATTTGGATCTAATTCGATAGCTTTTTCTGGATTTTTAGATTTTGCTATATGGTTTACCTGATCAAAGGTAAATTGTCTTACTAGATACACAAGCATCATTTCTAATCTAAATGGTCCACAAATTTCTTTTCTATCTTTAATTCTAAAGCGATCAGCTAAACCAAATTTTCCTGAACCATAAACAGCTGTTGTACGATATAGATATCCAACTTTATTTAATAATTTTTTATCTGGTTGTTTTCCTAAACTTAAAGAATCAACAACATGGTCAAAAGCTCTCAATGACTTGTTTGCCCTTGATAAAGTGAGCTCCTTGGATGATACTCTTCCTACTTCTTGTTTAGGTACATTTTCTTTTAAACGTTTAATATCTTCTTTAGTTGGAATCCCATCATGCAAGACAAAAGCGGCATCCCATTTTGTTGCTATAACCCTGTCTGATCTTTCATCTGGTTTAATATGTTGCGCAAAACAAACTAAAGAATAGTTTCTTTGGTTTTTGCTAAACGAATAGATTGCTGTACCATAACCTCTTTCATCTAAATCAAATGAGTTTCTTTTATAATCCCAATCTTTAAATTCTCTAATAAAACTTCTCAAGAAAGAGAGTTTGGATTGATGAAATGACCCTAGTCTTGAAAGTTTCATTATTTCATTAGGGTCCCTAAATTTTATATTTAACTTATTCAAGCGTTTATACCTCGGTAAAAATTATACCAATTATTTCCTAGTATGTCATTTACCTCAGTTTCTTGAA
>Ga0114993_10005551_pt1 | contig 12148 bp, 15 predicted proteins | sample ArcticOcean_MG_C_FD_87042 | JGI IMG/M metagenome (GOLD analysis project Ga0114993, IMG submission 87042) | Marine microbial communities from western Arctic Ocean - ArcticOcean_MG_CB2_150 | ecosystem: Environmental > Aquatic > Marine > Oceanic | place: Arctic Ocean: Canada Basin | collected...
ATATACCTTCATACTCCAGATTTTCAAAAAAGGTACTTTGATCATCATTAAGAGAATTATCTATATTTTTTTGTGTGGAGATACTTTCATCTAATTTAATTTTATTAATATAAGGGTAGTAAAAATAAGTCGAAAGAATCAAAAAAAGGCCTACTGATACAAGAATTATTTGAATTTTTTGTTGTTTTTTCTTCATTTAATTCCCCTGCTTAAACAATGGTGTAGGTGTATTATACCTATAACATTTTTAATTTTTTTATTTATATCTCGATTATGAGCCACCAAAAGCGAAGTTATTTTTTGTGAATTCATCTTCTCAATTGCAGATAACGCTGTTGCAGATTCTGAAATCCAAGTTGGATTTTTACTAGATACCATTGCAATTTTTTTTTTATATAAATTATTTGAGTGACGCCTCAAATCACCATCTGTCCAAATACTAATTCTTCCATTTTTTTCTTTACATCATATAACCCCTAATTTTTTTATAGTCATCTCGTTCACGGCATTTCTCATCGAATTATTTATACTAATTAAAGGAATCTCTTTTCCTTTTGCCATTATCTCTTTTACTAAAATTAAAGAAGTAGCTAATGTTCCTGATGGGTGAGTCGCAATAAATTTTTTATTTGTAAATTTTTTTTTTTTTGAAATTGCAATTCCTAAAGCATCTCCAAAACAACAAAACATTGTAGTACTAGAAGTTGGTGCTAATGAAAATCCAGCTTCCACAACTTTTGGTAATAAAATTTTAATTGTAGAGTTTTTAAGCAACATAGAAGAGGCTTTACATGAAACGCCTATAACTTTTAAATTGAATCTTTTGGCATATCTGAGAATTGAATTTAATTCAGAAGATTCTCCAGATACACTAAAAATTAAAAGCGTATCATCTTTAGAAAGAAAACCTAATCCTCCATGCTGGAGATCATTGGCACTAAATCCAACTGCAGGTGCATTTAGGCTTGATAGTGTGCTAGCAACTTTTAAAGAAATTATATATGACTTACCAACACCGACAACAACTATTGTTTTTTTTGTTTTACTACATAAATTAACAGCTTGTGAGAATTGTGACGAGTTAGTAAAACTTGCTAATAATTTTTTTAGAGCTTGAATTTCAGTTTGAACTGTTTTTCTGGCTATTTGTAAATCTTTATTCATTTTTAATGTTCAAATATATCACCAGTATAACCGAGTTGGTCTAGGCTAATTTTAGTTTTTAAAAATTTTAGACACTCATTATAAATTTGCGTTTTACCTTCACGCTCCATCATCTTATTTAAACCTTTTTTTATTTCTATTAAATATCTACAGTCGGAAGCGGCGTACTCTAATTGTTGTTCAGTAATCTCTGTCATTAAATCTTTATTCCAATCTGATGATCCTAATTTTTTTTCAAGTTTTTTTCCAACAAGTTCTTGTGTTAAATCTTTAAGTCCGTGGAAATTCGTATATTTTCTAACAATTTTTGAACTAATTTTTGTACACCAAAATTTTTTTATTTCACATTTAAGAAAATATTCTATTGCATTGATATCAAAACGCGCATAGTGAAATATAAACAAAATATTATTGTTATTAAAGAGCTTAACTAAGTTCGGGCAATTATAATTTTTTCTGTCTGGTTGAATAATATATGCTTCATCACTTTTACCAGATAACTGTATTAGGCTTAGAGAATCAAAATGAGGTATTTTTAATCCTGAGGCTTCCGTGTCACACCCAATTTCTCTAAATTTTTGTAACTTAGCTAGCGCTTCAGAATCAATGTCCGTTTTAAATTTATATATTTTCATAGTATGAATTATATATATAAGAATATAAAATAATGTCCAAACAATGAAAAACAATCAAACTATAGCAATTTTTGGAGCAGGGGGTTTCCTGGGCAGACATTTAATGCGTCAGTTGACCAAATTAGAGTATAGAATTAAGGCGGTGACCAGAAATCCTTATCTTAAGGGATATCTTAAACCTTTAGGCAATCCAGGCCAAATAGAACTCTTTAAAACTAATATTTTCGATCTTGATGACCTAAGTAAAGTCTTAAAAAATTGTGATCATGTAATAAATCTTGTGGGTATTTTATACGAAACAAAAAAACAAAAGTTTAAACAAATTCATAATGAGTTTCCTCGTTTACTAAGTTATGCTTGTAATGAAGCTGGAATAAAAAAAAATTTAATTCATCTTAGTGCACTTGGTATTAAAGAAAACCACAATTCAAAATATATGCAATCAAAATTCCATGGAGAAAAAAATATTAAAGATAACTTTAAAAGGTCAGTAATTTTAAGACCTTCTGTAGTTTTTGGACCAGAAGATAAATTTTTTAATACTTTTGCCTCTATTGCTCAATTTTCTCCAATACTCCCATTGATAGGAGGTGGAAAAACAAAGTTTCAGCCTATTTATGTTGGGGATGTAGCAAAGGCTATTGTTAAAGTATTAGAGACTGATATTTCGAAAGCAAGAACATATGAGCTGGGCGGTCCAGAAAACTATTCATTTAAAGAATTGTTGGAAATATTACTACTCTTGATAAAGAAAAAAAGGTTTTTAATTCCTATTTCTTTTAATGTTGCTAAATTTCAATCTTACTTTTTACAAATGTTGCCAAACCCACTTTTAACTCCAGATCAGGTTGAGATGTTAAAGTATAGCAATATAGTTTCCGGAGAATACCCAACATTAAAAGAGCTTGGTATAAGTGGGAAAAAAATTCAAGATGTATTACCACAATATATTTATAGATTTAGAGATGGTGGACAATTTGGGTAAAAATTATAGGTAATAAATTTATAAATTTTATTACGTATTATTTTTAATAAAAATTTTATTCAGAATATTCTAACTAAGCTGATTTGATTTTTTTTTGAATAAATTTTGGAACATCTTCCTCGGTAATTTGATCTTCCTCTTTTGCATTCTTAGGTTGAAAGGCATATAAAACGTGAAGCTTGCAATAAGGAAATTTTTCTATTGTTCCTCTTCCGCAAAAGTAAAAACTTTCTTCATAAGGATGACCAATGGGCCATCTGCATGTTTCGTCTGATAAATCTTCAAGTTTTTTTGGATTTTCTGGTTCAAAATTTTTATCTAATAATAAAGCTTTAAATTTTGCTTTTCTTCCAAGTTTTGGAATTTTAATTTCTGGATAACTGCTTTTTTCTGAATTTATTTTTTTTTCATTCTTTCTAGACACTCCTCTTCTTTCTAGTTTTAGTCTATGCGCCTTGCCTATTACAGCATTTCGAGTAGTACCTGTAAGAATATTAGCAATTTCTCTACCAGAGTGTCCTTTTTTCCAAAGTTCTTTTAATTTTTCTTCTTTTTCAGGTGTCCAACTCATTTTTATATATGCTATTTAGATCTACTATATCTTGTATATGCAATAAAAAAATTTACAACATGTGGATATTTTATTAACAGCCATTGCTCAAATAGCCATTCTTTATTTAATGTACTTTTAATATATAAACCTTGTAATGACCGAAATTGAAAGAAAATATAAAATTTATAACAAGGTTTTTGGTTATGTTAACTGGATTGGATTTTGGACCCTTTATAGGAAAGAAGTTTTAAGATTTTTAATTGTATTTATTCAAACAGTAATATCTCCAATAGTGACATCACTTCTATTTCTGCTTGTACTTTCATTAGCTATTGGCAGTGATCGAGGAAATGTCTTGGGTTTTCCTTTTTTAAGCTTTCTTGCTCCCGGTTTAATTGCAATGCAAGTTATCCAACAAGCTTTTTCACACTCCTCTTCATCTATAATGATAGGAAAAATTCAGGGTAATATAGTTGATGTTTTGTATGCTCCATTAACTGCGGCTGAAATTACTATTGCAACAAATCTGGCAGCTTGCACAAGAAGTGTTATGATTGCATTATTATCAATTTTAGTTTTTCAGTTCATTATCGATTTGCATTTTTATAATTTTTTCTACATTTTTATTTATACTTTTTTAGGTTCATTTATTTTAAGCTCTATAGGTTTTATTATTGGTCTTTGGGCAGAAAAATTTGACCATATGGCAAGTGCAACTAATTTTATTATAGTGCCTCTTTCATTTTTATCAGGAACTTTTTACTCAATCGATAAACTGCCCCATGTATTAAAAAATTTTAGCGAATTAAATCCATTTTTTTATATTATTGATGGATTTAGATATGGCTTTTTAGGTGTTGCAGACGGTTCAATAAAATTTGGTCTTTTTTATCTTGTTATATTGAGCTTTCTCACTTGGTTTGTAGCATATATTTTATTTAAAAAAGGCTATAAAATAAAATCGTAATTTATTTATGAGTTCTATTCTTGGCACATATGCAAGAAAAAATATTTCATTTACCGAAGGTAAAGGCAGTTATCTTTTTGCAGAAAATGGAGAAAAATATCTCGACTTTGTTCAGGGAATTGCAACTAATATTTTGGGCCATTGCCACGAGCATTTAGTAAAAACAATTCAAAACCAATCTAAAAAATTATGGCATGTCTCTAATGCTTTTATAATACCAGATCAAGAAAGATTAGCTAAAAGATTAACCGATAATACATTTGCTGATTTTGTATGCTTTCAAAATTCTGGGACAGAAGCAACTGAAGCAAGTATTAAAATTGCAAGAAAATATTTTCATAAAATAGGACAACCAGAAAAAAATAGAATTATAACATTCAAAGGTGCTTTTCATGGAAGAACCCTAGCAGCTTTATTTGCTGCAAATAATCCTAAACACATTGAGGGCTTTGGACCTAAAGTTGAAGGTTTTGACCAAGTGCCATTTGCTGATCATGAAGCTATAAAAAAAACTATTAATAAAAAAACAGCAGCAATTATGGTTGAGACTATCATGGGTGAGGGAGGCATCAAGATTATTCCAGATTTTTGTCTAAAGGGTTTAAGAGAATTATGTGATGAATTCGGAATACTTTTGATTTTAGATGAAGTACAAAGTGCTTATAGAACGGGGAGTTTTTTTGCTTTTGAGCCCTCAGGAATTAAACCGGATATCGTACCTATTGCTAAAGGAATTGGAGGTGGTTTTCCACTAGGAGCGTGCTTGGTTACAAAAAAAGTTTCTGTTGGTATGACAGCTGGTACGCATGGAAGTACTTTTGGAGGAAATCCGTTAGCAATGGCTGTAGGAAATGCTGTCCTTGATGTTATTTTTGAAAAAGATTTCTTAAAAAATGTAAAAAAAAAAGGTGAATATTTTCATGGTGAATTAAATAAGGTTAAAGAAAAATATCCTAAAATTATTGGAGAAATAAGAGGTTTGGGTTTAATGACTGGTCTCAGAATGCTAGTAGATAATACTGAATTTATTAAAAAATTAATGGATAATAAAATGCTTGCAGTCAAAGCTGAGGAAAATGTTATAAGGCTTTTTCCATCACTTGTAGTAAGTAAAAACGAATTAGATGAAGCAATTAATAAAATAGAAATAGCCTGCAAAGGCACGACATAATTATGAAAAATTTTATAAATATTGCAGATATAAATAAAAAAGAGTTAAGACTTATTCTTGATAACGCCAAATCAAGAAAAGAAAAAAGGTCAAGTTTAAATAAAAATGCAGTAGATCAAGATGAACCATTAAATGGAAAAATTTTAATTATGATCTTTGAAAAACCATCAACAAGAACTAGAATTTCTTTTGATTTAGCCGTGAAACAATTGGGTGGAAAATCATTAATTTTAAATCCAGACGAAATTCATTATGGAACTGGAAATGAAAGTTTATACGATACTGCAAAAATTTTATCGCAATATGCAGATATTGTGATGCTTAGAACGCATGCACATAGAAATGTTGTAGAATTTTCAAAATATTTAGAAGTACCTTTGATTAATGGTTTAACAGATTTAAATCATCCATGCCAAATTATGTCAGACATAATGACATTTGAAGAACTCAGAGGACCAATAAAAAATAAAAAAATTGCGTGGTTGGGTGATGGAAATAATATTGTGTATTCATTAATTGAAGCAGCGGTACAATTTGAATTTGAATTAAGAATCGCTTCTCCTAAAGGTTATGAACCAAATAAAAATATTCTTCAATGGGCCAAAAGAAAAAATGGAAATATTTTACTTACAAAAGATCCTATAAAGGCAGCAAGTGGAGTTGATTGTGTTATGACAGATAAGTGGATTTCAATGGGAGATAAAACAAATAAAAAAAAAAAGAAAAAAATTCTTAAACCTTATCAGGTAAATGAAAAAATAATGAAAGTAGCAAATAAAGACTCAATCTTTATGCATTGTCTTCCAGCTAGTAGAGGGGAGGAAGTTACGAGTGCTATAATGGATGGCGCGCAATCAGCAGTTTGGTTAGAAGCTTTAAATAGAATTCACGCTCAAAAAAGTATTATAGAGTGGTGTCTTAAATAAAAACTTAATTAATTGGTAAAGGACTTTCTGTATTTTCATTCATATACAAAATTACAGCAGCTCTATCTTTCACATTTTTTAATCCTGCAAAAGACATTTTAGTACCTTTTATCCATTCTTTTGGTTTTAATAAGAAACCATCCATTTCTTCAAAAGACCATGGTTTTGCATAGGCAGCCATAGCTTTTGAATATTTATAATCCGGAACTGTTCCGGCATTTCTTCCTAGAACACTCCATAATGATGGCCCAATTTTGTTGCCCCCGCCTTGTGCTATACTATGGCAGGCTGCACATTTTTTAAAAATTTTAGCACCATCTGCTGCGTTCGTGGATGCGAAGATAGCCATAATATTCCCTGAATCGGAAACAGCTGTGCTAACTTCAGCATCCGAAGTTTTTTCATCTTCAATTGTAATTGCAACTTCATATGCAGATTTTCCAGTTTTTTCCACATAATATATTGCATCAGTAATTTTATTGATTCCCAAAACTAGAATTACAGCTAATAAGATTGAAACAATAATTTTATTCATTTTAAATAAGTATATAAATTTAGTACAACTTTGATCTAAAATATAGCACGACTTACAGTAAAAAAATGAACTTAAATTACTTTGTTTTGCGACTGTTGGACGCATAATTTGTTAATTATGAAAAATACTGCAATAATAATACCTACACGTTTAAGAGCTAACAGATTTCCAAATAAACCTTTAGCAAAAATTAATAATGTACCAATGATTATTCACGTGATGAACAGAGCAAAAGAATCAAGAGTTGGAGAAGTATTTGTTGCAACTCCAGATGATGAAATTATACAAGTAGTTAAAAAAAATGGTGGGAAAGCTATTCTGACTAAAGACAACCATGTTTCGGGTAGCGATCGTGTTTATGAAGCATATACAAAGGAAATTAAAAATAATGCAGATTTAATTATAAATTTACAAGGTGACATGCCAAATATAAAACCTAATTCTATAATAAAGCTCGAGCAACTTATGAGAAGCAATAATTGTGATATAGGTACTTTAGCTTCTTCTTTTAAAAATAGCAAGGAGGCCATTGATCCAAACATTGTGAAAGTTCATATTGAACAAAACCTAAATAATGATAATTTTTTGGAAGCAAAAGATTTTTTTAGAATAAAAAAAGATTTAAGTAATAAAAAAATCTATCATCATATAGGGATTTATGCCTTTACAAATATTGCTTTATCAAAGTATGTAAAGTTAGAAAGATCTAAATTGGAAATAGAGAGAAATCTGGAACAAATGAGAGCTATAGAAAATAATCTTGTTATTAAGGTAGGGTTATGCAACTCAAGTCCTTTAGGTGTAGACACAGAAGAAGATCTAATAAAAGTAAGAAAGGAAATGAACTAATCATGAAAGAAAAAGTAAAAGTCGCGTTTCAAGGAGAAAAAGGAGCTTACTCCCACTTAGCATGTTTGGAGATTTTTCCAGGTGTCATACCAGTACCATGTGCAACTTTTGAAGAAGCTTTTAAGTTTGCAAAAGATAATTCAGAATATAAAATTGTTATACCAATAGAAAATTCTTTAGCAGGACGTGTGGCAGATATACATTATTTAATACCAAAGTATAAACTTCAAATCCACGCAGAGCATTTTCAAAATGTTACTCATAATTTATTGGGAATTAAAAGATCAAAAATAAATGATATTAAAACTGTAAGGAGTCATGCGCAAGCAATTGGACAATGCAGCAAATTAATTAAGGAAAAAAAATTAAAACCTATAATTTCTGCTGACACAGCAGGATCAGCAAGGTTTATTTCTGAAAAACAAGATAAAACTGAATCGGCAATCGCATCAGATTTAGCCGCAAAAATTTATAATTTGGAAATATTAAAATCAAAAATAGAAGATGAACCAGGAAATGTTACTAGGTTTTTTATCATGGGAAATGATTTCTTGCATCCTGAAATTGGAAAGAAAAAGTATATTACAAGTTGCATTTTTAAACTCAAAAGTATTCCGGCGGCACTTTATAAGGCGCTAGGAGGGTTTGCGACAAATGGCGTTAATTTATGTAAGTTAGAAAGTTTCTCAGTTAAAAATACATTTGATCAAGTAAATTTTTATATAGACATAGAAGGTCATATAGAGAACCCATCTTTACAAAAAGCGCTTGAAGAATTGGGGTTTCATACAGAAAAATTGGATGTTTTGGGGGTCTATGAAGCTCACCCATTTAGACTTAAAAATAAATAACATAAACGTATGTTGTAGTTCTTATTTTGATACTGATATAATAAAATTGGAGGCTGGCAGCGGGTGGAATTTTTTGTAAACCGTGTCAGAATCGAAAGATAGCAGCACTAGCAAGAATGTTTCAGGTTGTTGTTCAGTCTCCTGATTAAATATATGGAAAAAAATATACACAAAGTTTTAGCATTAAAATACAGACCTCAAAATTTCCAAGAGTTAATAGGTCAAGATATAATGGTTGAAACTATAACTAATTCAATCAAATTAAATAAGTTGCCAAACGCTTATTTGCTTACTGGAATACGAGGCGTTGGAAAAACAACTACGGCAAGGTTAATTGCTAAAGCTATTAATTGTGAAAAAGATTTTATTAACCAAAAAGTAGGTGAAAACTGCAAGTGCAATAGTTGTGAGGAAATCAGTAACTCAAAACATCTAGATGTACTAGAAATGGATGCTGCTTCAAGAACGGGAATAGATGATGTTAGGGAATTAATAGAATCGTCAAAATACAACCCAACAAGCGCCAAATATAAAATAATAATTTTAGATGAAGTTCATATGCTTTCAAAACAAGCTTTTAATGGTTTATTAAAAACACTAGAAGAACCTCCTCCCCATTTAAAATTTATTTTTGCTACAACTGAAATAAAAAAAATACCAGTTACAATTATTTCTAGATGCCAAAGATTTGATTTACATAGAGTTCCTGTTAAAGATTTGTTAGAAAATCTCAAAAAAATTTTAAAAGCAGAAGAAGGAAAAATACCAGAGGCCGCTTTAATATTAATCTCTAAAGCAGCGGAGGGGTCTGTAAGAGATTCATTGTCTCTCTTAGACAGAGTTCTAATTAGTAAAAATTTTGAAGAAAAAGAAATAGATGAAAATTTTGTAAGAAAAATGCTGGGTATAGCAGATAGATCAAAAATTCTAAATTTATTAAACTTAATTTTTCAAGGTGAGCAAAAACAATCTATAGAACGCCTAAGGAGCATGATAAATGAGGGTATAGAACCTGTAAATTTTTTAAATGATATTTTGGAGATAATATACTTAATTGAACAAAAAAAAAGCTTAGGAAATATTGACTCAGAATTATCTATACCAGAAGCAGAACAAGATGTTATAAATACAATGTCGGATGGTGTAAGCGTATCGACTTTAATAATTTTTTGGCAATTTATTTTAAAAACCATAGAAGAGCTATCTATTGTATCTAGCCCAATTTTATCCTTAGAAATGTTAGTTGTTAGGCTGGTCCATTTAAAAGATATGCCTTCTTATGAAAATGTAATAAATTCATTAAAAAAAAATAATTTAGAAAAAGAATCAGAAAATAATAACACAATACTTGAACCTATTAACGAAAAAGTAAAAAATGAAGAAAAAGAAATAATTAAAGTTTCAAAAGATCAAATTAAAAATACAACTCAAACAAAACCTATTTTAACATCAGATCTAAGTGTCACAAACATAGTGCAAAATGTAGAAAGCGGTAAAATTAAAGTTTTATCGTTTGAAGATTTGATTAATTTGTCATCTAAAAAAAAAGAAATTCAATTAAAATATGATTTAGAAAATAACGTAAACCTAATTAAATTTTGTGAAGGAAAAATCAATATAAGCTTTAACCAAAATTTAGATAGTAATTTTGTACGTAATCTTTCAGAAAAACTAGCAGAATGGACCGGAAATAGATGGGTAATCACACTATCAAAAGAAGCGGGTGAAAAAGCTTTTTCAGAACTTCAATATATTAAAAAAAATAAATTAATAGAAGAAGAAAAAAAAGGAAATGTTTATAAAAAGTTTAAAAATATTTTTTCAGATGGTGAACTATTAGAAATTAAGAAAGAAGATTAAATTATGGAAGATTTTACAAATTTAATATCAAAGGCTAAAAAGGTGCAAGAAAAAATGAAAGAAACTCAAGAAATACTTAAAAAAATTGAAGTTGAGGGAATATCAGGAGGTAACGTTGTAAAAGTAACTATGAATGGTGATGGAGAGCTAAAAAAAATATTTTTTGATGATTCATTATTAAAAGAACCAAAAGAAATTTTAGAAGATTTAATTGTTGCGGCGCATAATGATGCAAAAGACAAGTTAAAAAAAAGAACATCTGAAGAAATTTCTAAAATTACAGGAGGTATTGACTTGCCTCCAGGATTTAAACTACCTTTTTAAAAGATAAAATGACTAGTAGCAATGTAAAAGAAATAGATGATCTGATTAAAATAATTTCAAGATTACCTGGGTTAGGTCCAAAATCTGCAAAAAGAATTGTATTAAAACTCATTAAAAGCAGGGAAGAATTAATTAAACCGTTAACAAATACATTGGCTCAAGTTTATAAAAATGTAGTTAGGTGTAAAATTTGTGGGAATCTAAAATCTATGAATTTAAACTGCAGCTGTTCTAGTAAAAAGTATGATCAAATTTGTGTTGTAGAAAATATTGCTGATATGTTTACAATTCAAAGCACAGGAATATATAATGGGTCTTATCATATTCTTGGAGGTGTGCTTCCATCTTTTGAAGGAAAAAATAGTGAAAGCAGTTTATTAATCGGTTCATTAGTTGATAGAGTTAAAAAAAATTCAATTAAAGAAGTAATACTAGCAACAAGTGCTAGTATCGAAGGAGAGACAACAGCACACTATATTTCGGATAGTTTAAAAAAAAACACAAAAACAAAAGTAACAAGACTGGCCAAAGGGGTTCCGGTTGGAGGCGAAATTGAACACCTTGATGACGGGACATTATTTTCAGCATTTAAAAATAGAACCCTTATAGTTAATGACTAAATTTTTTTAAGAAGTCTATTTAGATGAAGAATTGGCTCGGTATAACCCGAAGGCTGATTTCTTCCATGAAAAACTAATTCACAAGCAGCTTTAAAAGCAATGGACTTATCATAGTTATCAGACATTGTTCTGTAAGAAGCATAACCTTTTAAAGCTGGGTCTCTAATATTTTGTTTATCTACAATTTTTGCCATTTTTTTCATAGTTTTTAATACTCTTTCTCTACTGCATATGCCATGATGAAGCCAATTAGTAATGTGTTGTGATGAAATTCTTAAAGTTGCCCTGTCTTCCATTAAACCTACGTTATTAATATCAGGAACTTTTGAACAACCCACACCCTAGTCAATCCATCTAACCACATAGCCTAAAATACCTTGTGCATTATTTTCTAATTCTTTGGCAACCTCTTTAATTGACCAGTTTGGTTTATCTTTAATTGGAATTTTAAGAATGTCAGAAATTTTTGCCACTTTTCTATTTTTTAATTTTTTTTGTTGAGAAAACACGTTTATTTGGTGGTAATGTAAAGCATGAAGTGTTGCTGCAGTTGGCGAAGGAACCCAAGCACAATTAGCACCAGATTGAGGATGATTAATTTTTTGTTTTACCATCTCTGCCATTTTATCTGGGGCAGCCCACATTCCTTTACCAATTTGTGCTATTCCTGAAAATCCACAGTGTAATCCCACTTCAACATTATTATTC
>Ga0114993_10005553_pt1 | contig 12147 bp, 17 predicted proteins | sample ArcticOcean_MG_C_FD_87042 | JGI IMG/M metagenome (GOLD analysis project Ga0114993, IMG submission 87042) | Marine microbial communities from western Arctic Ocean - ArcticOcean_MG_CB2_150 | ecosystem: Environmental > Aquatic > Marine > Oceanic | place: Arctic Ocean: Canada Basin | collected...
AGTATTATTTCCTCTGGATTAAATTCTTTAACTTTTTTTATTACTTCAGTCGCCCGCGGATGCCAACAACGCATAACCACGAAACATTTATAATCACCTTTTGATGATAGGCTATTTTCTAAACTCATTGCCTGCTCCTGCGTTAACTCAAGTATTGGTGATTTGTTTCCAATTTCTCTATAAATATTTTTTGCAATCGGCGCTCTTCTTTTAGAAATAAACTTTGCCAAGGGATATCTAAAAATTGAAGGAATACTAAGTATTTCTGGATCATTAAATAAATTAAAAAGAAAAGGTTCTACGTTCTCTAATTTATCAGGACCCCCCAAGTTAAATAGAATAACTGCTTTTTTCATTTTATTTTTTGTTTCTTACAATTTTAATTACATACTCTATAGTTTCGGGTTTAATTTCGGGTACAATGCCGTGTCCTAAATTAAATATGTATGGATAATCTTTAAATATATTAAGATATTTTTCAGTATTTTTTTTAATTTCCTCTTTATCTCTAAGTAATATTTGTGGATCTAATCCGCCTTGTATAGGCATGTCTTTTAATTTTTCTTTTATCCATTTTGGATCAACTTCATAATCTATGCTTATACAGTGCGGTTTAACAATTGAACAAAAATCTAAATAATTTTCTCCTATTCCTTTGGGAAAACAAATAACTGGAATTTTTTTAAATTTTATATGTTCAACAATTTTTAAAGTTGGAATGTAGCAATAATTTGGTAATTCTTTTTTTGGGAGTAGACCCGCCCATGAATCAAAAATTTGTATTATGTTGGCACCAGCCTCGATTTGTTTATCTATATGTAAACATATCATTTCCTCTAATTTTTTTAATAATCTATTTACTAAAAATTTATCTTTATTAATTTTATTAAAATCAAAATTGTTTTTTGGTGAGCCTTTATTCAACATGTATAATAACAAAGTCCATGGTGCCCCCACAAATCCAATAAGAGGTTTTTCTTTTAGATTATTTTTAACTTTTTCTATTCCTTTATAAACGGGTAATAATTTTTGTACAAAATCTACCGGGTCTATATTAATTAATTTATTTAAATTTATATCATCTAAAATTGGCCCGATCCCTTTCTTAAATTCAACTTTTTGACCTAAACCAAAAGGAATCATTAAAATATCAGAAAAAATTATAGCTGCGTCTATATCAAATCTTTTTAGAGGTTGTAGTGTAATTTCATTAACCAACTCAGGATTTAAACATAATTTTATAAAATCTTTATTTTCTTTTCTAATTACTCTGAATTCCGGTAAGTATCGACCAGCCTGTCTCATAAACCATATAGGTGTATAGGAAGTTTCTTTATCCTCTATACAAGCTCTCAATGTATCGTTCATTAATATATTATATAGATAAGTTAATAGTAGTAGTAGTATATGTTAATAACGGTAGTAAGTAGTTGTATACAGTTTATCCCTAAAAAATGTTATTAAGTTCTCATATAAATTATTGATTCTATTATATATATTATTTTTTATTATTTTCTCTAACAATTTGTTAATATTTTATCAACGTATATAACTTATATGGCTTTTTGTTGATCTTTTTTAATAACTTTAATTTATTTAAAAAAATATATAAATAATCTTTATAACTAAAAAATATTAACACTTTATGAACAAAATTTACCACGTTTATCAAGTATCAGATTCAACTGGAGAAACTTTAGATAGGATATTTTTGGCTTTAAAAGCCCAATTTTCAAATTTTGAATATCAAACTATTCATTATTCTTTTACTAGAACAAAAAATCAAATAGATAAAATTATTTCTAAATCTATATCAGAAGAGAATGTAATAATTTTATATACAATTGTAGATAGTAACCTTGCTCAATATCTTGTTTCTGAAGCAAATAAAAAAAATATTCCTAATTTTGCAGTTTTGGGAAATCTAATAACAGATTTTTCAAAACTACTTAATCAAGAAGCTTCACGAAAACCCAGCGGACAACACGCATTAGATGAAGATTATTACAATAGAATAGAAGCTATACAATTTACAATATCACACGATGATGGAAAAAAAATAAACGATTTAGAAAAATCAGATGTAATTTTAGTAGGAATCAGCAGAACCAGTAAAACTCCTACCTCTATTTATTTAGCAAATAGAGGATATAAAGTTTCAAATATACCGCTTGTTCCAAATAAAAATTTACCCAACAAGCTTTTAGAAATATCTAAAAAAACTTTTATAGTGGGGTTAATTTGCGACGCAACCAGATTGCTAGACGTTAGAAGAAATAGAATTCAATCTATGAATGAAGACAGACCAGTTAACTATATAAATGAATTGGATATATTAAATGAAATAGATAATTCAAAAAAAATATTTAAAAAATATAATTGGCCAATTATAGACGTAACAAGAAAATCTGTTGAGGAAACGGCCGCCTCAATAATAAAAACATTAGATATACTAAATTCTAGACGATGAATAAAATTATTCTGGCATCAAAAAGCGGCGTGAGGAAAAAGATCTTAGATGAAAATGGAATTAATTGTGAAGTCATACCTGCAAATGTGGATGAGGATGCAGCGAAAGAGTCTTTACTAAACAAGAAAACCTCTCCCGAAATTATATCAAAAAACCTTGCTGAGCTAAAAGCAAACAAAGTAAGTAAAATAAAACTTGGTGAAATTGTTCTGGGTGCGGATAGTGTTATAGATCTAAATGGAGAATTAATATCAAAGCCCAAAAGCAGAGAAGAAGCTATTAATATACTTAAAAAATTAAATGGTCAAAAACACCAACTAATTAGCTCTATTTGTATATCTAAAAACGGGACTATGATCTGGAACCTCACCGACAAATCTAATTTGACAATGAGGAAACTTAATTTAGACGAAATTAAATCTTATTTATTTAAGATAAAAGATAAGGAACTATATTCGTATGGAGTTTATCAAATCGAAGCTGATGGTAGATCTTTATTTAAAAAAATTGAAGGGGACAAGAACACAATTATGGGCTTGCCAATAAAACAACTTAAGGTTTATTTAAAAAATTTAAAATGAAAAAATATTTGGTTATAGGAAATCCAATCGAACACTCTTTGTCCCCAAGGCTGCATAATTATTGGATAAAGAATAATAATATTGATGCTGTTTATGAAAAAAAACAAATTAATAAAGAAGAAATTAAAGGAATAATTTCTCAAATTAAAAATAATAAAATAGAAGGAATAAACATAACAGTTCCATTTAAGAAGTCCGTAATATCTTTTTTGGATGAACTAACCCCTCTTGCAAATGAAACACAGTCAGTAAATACAATATTTAAAAAAGATAATAAAGTAATAGGAGACAATACCGACGTAGCCGGTTTCGAAAATGGGTTAAAATATATTAATTTCGACACCAAAAATAAAAAAATATTTATTATAGGAGCGGGCGGTGTTGTCCCGTCAATAATTACAGCTTTAAAAAGATTAGGAGTATCTAAAATTTCTTTAAGCAACAGAACAAAAGAAAAAGCAGAATATTTAAAAAATATTTACCAGGACATAAACATTATAGACTGGGGAAAAACTACTGATTTTGACATGATCATAAATGCAACAAGTGTAGGTTTGCAAAAAAGTGATCAAATAAAACTAGATCTAAGCAAGGTTGGCTCCAATAAACTGTTTTATGATTTAATTTATAACCCTACCAAAACTAATTTTCTTAGTGAGGGCGAAAGGTTGGGTAACAAAATTGAAAATGGTAAAATGATGTTTATTTATCAGGCCCAATTAGCATTTAAAATTTGGCACAATTTTTTACCTAAGATAGATGATAATTTATTAAATTAATGATTAGAATTGCAGTTATAGGTGATATTGGTTCAGGAAAAAGTTACATAGCAAAATTATTTGGTTTTCCAGTTTTTAATGCCGATAAAGAAGTTGCTAAATTATATCAAAAAAACAAAAAGTGCTTTTTTAAGTTAAAAAAAGAACTTCCCAAGTATATAAAATCTTTCCCAATTCAAAAAAATCAAATTATAAATGCAGTTAACGATAAAGAGAGTAATATAAAAAAAATTATAAATATTATTCATCCGGAAGTTCGAGTAAAGATGAATATGTTCGTCAAAAAAAACAAAAATAAAAAATTTGTAGTTTTAGATATACCTTTATTAATTGAAAACAAAATAAATAAGAAAAATGATATTTTAGTTTTTGTAGATTCTAGAAAAAAAGAAATAAATAAAAGACTTAAAAAAAGACCAAATTTTAACTTTAAAATCATAAATAAGTTTAGAAAATTTCAACTTTCCATTGAATTAAAAAAAAAAAAATCTGATTTTATAATTAAAAATAATTTTAAGAATAATTTAGTTAAAAAAAATGTTAAAAGGATCTTAAAAAAAATTTTATTAAATGATAGAAATTATACTTGACACAGAAACCACAGGTCTTTCAGTAGCCGATAATCATCGAATTGTAGAGATTGGGTGTGTAGAATTAAACGATCAAGTTCCAACAAATAAAGTATTTCATGAATACATAAATCCAAAAAGACCAGTTTCCGAAGAGGCTTATAAAGTCCACGGATACTCAGATAAGTTTCTATCTAACCAAAAAACTTTTGAGGAAATAGTTGAAAATTTTTTAGATTTTATTAATGGAAAAAAATTAATAATACACAACGCACCTTTTGACTTATCTTTTTTAAATTATGAAATGAGACTTGCCAACAAAAAACCAATTGATAAAAAAAATGTAATAGACACCCTTGAAATAGCAAGAGGAAATTATCCGGGGGCCCAAAACTCTTTGGATGCTCTCTGTAGAAGATTTAATATTGATAATTCAAAGAGGGAAAAGCACAGCGCATTACTCGATTGTAATTTATTAAAGGAAATTTATATAAACCTTATAGATCAAAAGGAACCAAAATTTAATTTAGAAAATGTTGAAATTATTGAAACTAAAATTATTAATAATAACAAAAAAAATAATTCGACAAAAAAAATAATTAATCCAACCGCAGAAGAACTTAAGCTTCACAAACTATTTCTAAAATCACATTTACCCAAAAATTACTATAACTAATTACTTTTTTTCATCATATAATTTTTGAAAATCTACGTCTTTATTGATTTGAATATTATTTACCCCTGCTTGTTTAAATAAATAAACAAACGTATCGTATAACGTGGGGTATATATCTGTGGGAATTTTTATTAAAATAATTTTTTCTAACTCTTTTTTATCTTCAAATTTTTTTTCAATGGAAACTAGTGCGGTACAAGTAATTTCAGCAAGTATCTTATGTTTTACTTCTTGGTTAGGAGAAATTCTTAAAATAGTATTTACTTCAATTATATTATCTTTAAACGGATTACTTTTTATATCAAAGTTTAAAGTATAATTAGAAATTTCTTTTTCTAGCATAATGTATGATTGGGCGTTAGGTATTTCGAACGAAACGTCTTTAATAAATTTTGATATAATTTTGTAGCTCATTTAATTATTATTTTATTCATCTTCTTTTTTGTCTTCTTCAATACTTCCTTCAATAATATCTTCATTATTTTTTTTCTTTTCTAAATTAGAAGATATAGATTTGATAAATAATTTTCTTGTTATAGGTAATATTAATAAAAATCCAAACAAATCTGTTAAAAACCCCGGAATAATAAGTAATAAAGCCGCAAACGCTAAAGCTGCTCCAGATATAATTTCATAAACTGGCATTTCATTCTTCATTAATTGACCAACGCCTGATCTAATTGCATTTAAGCCTGCTAATTTAGCAAAATAAACACCAGTAATGGCGGTAAAGAAAATTAAAAAAATTGTATTAAATGCACCAACTACACCCCCAACTTTAATCATTAGATAAATTTCTATTAGTGGTATGCTGATGATAAAAAGGAAGATAGCGTTCATTTGTCTTTTTAAATGTATTTGCATACTATAGTATTTAAGTACTATAATCAAAATACATATGGGAAATCAGTTTGGGTTTATAGATCTAATTTTGCTAGCAATGTTTGCTGGCTTTATTATTTTAAGACTTAGAAATATTTTAGGTAGAAAAACGGGCCACCAGGCCAAAACAACGAGTAGATTTTTTCCTAGAGGCGTAGAAGTGCTTAAAGATATAGAAAATAATAAAGCGATAAGTGAAGGAAATGTTGACGAGGATGCAAAAAAAGCCTTTTTAAAAGGTGCTGAAGTTGCCTATGAGCAAATTATTACTTGTTTTGCAAAAGGAGATAAAAAATCTTTAAAAGATTTGTTGGGCAAGGAACTATTTAATGATTTTTCAGAAGTTATAGATGATAGAAAAAAAAAAGAACTTAAATACGAAACTGTCTTTGTAGAATTAAAATCATCAAAAGTATTAGAATTTAAGAAGATAGAAAATATTTATAAGGTAACAGTTAATTTTGTTAGTGAGATCATTACATCTGTTAAAGATAAAAATAACAAGATAATAGAGGGCGACCCAGACACAATAAAAAGTGTTAATGATGTTTGGAAATTTTCAAAAAATATGTGGAGCCAAGATCCCACATGGTATTTAATTGATACTTCAAATCAATAGTGAAAAAGAAGTATACTGCTTCAACAAAAGATAAAAACGATTGGGAAGCTTTTACAAAGCAAATTGGTGACATTCACCCAAAAGAAGACGACTTAATCTCACAAGAAATAAAAGTTAGTGGAATAAAAAAATTAGATTTACATGGAACTTCCTTAAATAAAGCTAACCCAAAAGTTGAAAAATTTATAATAGAGTCTTTTAATCAAGGATATAGAAAAGTTTTAATTATAACAGGAAAGGGGTCGAGATCTAAAGTAAGTGAAAATCCTTATGTTTCTGAAAAGTTTGGAGTATTAAAAAATTCTATTCCTGAGTTTATTAAAGAAAATAATATTTTAAACCAAAAGGTAATAAAAATATTAAAGGCAGACAATAAGCATGGAGGCGAGGGTGCTATTTATATATTTTTAAAAAAAAATAAAGAGTTAGAGAATAAATTTTGACAAGTCTGTATCTTTAGCAAGTTCACCTAGATTTTTAATAACATAACTTTCATCAATGGTAATTGTTTCTCCCCCTCTATCTGTTGCAGTAAAACTAATTTCGTCTAGTACTTTTTCTATGATAGTGTGAAGTCTTCTTGCGCCTATATTTTCTATACTTGCATTCACTTCAGTCGCTAATCTTGCTATCGCTTCAATTCCATTTTTAGTAAATTCAAGATTTACTTTCTCTGTTTCTAAAAGTGCCCTATATTGTTTAATTAAGCTATTTTCAGGTTCTTCTAGAATTTTTTTAAAGTCACTACTGGTTAGAGCACTTAATTCTACTCTAATAGGCAATCTTCCTTGTAACTCAGGAAGTAAGTCAGATGGCTTTGCAAGCTGAAAAGCGCCTGAAGCAATAAATAATATGTGATCAGTTTTTATTGGACCGTGCTTCGTGCTAACTGTTGTCCCTTCAATGAGTGGTAATAAATCTCTTTGAACACCCTCTCTCGAAACATCTCCCCCAACTCTATCACCTCTGGCTGACACCTTGTCAATTTCATCTAAAAAAACTATTCCATTATTTTCTGTTGAAATTTTTGCAGTGTTAATAATTGAGTCTTGTTCAATCATTTTATCACTTTCTTCAGCAATTAAAATTTCATGTGATTCTTTCACTGACATTTTTTTCTTTTTTGCTTTTTTTAAATTTTTACCTAACATTTCTGATATATTTATCATTCCAACATTTGCGCCTGGCATTCCAGGAATTTCAAAACTTGGCACATTGGAAGAATCATTAACTTCGATTTCAATCTCATTAGCATCAAGATCTCCACTTCTTAATCTTTTCCTAAAACTTTCTCTTGTAGCTACGCTAGCTTTATTTCCTACTAGCACATTTAATACTCTTTCTTCTGCTGCTTGTGCAGCTTCTGCATAAACTTGTTTTTTCATTCTTTCTTTTTCAATAGCAATTGCAATCTCTAACAAATCTCTAATGATTTGCTCTACATCTCGTCCCACGTAACCAACCTCTGTAAATCTTGTAGCTTCGACTTTTATAAAAGGGGCTTCTGCTAATTTGGAAAGTCTTCTTGAAATTTCTGTTTTTCCCACACCTGTAGGGCCTATCATTAAAATATTTTTTGGTAAAACCTCATCTTTCATTTCGCCTTTTAACGCTTGTCTTCTCCATCTGTTTCTAAGAGCTATTGCAACAGCTCTTTTTGCTGCGTTTTGACCAATTACATATCGATCCAACTCAGAAACAATTTCACGTGGAGACAAAGATGAGACTATAGATTTTTCATTCTTTTCGTTCTTAGAATCTCTTGAAGGCAATGATGTGATATTTGTTTTTTGTTTCATTTATTTAAATTTTTTCTATCGTTATATTGTTATTTGTAAATACACAAATTTCAGATGCAACTTGAATTGATTTTTTTGCAATTTCTTCAGCAGTCATTTTAGATTCCATTAAAACTTTAGCTGCAGCCAAGGCATAATTTCCACCAGATCCTATTCCAATAATACCCTCTTCTGGCTCAAGCACATCTCCAGTACCAGAAATTATAAAACTTTTTTCTTTATCTGCTATAGCCATTAAAGCTTCTAGTCTTCTTAAATATTTATCTGTTCTCCAATCTTTTGCTAGCTCAACAGCTGCTCTCGTAAGGTTTCCTGCGTGTTTTTCTAACTTAGCCTCCAACCTTTCAAATAATGTTAAAGCATCTGCGGTGGATCCCGCAAAGCCAGCTATAACATTTCTTTTTTCAATTTTTCTGACTTTTTTTGCAGTGCTTTTAATTACAGTATTTCCCAGACTAACTTGTCCGTCGCCAGCAACCACAACATCATTATTTTTGCGAATTAAAACAATTGTAGTTCCGTGCCATTTTAAACTTTCGGTCATATGTTATTCTATGTGGAGATTTATTTAATATCTTCAAGAGCAAAAGATAAATTTATATATATATTCTTTCATTATTTATATAGACTAGTATTAAAAAAGGCACGTTATGGTCAGAAAAGCTAAAATAAACAGAAAGACCAAAGAAACCAGTATTGTAGTTGAGGCAAACCTTGACGGTAAAGGAACTTATAAAATAGATACCAAAATAGGTTTTTTAAATCATATGTTAGAACAGCTATCGAAGCATTCTTTAATTGATTTAAAAATATTAGCTAAAGGCGATACCCACATTGATTTACATCACACGACAGAAGATACGGGGATAGCTATAGGAGAGTGCTTAAAGAAGGCTCTTGGATCGTCAAAAGGAATCAAAAGATATGGGCATGCTATAATTCCTATGGACGAAACTTTAACTAGAGTAACAATGGATGTTTCTAATAGACCTTATTTAATTTGGAAGGTTAAGTTAAAAGTCGAAAAATTAGGGGAAATGGACACAGAATTATTTAAGGAGTGGTTTCAGGCTTTTTCACAATCAGCTGGCATTACACTTCATGTTGAAAATATTTATGGTGAAAATAGTCACCATATAATAGAGTCTTGCTTTAAAGGTCTTGCACGATCACTGCGTGATGCAATCGAAGTAGACAAAAGAATTAAAAATAAAGTTCCTTCCACAAAAGGTGTTCTATAAAGTAAAAATGCACATATCAGTAATTGACTATGGTTCTGGCAATTTAAAGTCAGTAGCGAAAGCACTTGAGTCAGCCGCCAACAATACAAATGCAAGTTCTAAAATAGTAGTAACCTCTGATCCAAAAATAATTAAACAGTCAGATAAAGTAGTTTTACCTGGCCAAGGATCATTTAGAGATTGTTATTTAGGTATTAAAAGAATTTCTGGATTAGATGAAACTTTAAATGAATTTGTTTTAGAAAAGAAAAAACCTATTTTAGGAATATGCGTCGGCATGCAATTATTCGCAAAAACTGGTTATGAATCTCAAGAAACAAAAGGATTTGGTTGGATTGATGCCGAAGTTAGAAAAATAAATAATATGAACAAAAAACTAAAATTACCTCATATGGGATGGAATGAAATAGAATTAAAAAAAGACTGTTTCATTTTTGCTAATATTAAGAATAAATCTCATGTTTATTTTATTCATAGTTATGAATTTATGACAAAAGAAAAAGATTATGTCGTAGCTACAACAAATTATGGAAATTCAATAGTAGCATCCGTAGAAAAAGAAAATATTGTTGGTACTCAATTTCACCCAGAAAAAAGTCAAAAAAATGGTTTAATAATTTTAGAGAATTTTTTGAAATGGAAGTTGTAATGAAAATTTTTCCTGCAATTGATATCAAAGATGGTAAATGTGTTAGGCTTATAAAAGGAGATTTTAATCAAATGACATCTTATAAAAAAACTCCCTTTGACCAAGCTAAATTATATTTTCAAAATGGATTTAAGGATATTCATATTGTTGATCTGGATGGTGCATTGCAAGGTAGATCACTTAATTCAAGTATAGTTAAAAAAATACTTAAAAATCTTAAATTAAAAATTCAGATTGGCGGAGGAATACGAACTCTCAATGACGTAGATGACTGGATAAAAAGTGGTGTTGATAAAGTTATTATTGGAACTGCTGCTATTGAAAAAAGAGATTTACTTAAAACGGCTTGTGAAAAATTTGAAAATAAAATTGCTATATCTTTAGATGTAAAAGATGGGTTCATTTTTTTATCAGGTTGGAAAAAAAAGACTAATATTTTGGCTATTGACTTTCTAAAAGAAATTGAAAATTTTGGAGTTTCTAGAATTATTTATACAGATATTAATAAAGATGGAACAAAAAAGGGGCCAAATATAAAAGATACAATTGAATTAGCTAATAAAATAAAAATACCCTTTGTCATATCTGGAGGAGTTTCTTCTATAGCAGATATACAAAAAATTAAATCTCTTAATAATTCAAATATTGAAGGTGTTATAGTTGGTAAGTCAATTTATGATGGTGATGTAAAAATTAAAGAATTAGCAAAAGAGATCTAAAATGTTAAAAAATAGAATTATACCTTGTTTGGATGTAAAAAATGGCAGAGTGGTTAAGGGCATTAACTTTATAGATTTGGTCGATGCAGGCGACCCAGTAGAACAGGCTAAAATATATGATGAACAAGGTGCTGATGAGTTATGTTTCCTAGACATTACAGCCTCCAATGAAAATAGAAATATTTTATTAGATACGGTTAAGAAAACTGCAGAAAAATGCTTTATGCCCCTAACAGTTGGCGGGGGCGTGAGAACTTTGGAAGATATAAGAAATTTGCTTTTAGCTGGAGCAGACAAAGTGTCAATAAATACCGCCGCAGTTAATAATAAAAACTTAGTTAAAGAAAGTGCTGAAAAATTTGGTTCTCAATGTATAGTTATTGCGGTAGATGCAAAAAAAATTAAAGAAAATAAATGGGAGATATTTACTCATGGAGGCAGAAAATCTACCGGCATAGACGTTTTGAAATTTGTAGAAAAGATGGAATTAATGGGTGCTGGAGAAATACTGCTTACTTCTATGGATAGAGATGGAACAAAAAAGGGTTACGATTTAGATCTAACTAAAAAAGTATCAAATCTTGTCAACATACCAGTTATAGCTTCAGGAGGTGTTGGGAATCTAAAGCATTTACAACAAGGAATAAAAATTGGTAAAGCAAACGCAGTATTAGCAGCATCAATTTTCCATTTCGGAGAGTTTTCGATACAAGATGCAAAAAAATATTTAGACTCAAAGGGAATTCCTGTAAGAATCTGAGATATGCTGAAAACTTTAGAAGAATTAATTTCTGTTATTCGTCAACGGAAAGAATCCCTGGTTGAAGAATCTTACACAAAAAAATTATTAGACGATAAAAAGTTAAGCGTTGCAAAAGTAAAAGAAGAAATAGCAGAACTTATTGATGCTATTGAAAAAAATTCAAATAAAGTTCATGAAGCAGCAGATGTTTTGTATCATTTAATGGTGCTTTTAGAAGCAAGCGGTATTAAAATTGAGGATGTAATGGATGAGTTAAAGAAAAGACGAAAATGATAAATTTACATAAAAAATATATAGAATGGTGGAAGATAAAATTAAATATTTCCAATTATGGAATTGTTTGGATATCTTTTATTAAGGGTTTAATTATTGGCTTATTAATTTATCATTTTTTTATTAA
>Ga0114993_10005567_pt1 | contig 12123 bp, 8 predicted proteins | sample ArcticOcean_MG_C_FD_87042 | JGI IMG/M metagenome (GOLD analysis project Ga0114993, IMG submission 87042) | Marine microbial communities from western Arctic Ocean - ArcticOcean_MG_CB2_150 | ecosystem: Environmental > Aquatic > Marine > Oceanic | place: Arctic Ocean: Canada Basin | collected...
CGGCGAGTGAGTAGTCGCCCTGCCGCAGCAGCAGCGCCCCCAGATTGATCTGCACCACAGCCTGGAGATCTGGGATGGCGGCGGTCTTCGCCGTTTGCAGAGCCGCCTCAAACTCGGACCGGGCCTCGGAGAACAGGGCCAGGTTGGATGCACGGCGACCTTTCACGATGCGGTGCTGCACCTGCCAGAACGCCGGCATGCGCTGAAAGTCAATCTGCTCTGCCAGTTGATCAAGTTGTTTCTGTGCGGCGTCGAGATTGAGCGATTCGACATGCAGCCGCGCGAGAAACAAATCACCGCTATGCGTGAGAGACTTCGGGGCTTTTGCCGCGACGAGTCGGTCACGAATGGTGGCAAGTTGCTGTTCAAGTCCCTTTGCGGCGTCGTCGGGCGACTCATTGGATTGGCCCGACGCCGCGGAGAGATACGACGGCAACCAGAGCTTGAGCCAGGCAAACTGAATCGCCGCGGAATGAACCGCTGGCGCGGTCTTCTCTGTCTGCTCGGCAACGTTCAGCAGTCGAGCGAAACCGGACAACTCTTTGCCACCCGCTTGCGATTGAATCAGCGCGATGCGATTCAAAGCCTCAAGCAGATGACCAACATGCCCGCCGGTGGTCGCTTCGGTTGCTGCGTCTTCAAGCACGGTCACCGTCGCGGCCGCGTCTGGTTTTGGTGCGGCTCCGAATTCGTAGAACTTCAGTTGGGCTCGCAGCAGAACGAGTTCACTGCGTTGGAGTTGGCCGGCGGGCAATGCGGCTTTTGCAAGCGTGACACATCGTTCGGACCATGCCAGCGCTTCGGTCAGCTTCCCGGCCTGGATCGCTGCATCAACCCGACTGCGGACTCCAGGTAGCGCGGCTGCAAAGACCTGTTGCTGGCGTTCCGCTTTCTCTGCAGCGCTGCTGTCTGAGCCGCTGATTGCTTTGAGGTCTGTGAGCGCCTGCTGGTACTTGCCAGTTTCCGGGGAGTCATCCCCGACGGCAACCACACACAACACGAAAGTGTTGAAGCACAAGGCAGCCAGCAAGGCTATGGGACGGCATCGGTATCGCATGGACAGACCGCCTGAAAAAGACGCCCGCCGATTCAAGATCCGGTTCGGCGGATAGCGTGATCCTATCCTCCGCGCCCGTCGTGGTCCTCTATGCGATAACGAATGCCAGGGTTTCGTTTACACTGACCGTCACGGTTTGCGGTGTGGACGTAGAATCAGTTCGCTTCAGGCTACGGATAATACGTACACGTCGCAAACCGTGACGGTCAATTTAGTCTGAAACTGAGACTCCAGTTACCCAAACCGGGAGCATGCCATGAGTATTTCAAAGTGGAACTTGCACCCGGCGTCGAAGCGGTGGTTCCGAAGACCGAATTTCAATTCGATACATTCGGGCTGACAGCCGGGCAGTACACGATTGAATCCAGTTACCTGTTCCGATTCGGCGAGGACGATGATGTTCGCAAACTGACAATGGTCCGTGGTCCCGGTTGGCGCGCGATTCCAAATGACCTTCCACTAACGTTCGAGCTGACCACAGGCCAGGGCCAGGTTCGTCCGGTCGCGACTGTCTCGATCCGGGAAGCCAGTGACTCGTTCAATGTTGCCAGGGGTCCGACAATCCTGGGGCTGCAAAGCGGCCTGAGATATTCGCGACCGCTTCAGCAACCTGGCAATTTCAACAACCCGAGTGACTGGCGATGGAATGATGGCGACAAGGTCGAAGCCGAGGTCCTGATTCGTAACGTATCGAGTGAGTCGCTGAGCTTCTCATATGACCCGAGGCCGGACAGTGATCTGGGTGAATTGACGCCTTCAGCCCATTCGGTGACTCCCTATGACACCTACGGTTCTCTACAGCGACGGTCGTGGAAAGAGGCAGTTCACAGTGAGTTTCGCGATTCAGGTCGGCGCATCGTTCGCACGCTCAAACCTGGCGAGTCAACCGTGATGAGTCGTTCGTCATTCGCTCTTACTGTGCTCGCGCCGGATCAGAAGAGCTTTCGAGGCTTTCGGCGAGCCGATCGCATCGGGTTTGCAGACGGCGGCAAGTACTGTTTTGCAACGCGTCTCTACAACGTCTGGAATCCGACGGGGACGCTGCGATTGAGCCTTCGTACGGGCGGCGCAGGATTAACGCTCGAACGATCGGCCGACTCCTGAGTTGATCGGCGACCGTCCGGTGGAACTTCGTCTCCACAAATTTCGATGGGCGCTGCCGGACATGCTCCTGGAGTGCGACGATGCATCGTCGCACTCCATTGTGGCGGAGCCGCTTTCTTTTTGGCTTGCCTCACTTGCCAGCGCGGTTTTGCCCATTGAGAAATGGAAAGTGGCTGCGCCACCGCATGGAAAGCGGTGATGCATCACCGCAGTCCATAGACAGTGCAATTTCAAAACTCCCGCCGCCGGTTGACTCTGGCACGGGCACTCCGATCATGTACTGACGCAAGACGTCGCCGTCGCAGTACTTCGATCCGCTCCATTGAGTGAGCTGTGTTACAGCCGCCATTGCGTTTGGCCGGCACAATTCACCGGCTGCAATGGCACCGTTGCGTTGCGAGGCCGCCTTCACAAACAGTCGACACCGAAAGATCAGCGTTCGATGAGCACACTGATTCAGCTACAGCCTCAGGACGAATACAACCTCGTGCTCGAGTCGCACGTGAAGCCGCGCGACTGGACGAACCCCACTCCATCCGGGCGGTACAATCTGGTCGTGATCGGTGCCGGAGCCGCCGGTCTGGTCACGGCACTTGGAGCAGCCGGGGTGGGAGCGAAGGTCGCGCTGATCGAGCGTGAACTGCTGGGTGGTGACTGTTTGAACGTCGGCTGCGTTCCGTCGAAAGCACTGATCAGCGCCGCGCGAGTCGCACGAGCGATCCGCTATGCCGATGAATTCGGCGTGGAAGTGCCGACCGGAGTCCAGGTCAACTTCGCTGCCGTCATGGAGCGGATGAGACGGTTGCGGTCGGAGATCGCTCCCAACGACTCGGCGGAACGCATTCGCGGCCTGGGAGTCGACGTGTATCAGGGACAGGCTCGCTTCACTGGTTCCAACACAGTCGAAGTGGACGGTCAGACGTTGCCATTCCGACGGGCCGTCATCGCCACGGGAGCACGGGCATCGGCACCGCCGATTCCGGGTCTCGACCAGGTCCCTTATCTCACTAATGAATCTCTGTTTTCGCTGACCGAACTGCCACAGCGACTGGGTGTGATCGGAGCCGGGCCGATCGGATGCGAGATGGCTCAATCGTTCGCGCTGTTTGGGTCGGATGTCTTTCTGGTGGAATCCGAGCATGGAATTCTGCCCCGCGAAGATCCCGCTGCCGCGGACATCGTGAAGGCATCGCTCGAACGTGATGGCGTGAAACTGCTGTGCTGCGGTCGGAATCTGCAATTACGCCAGGAAGGTGACAAGGTGCATCTGGCGGTGGATTCTCACGGCCGGCAATACGACGAAGCCGTTGACCAGTTACTCGTTTCAGTGGGCCGAGCACCCAATGTGCAGGACCTCGGGCTCGAAACCGTCGGTGTCGACTTCGACCCAAAGATCGGCGTGCGAGTCAACGACCGTCTGCAGACGACGAATCCCAACATCTACGCGGCCGGTGACGTGTGCTCAAAGTACAAGTTCACACACGCGGCCGACTTCATGGCCCGCATCGTCATTGGAAACACACTCTTCAAAGGCCGATCCAAAGCCAGTGCGTTGACGATACCGTGGAGCACCTACACGACTCCGGAAATCGCTCACGTCGGCCTGTACGAGAAGGAAGCGAGCGAACAGGAGATCGACATCACGACGTTCGTGCAGGAGTTTGCCGACGTCGATCGGTCAATTCTGGAAGGTGACACCACAGGCTTTGTGAAGGTCCATCTGAAACGCGGAAGCGATCGAATTGTGGGCGCCACGATCGTCGCGAACAACGCCGGCGACATGATCTCGGAAATCACTGTAGCGATGAAAAACGGAGTGGGACTGCAGGGCATCGGCAGCACCATTCATCCGTATCCAACACAGGCCGACGCGATCCGAAAACTGGGCGATCAGTACAACCGCACGCGGCTCACACCGTTTGTCGCATCAATGTTCCGCAAGTGGCTTGCCTGGACGCGCTGATCCTGACGTCAGGCGAGCGTCTCTCGCACGCGTTGCCATTCATGGCTTAATGACGCTGCCATCACGGCGGCGGATGGCTGGCCAGGCTCCATTGAATGGATGCTCGGGATAGGGGAACTTCGCCGCGAGCTGCTCGTCGATTTCCAGTCCCCAGCCTGGTTGCTCACTGGGCCACAGCATGCCGTCTCGCAATTCCGGGCAGCCGGCGAAGACGTCCTGCGTCGCCTGATTGAATGCGGTGAATTCCTGAATGCCGAAGTTCGGCACCGCAATGTCGAGAGCCAGATTCGCGGCATGTCCAACCGGCGACGTATCTCCGGGCCCGTGCCATGCGGTACGCACACCGAAGAACTCGCACATCGCTGCGATCTTTCGGGCCATGCTGAGTCCGCCGACGTCCGAAAGATGGACGCGGATGAAATCGATCAGCTTGCCACTGATCAGCGGGACGAACTCGTTGACGCTCGTGAATAGCTCGCCCATCGCGATGGGGATGTGTGTCGCTTCGCGGAGTCGCTGGAACTGAGTCAACTCTTCAGGCGGCAGCGGGTCTTCCAGAAAGAACAGCCGGTACGGTTCGAGGTCCTTCGCGAGCTGAATAGCCAGCGGCGCCGGCAAGCGTTCATGGATATCGTGCAGCAATTCGATTTCGTCGCCCAGTTCCCGCCGAGCATGTTCGAACAGTCGCGGAGCCAGCCGCGCATAGTCAGCCGGCTCGAACACGTTGCGCGGGCTGGTCGGACCGTCCACCTGATCGTGCGCGTGCAGGTCGGACTCGGTTCCGTACGTAGCCTGCCCGGGCACCTCGACCTGCATGCGCACGTGCCGGAACCCTTGAGACATCAACTTTCGGGCTGAGTCGGTCACTTCCTGGAAATCGCGACCGCTGGCGTGCACGTAAACCGGAGCGGCCATGCGACACTTGCCACCGAGCAGATCGTACACGGGCATGCCGGCCCGCTTGCCCTTGATGTCCCACAACGCCATGTCGACACCGGACAGCGCATTGTTCAACACCGGCCCGGACCGCCAGTACGAGCTGACGTACGCGGCCTGCCAGATGTCCTCGATCTCGGCGACATCACGCCCAAGAAGAAACGGAGCCAGGTATTGTTCGACCGCCTGAATGACAGCCAGCGGTCGCTGTGTGAACGTCGCGCATCCCAACCCCGAAAGACCCGGTTCGGACGTTTCGACTTTGACCACAACAAGCCGAATCCCGGCGGGAGCCGTCGCGATGCAACGAACGTTTTCAATGCGGACCGTCATGGACCACCTCAGGGATTGGGCACGTACAGGAAAGCGTTTCGTGCCGTTCGACTACACCGACGCCCCCGAGAACAGCGGCTCGATCACGCTTCCTCGATTCAGTCGCACGGGTCGATTCAGGCGATCGTGGACTTCCGCGTCACCAGGAATGCCCAGCAGGTGATACACGGTCGCGCCCACATCATTGGGTGAGTAAGCCCGAGTCGCGGGATAAGCCGCGGTTGCATCCGACTTGCCGATCACCTGTCCGCCCTGAATGCCGGCACCGGCAAACAGGCCGAAGAAACACGGTCCCCAGTGGTCGCGTCCGGCGCCCTTGTTGATCTTCGGCGTCCGGCCGAATTCACCGAGCATCATGACCAGTGTGTCGTCCAGTCGTCCTTCGTCGGCCAGATCATCCAGCAATGCCGACACGCCCTGATCCAGTGGCGGCAGCAACTTGTCTTTCAGCCTCGAGAAAATCTTGCTGTGGCTGTCCCAATTCTGGACGCGTCCGATATTCGCCTGCACGACGGGGACGCCGGACTGGATGAGGCGGCGAGCGAGCAGGAGTGACTGGCCCGTCGTATGACGGCCATACCGATCGCGCACCGCATCGTCCTCACGGTCCAATTCGAAGGATTGAGCGAGCCGGCTGGAGGTCAACATCGAGAACGCCAGGTCCTGATCGCTCGACAGCCGTCGCGATTGGGCCACCTCGCCGAGTCGTCTTTGCTGACGATTCACCTCGCCGAGCAGTTCCTGTCGCCTGCCCAGCCGAGCGACATCGATCCCCGTCGATAGCGTGAGTGCGTCGACTTTGAAATCGGCTTTGTTGGGATCGTCGCTGATCTGCCACGGGTCATAATTCGTACCCAGAAATCCGGCGTGCTGACCGGGCCAGGTGAGAGGTCCCTGGAGCAGAAACGTTGGCAGATTCACACCGCTGGGAATCCCGTCGCGGCGGGGCTGCAGGAACGACAGCGCGGACGAGTAACTTGGCCAGTCATCTCTGGACGCGACCTTGTCGAAGAAACCTCCCGGCTGTTTCTCACCAGTCAGGACGTGATGCGTCGACATCAGGTGGTTGTTGTCGCTGTGCGACAGCGTCCGGACGACGGCATAGCGATCAGCCCGGGCGGCGAGTTGCGGCAGATGCTCGCACACATGCAATCCGGCCACCGAAGTACTCACCGGCTTGAACTCGCCGCGAATCTCTGCGGGAGCATCCGGTTTCATATCAAATGTGTCATGATGACTGGCTGCCCCAGTCAGGAACACAATCACAATCGACTTCGGAGTAGTTCGCGGCACGGCGGGAGACGCTTGCGCCAGTCCGGACAGCGCCGCCGGCAAGCCGACGCCAAGCAGGCCGGAGTAGCCAACCTGCAGCACCTCACGGCGACTCAGACCGACCGTGTGTTGATGAACGAACGACATTCCTCGGATTCCGGTCTGGTGGAGTTAATGGCGGTCAACTGGTCTCGCGACTTCAGCTTTGCGACACCGGCGAGTTCCCGTTCAGGGCTATGGGGCCGACTTCTCTACGCTCGCCCGTTTGATGTAGTCCAGGTTCGGGAACGCACTCTTCAGGTAGTCGTTTCCTGCCGATGTGATGCGGCGCTGATCCGGTTGCTCGCGATACTCGGAATTGATGGCGAACGCGTTGCCCAGTCCCTCGACAACCGTGCCAATAGGAGCGAAGCCCGGATAATTTTCTTCCAGACGCGAATTGTCGGCGTAGTTGATGAAGACCTGAGTCGATCGACTGTTCGCCCCACCATTGGCGAATGTCACGTAGCCCTTCTGGTTGGACTGCAGCACGGGGTCGTCGACCAGATTGTTGTCGCCCCATGTTGCATGCACCACTGGATCAGCATTCATACCCCATTGAACGATGAAGCCGGGGACAACACGGAAGAACGCGCAGTCTTTGTAGAAGCCGGATTCGACAAGTTCACGGAACCGTGCCGCTCCCAGCGGCGCCCATGCCGGATGCACCTCGATGACGATGTCGCCCTTCGTCGTTTCCAGTCGAACGTTGAAAATGCCAGTGTCCTCGACACCCGCCGGTAGTGGTTTCGGCGGTGGGACGTCGCTTTCGTTCGCCACTGGGCCGTTATCGACCGGGGCGACCGGGACAGGTGGAGTGCTTGATCGCTGCCGTGCGCAACTCATGCCCGTCGACATCAAAGCGCAGGCGATCACGATCAGGAGCGGACGGTTCTGCATCGGAACTTCCCTGTATGGCTGTTTGAAGTAGTGAATCGCCTGACTGAGGATCAGTTGGCGGCTGATTTCTTTTTCTCGGCCAGTTCGGCCAGGTACGTCTCGATGATCCCTTCGGGATCGTCGTTGAAAGCGTCGCGGCAGCCGCTGCAGCAGACGTAGTAATTCTTACCTTTGAAAGACACGCGAATCGTCCCGGCACCGCCCGTGACAATGCAAATGGGGCCCGTGTTGTCCGAGGCGGCCAGGCGAGTGCCTTCTCGTGTGTAGCCGACTTCACCGACTCGCAGATAAAACGATGCCTTCGCTTTCCGGCGTTCGTACAGAACCAGGAAACGCTTTTCATTGAGCTGCCGCATGGTCAGCCGTGAAACGTAACCTGCATCATTTGCACCCGACTCAAGAGCAAGGACGCCCTTCTCCAGTTCTCCGCGGTACTTGCGTTTCGATTTATCGGCCAGTTCCGCATCAAACGTGTACTCCTCGTTCTTGACGTCCCAGGACAACAGCCCGGATTTCACGTGCTTCGCGCCGTCGACGTTGTATTCGATGCCGATCTGATCTCCGTCGAACTTCCAGACAAAGTTGCTCTTCTCAACCCACGCTCCGCGCGTCGAACCGCGACGCACCTGTCCGCCACCGCGCCATCCGCCGATCCATGAGTTGAATTCCTTCAATGCGACCTGAATGGCGGCCCGTTCGGATTTGGACGGTTTGGCCGCGTCGTCAGCCCGCATTGTCAGGCCGAAGCCGGTGATGGCCAGAACTGCCAGTAGAATCTGCAGTGTTTTCGCTCGCATCATGTAACCTTTTCAGTCTCGCTAGAGCTGTCTCTGTACTTAGCCGAGAGGCGGAATAGTACTCGTGGACCGTCAAAGCTGGATTGACGGTTTGAAAGCTAGGATGGGCACTCCTGCCCGTCCCCGGAAGTGGACGGGCAGGAGTGCCCATCCTACACGACGTGTGAAATACTCTACTGCAGACAGATCGTCCTCAGAAGAGTGGCAGGTATCGACTCAGGTCGTTTATTCTGGCTGTTGACCTCAGCGATCGTGTCGGAACGCTGGGGACCCACAACGTTAACGGCGAAGGCTCGATTGATGAATACGTCTGATAACACGTACGGCTCGTTTGCGCTGGTCCGCGAGATGCTGCAGACAGCCGAAATTGTCGCTGACTTTGAGGCCCCCGGGTTGACCGAAATTGCTGCTGACATTGCCGGGTCAGGACGATTGATGATGACTGGTGAGGGATCAAGTCGAATCTTTCCCGCGAAAAGCATCATGGCTCACGCCAGGCGGTGTGGCTGGGACATCACGCTGGCAACGGATGCCGGACACCAATGCTGCGAATACGACCTGGCGGGCTGGTCCGTTTTTGCATTGTCCAATTCGGGACGGACCGCCGAGGTCATCGGGTTGTTTCAACAACTGAGCGAGTCCGGGCACCGGAACCGTTACAGCTTGAGTGCCACTCCCGATTCTCCGCTGGAACAACTGGCCACACGGGGATGCGTACTGAATTGCGGCAAGGAAGACGCCGTGGCCGCGACGAAGAGCGTTGCGGAACAGGCCCTCTTCTACCGGTCGCTGCTTGAACACGTGGCCGGCACGCCCACTCTGGCCGACCGCCGCAAGGACCTTGCGGACCAGATTACGACCGCGTTGACGACGCAGATCAAACCGGAACTCGTCGAGCGAATCGCACGCGCGGGAACGATCTACTGGGCGGGTCGAAACGACGGAGTTTCCGAGGAGCTGACGCTGAAGACGAATGAAATCACTCGCAAAAAGTCAGACTTCCTGGAGGGAACTTACGCGGTTCATGGAATCGAAGAGGTGATGGACGCCGACGATGTTGTCTTGTGGGTCGAACCGCAGGCGAAGTCCGAGGACAAGTTCCGTGAAGTACTGTGCGACGGGGTGGGACTGGATGTGATTACAGTTGCGTCCCGCGAGACCAGCTTTCCCACCATTCAGATTCCTGACGCTGGCGACCTGGGCGAATTCGTCCAACTGGCGGCTGGCTGGAATATCCTCGTTGAGGTCGGGATCAATCTGGGAATCAACCTGGACGAGCCTGAGCGTGCCAGAAAGGTCGGCAATGAGTTCACCGGCTGATGCGTCGTGTCTTCGTTCAGGTCTCAAGGTCGCCTGTCTGCTCGGGCTGACTGTCGTGTCGCCTTTGTGCGCCCAAGCCAGCGATGATCAGGCAGCGACAGAGTGGTTTGAGGCCCGTATTCGTCCCGTGCTGCTCAAGCACTGTTACGAATGCCACTCCGCCGACTCGAAGGAAATCGGCGGGCGCTTGCGGCTCGACTTCAGGGACGGGTTGCTGAAAGGCGGCGAAAGCGGCCCGGCCGTCGTCGTGGGCAAACCGGACCAAAGCCTGTTACTGTCGGCGCTCCGCTATGAAGACCTCGAAATGCCACCCGACGGACGGCTGCCGATGACCGTCGTCGCTGACTTCGAACGCTGGATTCAACTGGGATTGACCGACCCGCGTCAGCGACCGGAAGACCAACCGGCTGCACCGACTGACAAAGAGCCCCCGCGTGGCACGGATTTGTGGTCAATCCAGCCTTTGCTTGATGTGGCTCCACCGAACATCGCCACCGAGTGGTCTGACAGCCCGATCGATCGGTTCATTGCCGCGCGTCATGCCGCGAAGAAACTCCGGCCGGTCGCGGACGCGCCGTCCGCCGTTCTCTTGCGCCGGCTGTTTGTGGATTTGACGGGTCTGCCTCCCACGTTCGCGCAGATTGAGCACTTCGAACAATCTTCACGACACGACCTGGAAGCGGCTTTGTCTATTCAGGTGGATCGATTGCTGGCATCTCCGCGGTTTGGTGAGCGGTGGGGGCGGTACTGGCTGGATGTTGTGCGGTTCGCCGAGTCGAACGGAAACGACCGCAACGTCATCTTTCCACACGCATGGCGGTATCGCGACTACGTCATCAGGTCATTCAACGATGACAAGCCGTTCGATCAATTCATCCGTGAGCAACTGGCGGGCGACCTGTTGCCGACGGACGACTGGCGACAGAGAGACGAACAGTTAATTGCGACGGGGTTCCTGGCAATCGGATCCAAGGTACTGGGAGAAGGCGACAAAGAGCTGTTCGCGATGAATCTCATTGACGACCAGATTGATGTCACAACTCGTGCATTTCTAGGTCTTACGGTCAGTTGCGCCCGGTGTCACGATCACAAATTCGACCCCGTGCCGACTCGCGACTACTACGCTCTTGCAGGCATCTTTGGCAGCACGCAAACGCTTTACGGTCCGATGACCTCGGCGAATCAATACGGCTTTGACCGGCCATTACAGCCGATTGGCGAACACGGACTTAAGCTGGATGAGCCGGCTCGGGAGTATCGCAAAAAGGTGGCCGAAGCGACGGCAGTGCGTAACAAGGCGAGGTCTGATCGCTACCGGGTGGTGCGAAAAAAAGCGGCTCTGGAAAACCGGAAGAAGAAGACAACGGACGCGGCTGAGGTTGAGAAGATCGATGCGGAGATCGCGCCGCTCGACGCAGAGATCGCCGAGTGGGACGAGAAGATCAAAGGTCTCGACGCGGACCTGAAAAAGCTGACCGACGCTCCGCCGGAATTTCCCGATTACTGCATGGCTGTCTGTGTCGCGGAGCAACCGGCGGACTGCGCCATTCGGATTCGCGGCGAGGCGAAGCGCAAGGGTGAGGTCGTTCCTCGTGGCGTACCGACTCTGTTTGAGCGAACGAACGGCGAACGTCAGACGATCGACTCGAAGCAGAGCGGTCGGCGGCAACTGGCTGAGTGGCTTGTCTCAGAGGGCAACGCGCTAACGCCGCGTGTTGCAGTCAATCGAATCTGGCAACGACTGTTCGGTGAGGGGATTGTGCCGACGGTGAACAACTTCGGATTGAATGGCAGGCGACCATCGCATCCGCAACTTCTGGACTGGCTGGCGAGACGATTTCAGTCCAATGGCTGGTCCATGAAGAAGCTGATTCGGGAGATCGTGCTCAGTCGAACCTACCGACTGGGCAGTGACGCCAGCTATTCCAATGTCGCAGTCGATCCGACCAACAGTCTTCTGTGGCGGGCAAACATTCGTCGCGTTGATGTCGAGGCTCTGCGCGACGCGATGTTGTCGGTCTCCGGTGAACTGGTTCTCGATCCGCCGCGCGGCTCCGTCGTCTCGACCTTCGAGGAACGCGAGTTTAATTCCCGGACGTTTCCGACGACCGAGCAGCTCGAATCGCCGAATCGCTCGGTCTACCTGCCTGTCGCGCGCTACTGGGTACCCGAGATGCTGGCGACCTTTGACTTCGCGGACCCGAGCCAGATCGTGGGAACACGCAGTGAGCGAACGATGCCGTCGCAGAGTCTTTTCCTGATGAACAGCGAGTTCTGTATCAATCGAGCCGCTCGGATTGCTGCCGAACTGACTGCGGGCGACGACACCGACACAGCCCGCGTACGCACGGCGTTTCGGCGTATCCTTCTGCGTGACCCGACACGTGTCGCAAGCAGTGCGA
>Ga0114993_10005570_pt1 | contig 12121 bp, 10 predicted proteins | sample ArcticOcean_MG_C_FD_87042 | JGI IMG/M metagenome (GOLD analysis project Ga0114993, IMG submission 87042) | Marine microbial communities from western Arctic Ocean - ArcticOcean_MG_CB2_150 | ecosystem: Environmental > Aquatic > Marine > Oceanic | place: Arctic Ocean: Canada Basin | collected...
TTCCACACGTTGATCTCCACGGTGCCTCCCGGCGTTGTGTATGTACCAGCCGGGGGAGCCTGGCCACCAACATGTCCCAGCGCGGGCTGAACATCGGTGAACGTGTAGCGGACGTCGGTGTTCAGGCCCAGTGCGGCAAGGGCATTGGTGGCCCCCTGTTGAGTCATCTCGTACAGGTTGGGTACCACGGTATACATCTTCCACACAGTGATCTCGACGGTGCTACCCGGTGTTAAGTATGTACCAGCCCCAGGATTCTGCCTGCCCACGTGACCCAACGCGGGCTGCACGTCGGTGTATTCGTAGCGGACGTCGGCCTTCAGGCCCAATGCGGTAAGGGCATTGATGGCTGCCTGTTGCGTCATCTCATACATGTTGGGCACCACGGCGTCTGTCTGGGCCGGGGCGGTCGTACCTACGGTGAGAAGTGCGAGAGTCACCACGAACCTAACGGCCCTAATGATGAAGTTTCTGTTCGTGAACATGCGTCCTCCTAGTGGTGGTTGAACTATCGTGTCGAGTTCCTCAATCTGGTCGAATGTCACTACTGCAAAGGGTGCGCCAAACAGGACGGGTTTAGCAGAAAACCGCTTGTAGTAGGGGTTGTCGGTCGGACATGCGTCTGTGGCAGCATGAGATGTGTAAGTACATGTATCATTGTGCAAGTGTGTCTATGTGATCAGATCAAGCTGTCATAGGAACTCAGTCCTTCGCCTGTTCGGGATGACCGGCATTCTGTGTTACTACGTGGATGAGTCAACGCTTCGATCTGCTACAACGGCGTACTCGTTTAGAGTTGGGTCCTACCTTCGCGGCCCGTGGTCGCCTTTGATTCTATGGTCTACGGAGTCGTGTGCCAGATCTGGCCAACCGCCTCCGTGTTCTGGACCATCCAGGCCATACCTCCCCGCCGGACCGATGGCGGCCTCGATCGGCAACCCGACCCTCGTGCCGTCCTCCTCCCGGTCATGCACATGACCGTCCTCGGTGAGGACGTCGGGGCTACCATCGAGAGCGACGTCGACCCGGACGCCGCACCCGTCTGCGTAAGTCACCCAGTGATAGTTGGTGCCGTCTCACTTGTGGAGGAGGTAACCGGCACCCTTGTGCCCTTTAGGGCCTCTTCTTCTTGTACTGTCTCTGCTGGACTTATTTGACCTCCACGAATCCCCCGGCGGCCGAATCCCAGCGCCACACGGTGTTGTTCTGAGCCACGACCCAGGGGTTGCCCGAGGGATCGACGACGATGTGGTCCCCGGCTCCGTTGACGGGTTGCCACCACGTACCGTCCCACTTGCGGACCGTGTTGTCTAAGGCGATGCCGAAGACGGTTACGTCCGCACCGGCCGCGATGTCCAGCAGGCCGCCCCCGAGCTTGGCGATGTCACCGAGACTATAGCGCCAGGGGTGCCGGTCCGTGTCCAGGACCCAGGGGTTGCCCTGATTGTCGACGGTGATGTACGTGAACTGCAGATGGCTGGCGCTTGCGGGTAGAACGTGCTGCCACCAGGTACCGTCCCACTTCCGGATGGTGTTGTCGAGGGCAATGCCGAAGACGGAGCCGTCCGCGCCGGCGGCGATGTCCAGTAGGCCACCACCTACCTCGATGAAGCCGCCGGAGTCCGGATCCCAGCGCCAGGGGTGCCGGCCCGTATCCAGGACCCAGGGGTTGCCCATATGATCGACAGCGATGTGGGTGCCGGCGCCGTGGACGGCCTGCCAGCTCTGACCGTCCCACTCCCGGACGGTTCCGGACAGGTCGATGCCGAAGACGGAACCTTCCGAACCGACGGCGATTTCCGACAGCTGGTTCACAGGCAGTTCAGGCCCGTAGATCTTCCCATCATCCGCGACCACCCAGACGCTGCCATCGGGACCCACATCAACGCGCTGACCTTTGACCCCGCTCGGCAAGGTGAGCTGATGCTGTACCCACCACTTGTCATTCCGCTTCCAGATGCGGCCGTCCGTACTCAAGAGGGCGGGTCCGGATCCGACGCCGATGTCCAAGGCGTGATACGCAGGATCATAGGTACCACTCAGGTATCCGCCGTAAGGGTACCACGGTCCACCTGTCGTATTCGCGAACGATGTGTAGAGTCGTGAGAACGGCCCGTCGATGACCCAGGTACCAGGTATATTCTTTCCTCTCCCTGCTTTGTCGGCACCCCCGATACCTGCAGCCACGCGACTGGGTCGCGGCATAGATCCAAGTGAAAGACGGACCCACACTTCCGAGCTGGGGCTGAAACGCCACAATTCCTTCCGCACGCCCCCGCCGTCAGACTGCGTTGGTTTTTCTTCCGAGACGGCGTAGCACTGCGGCCCTGCGTAGCCCTGACCATGCGCGACGTCGATCACTCTGTGGGGCAGGTCCGGGTCTCTCACGCCGGCAGGCTCACGAGGGAGCCAATTCACATTTCCAGTCCCAATTCCGACAGCAACTGACCCGCCAGCGGTCACCACCCACGGGTCCCCATTCGGGTCGACGGTGATGCTCCGCCCTCCGCCATCCCCATAGTGGGTTTCGTGGCCCCAGGTTCTGGAGTCAGGATCCCACAGGACTGCGGCGTCTCCAAAAATCGCCCAGACTTGTCCCTTCTCGCCCACGCCGACGTCCCTGGCCGGCCAGGCGCTACCGTGGGGGGTGTATGGCTACGCCATGAGCTCCTCGGCGGATACAGATGACCCGAACGCCAGAACAGCTAGAAGGATGGATGCGACGGCAAGTGTGATGAACCGCGGGCCGTGGCGGGAAGCTCCTGAGCGCACCAAAGGCAGCGTCTCTGAGCTCCGCGGTCGATCCTGGTGGTGTTTGGGGTAGTGGGGTGAAACGGGTGTACTCAGAGTGATGCCCATTGGTACTTTCATCTATCTCTCCTTGCTTGGGTTGAGTGTGTCCAACTCTTACCTCAACCGCTTTTCCTTCCAAACGCGCTTAATTCGATTTCGCCGCATCGGCTGCCTGCCCTTGTTGCCCTGCCCACCGCAGCAGCCTATCCGGGATGGATTGTTGCCTCTGCTTCCCGGAAATACTCTGGCGTACCCGTCCAGATCTGCCTGCTTGCCTGCACGATCCACGGAACCCCGTCCGGCCCCACGCTGATTTGCTGGGTGCTGCCGTCCGTGATTTCCCAGGTTCGATCGGTCGCGTTCCACCGGCTAATGGGGCCATCGCCGGCGTCGTCGATAAATAGGAATAGCTTCCAGCGACGATTGCCAACATTTACGTGAGTCATGGCAACATGGTGCCACTGGCCTCTCTGAATGAGACCACCACCAGAACGCGGAGCAAGACTCCTTTTGCCAATATTTGTTTGGCTATCGACCCACATGACGTACCCGACCAAACTGCTGCCGCTTATGTGCAAACTAAAGCTCCCTTTATCTAGCGCTCCTGAAAACCCTCCTCTTTCGTATATGGGCTGATACAGTCTTCCCGGCGACCAAAATAGTCGCAACAGAACTCGAACACCCTCCCCACCACGAGACAGGGCTTCCGGGTGCATGAATAAAGAGGCCGCCAGCACACCTGGTCAAGGCCAGCACTGACGGCCCCATCTTGTTTCTGCTCACCTGACTAGCTTCGTTCGCATTCCACACGGAATCCATCTCAACTACCGCCGCTCGATTCCAAACTCCGAGAGATAGAATCTGGGGCTGACCAGTTCTTCGGTCACCACGTGCGAAACATCACCGAAGTGTAACTGTACATCCGTCCACGAACCACAATCTCGGCCTCGGCAAGAGTGTCCACCATCTCTTGTTCCAGATGATGCTGTGTTGACAGTGAAGTCTCCTTGAAAATTACCAGCTCCTTCATCTTCCGGAGCAGAACAGCCACCTGTTTGCGTCGGTTAGCCGGTGTACGTTTGATCAGATTTCGTACATTCTCCGCATCCAGATCTCGTAATCCAAGCGCCCTGAACATGCGAACAATATTGGCGTCGCAAAAGGCGATCGTCTCCTTGAGTTTCTCGAGTCGCATCTTAATCTCCACATTCGACTCGATACCTACAAAGGTTCTGTCCGAAGAAGAGGAACCTATCAAACGTGCAACGATTTCCGTGGTGGCAACCACCTGCCCGCCAACTATGGATCCCGCTCGCCGTGACCGGCCCCTATGATGCACCACCACACTCCCACCTGACCGGACTTTGCCGTTGAACACGTAGCTGCCCACCACAATATTGCCCCTGGCCATCACGGTGCTGTTCTGGATGAACTTGGTCATCACAGTTCCCATGGCCACCACCTTCGTCGTATCACCAACGATACCACCCGAGACAACCACGTCCCCGTCTGCACTGATGGCGCTTCCAGATTCTGCTACTCCCCTGATCTCCACATTTCCGTGTGCGCGAATCTTGAACCCGGGTTGAACAGAACCCATAATCAATACATCTTTCCCGGCTTCGATATTGCCCATGTCGTAGGCGAGGTCGCCATCAATTCGCAGAACCTCGTGGACCTGAATGGCATCGCCACTGCACCAAACCTGACCCACCTTCTTGGCGTAGAAGGCCTCCGAGCCATCCCCTCTTCGCTCCACAGACACGCCTTCCTTAACCCTTAATGACTTTTTGCTTCCCGGTCGAGGCGCAGTTTCATTACCAAGCAAATCATATCCGGTCTCCCCAGCAGTGGCCGGGTGCAACTCGGCAAGCAACTCTCGCTCCTGTACTGCCACGGACGAATGCCGTTCTCGCAGGTCGATACTGCCATCTTCGAGAATCTCTCCCGCATATTTCTCAGGGTCGTACATCAACGCCAGCCTGCCGTTTACCCCGTCTACCGGATCTTTGCCTTCTGCAATCGTAAAAAATCCGGGTTCGCGTCTGTCCACCACATCTTGCCAGAGCCTGCCCAGCACCGCAGTATCGATGCCCTTCTTGATACCCTGTGACTTGAGGAGATTTACCAACCACTGAGCCTCGGGGAGCCGCTGCGCACCGGCCTGTCGGAAATAGATGAAATGAGCAGATGTATAGTCGGGAGCCATCCAAACGGGTGAGAGAACGGAAATCTCATTCTTCAGGAGACACACGTATCCATAAATTTCTGAAACGTAACGCTCATCCTGAAACTTGACATGATCTCCTGCTTTCAGCAGGGCTTCTCCCCCCATCTGCTTCTCTTTCCGGACCTGTCCAAATACATCCCTTCCGGGCCTGCCCTCAGTTGGGTGTAGGGTCACGGCAAGCACTTCACCCGGAAACACCATGCGTGTCAAAAGGTCGAACTGTACGACCTCTTCGGGAGCTTTCTGGCTCAGCGCAGTCTTGAGTGCGTCGTAGGGAAGGCTGGCGCCATCCAACAGACCATCTGAAAACTTGAGCACGATCTTTCCGTCTACGCCGGCTCCGGGAGGTATTCCCCTGGCAATCAGCTGCCTGTCCCGAATCACCTCACGAGGTTTCGCAGCAGCCTTCTCTACAACTGAACCCACTTTGTCGGTATCGATTTCCGCGGTTATCGAATACACCTCTTCCAACGCATCAACCACGTCTCTCACACCGATAGTCGTATCGCCTCCAAGGCAGAGGACCTCCAGAAAGGCGCCCTGACCGTCCGGCGTAACGGCGACCTCCATCCACGCCTTGCTTCTGTCACCAAAAGTCCTGCGTGGTGAAACAGCGGATATGGTGTTGGGATTTTGTGCCATGTTCACTTGTTACCTGCGTAAAGCGCTGCGTGCTACTATCTCAACTGAGTCCTGTAACTCGAGTAATCGTAAGAATTACGCTTCGGAATCATCCAAAGGATCAACGTAGGCCAGTATTTCATCGAGTTCGAGTGCGTCATCCAGCTGCTTATTCAGTTTGTCTACATCCTGCTGCACATTTGCGTCGCTTATAGCCACGGCTGCCTGAAGGGCGAAACTGGCAAGGGTCTGCTCCTGTGCAAGTGATAGCCCACCTTCACTCTCGACCTGAATGAACCCTAGAACACCGGCATCCCGGATGATGGGAATAAGCGTATAGTCCAACCCGGTAGCATTGGAGATTCGCTGAACTGTCTTTTGATTCACCAGTGTTACAAGAACCTCCAGGCATTCCACAGGAAGCGCCATCCCCCCCAACTGCCCCAGTTCCGGGTCTCGGCTCACCGCCGCAGCGAACCACACAGAGCTGTCCGATGCTACGAAAAGGCTTCTTCGGTCGAACCCCTGTGAAATGTCAGGGTGTAGATGCAGTTGCCACTTCTCGTCCTCGAATTGTGCGGCTGCAGCCACACCGTTGTGGGTGCCGGAAATCCAGACCGAGCCCTCCCTGGTCGCGCGGATCAGAAACGGCGTATCCATCAAACCGTCCGATTTGTCATACAATGTCCACTTGCCCGCATCCGACGCTGTTTCAGGGAGATACCGTACGACCTGTTGCCCGCGAAGGAACCAGATGGACCCGTCAGCCGCCTCACACTGGTACCCCAACACCTTGTAAGACGACCAGCGTGATGTCATGTAGTCCAGCCGGCTTGCCTCCTGACCCAGACTCGCAATCCAAAGTGCACCCTCGCTTGTTTCCAGCATGCCGCTCACTCGAGTTCTCGAGAGCGGATGATTCGGTGGCCGGTGAGATATCCATTCACCATTTTGATACCTGAAAAGCATGCCTCCGTAACCACCCACCCATACGGTACCATCTTTGGTGGCAAGTAAGGAACAGTGGATATTTGAGCCACCCGTCAGACTCCCAAGGGATTGGTGCGACCACCTTTCGCCGTCGAATCGATTTACCCCGATCAGGGCCTGGGCCGAAACGGACCAGATGGTGCCATCGGTACTTTGCGCCAGGATGGGACGGTCGCCCAAGGCAAGCCCATCTTCCGCATCGAAAAGTCTCCAGGGGTGCGAAGAACCGGGCGAGTATCTCACAATCTCACCTCCCCAGGAAATCCCAAACCAGATGTGGCCGGCGCGATCTTCCAGAACGTCCGAAAGTGAGAATCCGCCGTATGTTCCTGACAGGTTCGCCCTGCCTACTGTGACTTCGAAGGGCTCAGCCTCCCTCCACGCTTGATAACAAGCTTCACCGGCGACCCCTTAAACCCGTCGAGCGTCAAATGGGGAAGATTGGCGACTCGGTCTCCCATCTGGTCAACAATGTCGCCTGGTTTCAACCCAAGGTTTTCACCCGGGCCCCCAGATGCTACAGCCCAGATAGGTGTTGGAGTCTCACTTCGGGTGATCCCCAAATACCCACCCTTCACAACCCTCACGCCGGTGCCATCCGTCCATTTGTGTTGCGGAACCGCTTCGTCCGGTACAACTGCAACCGCCACCTGGGGGAACAGAACCCTAAAGGCTTGGGCAAGTTGCCTCGAGGTATGCAGTGTAACGCTTTCCGTGCCCAGATGTAGAGCTCCCCAACCCGTTGCCGCCCAAAGTTCGCCTCCGGAGGATTCTATAATGTCATCCACTGGAAAGGGAAGGTTTCCTGCAGGTGGGAATACTCGACTCCATCGTTCGCCCCTAAAAACACTGATTCCTTCGTCACTCCCGGCATAGACATCCCCTGTGGAAGTAGTACAAAGCGTGTTTATTGGCGCCCCCAGCAGTCCATCGTCCGGGGTATACTCGAGCCAGTTCAAACCATCATAATGTCGTACGCCCTCGTTCACTCCGAACCACATATGTCCGTCTTCGTCCTGCGCCAGACACCGCAGACCTGCGCCCTTCAGCTCCGGAAAAGACTGCCAGCGCCAGGGCTCCAGCACTGGGTCCCATCTCTCAGGCGTGAAGGGCTGCTCTGCAACACTTGTCCAGGTCAGAGCCAGCCACACGCCCAGCAGGCAGATCGAGTGAAACGTCGTGTGTATGATTTTTATCATAAGTTCTATTGGAAAATCGCAGAGATTATTCCGCGGTCTCCTGGGCTGATTCCCTCCCATCCAGAATCTCTCGAATCTTGTAGGCGAGATCCTCACGTGTGAACGGCTTCTGCAGAAATGCCAGTTCACCCCCGGATAATCCACTATGGACGATTGCGTCGTCCATGTATCCGGACATATAGAGGGTTTTCGAATCCGGCAGAGTTACAGAAATCTTATCCGCGAGTTCGCGTCCGTTCATACCCGGCATCACCACATCTGTCAGCACAAGATGTATGGGTCTTTCCTCCTGCTCTGCAATCTCGAGGGCCTCAAGACCACCGGAAGCCATTAACACGGCATACCCCAAACCTTCGAGCAGTTGCCTGACCATCTCCCGAAACTCAGGTTCATCGTCTACCACGAGAACCCGTTCGGTACCCTGGATTTGGCCACCCACCGGTCGACTCTTGCCCTCCTCTTGGACGGCACCAGCCAAAGCCGGTAGATAGACCAGAAATGTCGTCCCCTTCCCAACCTCGCTTTCCACTTCCAGATACCCATGGCTTTGATTCACTATCCCGTGAACGGTTGCCAATCCGAGACCGGTCCCCTTCCCGTCCTCCTTGGTGGTATAGAAAGGCTCGAAAATCCTCCTTCGCGTTTCCTCGTCCATTCCAGTACCCGTATCGGTCACAGACAGAACAACATATCTCCCTGCGGGTTTCTTGACGTCAGCCTCAGAACGACCGATCTCGACTTCGGTCGTGGCAAACTGCAGGCCGCCACCTTCCGGCATGGCGTCCCTGGCATTCACCGCAAGATTCATCACCACCTGGTCGATCTGTCCCGGATCTGCCCTTACTGTGGCAAGGTCCGGTTGCAGTGCAAGAGAGAGGTTTACTTTTTCTCCGACCAGCCTGTCGAGCATTTTCTCCATTTCCACCACGGCCTGATTCAAACTCATCACACTGGGCTGGAACACCTGCCTACGGCTGAAAGCAAGCAGCTGGCTGGTCAATGCCGAACCACGACCCGCCGCGAGCTTGATCTCATTGACCCTCGCCAGGGTCTTTTCGTCATATTCCATTTGTCCCAGGATGTCCGAATAGCCGAGGATGACAGCCAGAACGTTTTTGAAATCATGGGCCACTCCGCCGGCCATTCTCCCCAGGGCATCCATTTTTTGGGACTGGTGCAGCTGCCCTTCCAGCGCCACACGCCAGCCCTCCTCTCGCTGCCGTTCGGTGATCTGCTCCTCCAAACGTTGTACGGTACTCGCGAGTTCGGCAGTGCGCTCCTCTACCCTTTTCTCCAGCGTCTCGTTGGTGGCTTGAAGGGTCTTCTGCAGACTTCTCAGCGACAGGTGGGTCTCCACCCGCACCAGGACTTCCTCGATCTGGAAGGGTTTTGTGATGTAATCGACGCCACCAACTGAAAATGCCTTAACCTTGTCGAGGGCTTCATTCAGTGCGCTGATGAAAATCACTGGAACGTCCCGGGTCAAATCATTCGCCTTCAGGGCCTCACACACCTCGTATCCCGACGTCTGCGGCATATTGATGTCCAGAAGAATCAGATCCGGCGGCGCATTTGTCGCGGCCTTCAGGGCCATTGCTCCATTTGGCACGCCTCTCACTTTATAGCCCTGCCGCTTCAGCATAGTGGAAAGCAGTCTCAAGTTCGCCAATCTATCGTCTACTATGAGAATGTCACCGTTGTCACTCAATGCCACGTACTGCTCCCCCTGGTTGGGCAAGATTCAGGATCCGACGTTCGATACCCGGACCCTCCATTCTGCCTCGCTCGCAAGACCCTCTGTCTTGCACTGCGGAACCCTTGCGGAAAGCCGTGTTGAAACAGAATTTTGAGACCGGAGTATGATACGGACCAGATGGGTCAGTCCAAGAATTCTTCCGACCGCCTCACTGATTCGGAACAATTCTGGCTTGACCCTTGAAGGTGAAAACCGTACTTTTCGTGGTGTGGTAATATCAAATGTCTAGGATAATCAGCCCCCTTCACCCGGAGATCTAACCATGCTGGACCCGAAGCATCTTCTAAGTGACGCACAAATGAAGGAATTCATCGCCAACGGGTACCTGGTGCTCAAATCGAGCCTACCGAAGGAATACCACCAGGAAGTCTTTCGCAAAACTGAAGAGGTCTTCGAAAGAGAGGGGAACCCGGGCAACAACATCCTCCCGCGTGTCCCGGAAATCCAAAACGTATTCAACCAGCCCGAAATCCGTGGCGCCTTCTCGAGCATCCTTGGCCCTGACTACACGATGCACATCCATCGGCACCCGCATATCAACAAGCCGCACAGCAAGGACGGGGGGTGGCACAAGGACAGTTACTGGGGATACAAGAAAGTCCGGTATCATCGCAACCGATGGGCAATGGCTTTCTACTACCCTCAAGACGTCACCCCCGAAAACGGTCCCACTGCCGTGATCCCGCACACTCAGTATTATGTGGATCGCCCCGAGAATATGGACGAAATCGGAGTCCCTGTCTGCGGCGAGGCTGGCACCATCGCCATCGTGCATTTCGACATCTGGCACAGATCCACCGCCAACAACACGGAAAATAACCGGTATATGATGAAGTTCCAGTTCACCCGAATGTCGGAGCCGGATAAACCCGCCTGGAACAACCAGGAGGAAAGCTGGCGTGGTAACGGTGTCGGAAACAAAAACGAAGCGGTCTGGTCCCAGATCTGGGACTGGTCCAGAGGGAGCAGGACAACGGGGAATGGAAACGGAAGCAGCGGGGACCTGGCAACCTCCATCGAGGATCCGGACGAGTCTACTCGATTGAACGCCGCATATGGTCTGGGAAAATTGGGTGAAACGGGAATCCCCGATCTCATCACCGCCTTAAAGGGCAACAACGAGGCCGCCCAGCTCGATGCCGCCTACGCCCTCTCCACTGCAGGAGAACCCGCCATCCCCGAGCTGGAAGCTGCACTCTCGCACGACTACGAAACCGTAAGGGCTCACGCCGTATTCGCGCTTGGAGACATGGGGATCACTTCACGAGATGTCGTACCGGCAATTGCCGCTGCCCTGAAAGACAAATCAGAATGGGTCAGACACCACGCGGCCGAAGCCCTTGGAACCCTCTCGGCGAATCCAGACGTATCTGTACCCGCGCTCAGCGACGCGCTGAAGGACGCAGATGGACAGGTTCGCTACAACGCGGCCTACTCGCTCGCCCGAATCGGACCGGATGCCGCAGGTGCAATACCTGCACTTGCCGATGCCCTGAATGATGAGAACAGGTATGTCGCGGGACATTCGGCGGTGGCGCTTCAGCAAATTGGGACGCCCGAAGCCACGGAAATTCTGCTGAATCACCTCACCACATCCCGCTGGTGTCCCATCACGCACAAAGAAGATCTATACTGATTCCCTGAATCTCGATCGACTCGAACATCTGGAACAGCACCCTGTATAAAGGGTGCTGTTCTTTTTTATGCGAAGAAATCGAGGCATGCATCACACCACGATTCATCATCCATCTGCTCTCTACTCAACGTCATTGGGACGACGTACCTCGTCAGCCAAACCGGATCCAATAGCTGACGAAGCTCCCATCTTAAACGCACCCCCTTTGCGTCTTCGGGAAAATTGAGGTATTTTAGTAGTAAACCTTCTCCTCAACACGAACAACGTAAAGCCATGGTGAAGAATTGATGATGCCCCGAATCCTGTTTTTCCGATACCTGACCGCCACCTTGCTACTCCTCTCCTGCGGAGGAGACAAGCAGCCCCTTTCCTCATCCTCCCCCACCGATGGCGGATCAGACATCCCCACGAAACCGCAGCTGGGTGACGACACCTACAGTGCCGATGTCAACCCTACCGGCAATCCGATCGGCGGGGGTGACGGGTATACTCTGCAGGTTGTAGACTATGACTTTCTGGTCAGCACACGGGCAGAGCTTCTCGACGCGCTCCAGTTGGCTGGTGTCGCCCAGACAGTTTACGTGGCCGATTCATCCCGAATCGACCTCACGGGTTTGAAAAACATAGAGATAAGAGCGGGAGTCACCCTTGGCAGCGGAAGGGGCATCGACGGATCCCTGGGCGGGTGGCTCTATTCAAGGGAAATCGACACACTCCCCCTCTTCAACGTCACGGGCGATGGTGCCAGGATTACCGGGCTGCGTATCCAGGGCCCGGACACCCTCAGGCGCACGGAACAAATGACTGAACTCTCCCGGATCGGACAGTACTACAGTATTCCGAACTCCCGGGGGGTGCAAACCACGAGTTCTCAGCTGCAGGTAGACAATTGCGAA
>Ga0114993_10005577_pt1 | contig 12106 bp, 7 predicted proteins | sample ArcticOcean_MG_C_FD_87042 | JGI IMG/M metagenome (GOLD analysis project Ga0114993, IMG submission 87042) | Marine microbial communities from western Arctic Ocean - ArcticOcean_MG_CB2_150 | ecosystem: Environmental > Aquatic > Marine > Oceanic | place: Arctic Ocean: Canada Basin | collected...
GGATGGGGCCCCCCAAATCTACCGCATCTTCCGCCAAACCAAACGCGTCATCGGCGACAACGCAAATCTCATTCGCAAATTCCCCGACATGCCAGGCCGCATCTTCAGCGTGCGCTATTCCAAAGACGGCAACGTCTTCGCCGCCGGCAGCGCCCTCGATGGGCACGGACAGGTGGCGATGTACTCCGCCAATTCACCCGCCGACATCAAAGCCATCCAAGTCGACATTCCCGCCAGCGGGATTTATGCGCTGGCGTTTAGTCCCGACGGCAAAACGCTCGCCGCCGCCGGCAGCGACGGACACATTCGTTTTCTAAATGCCGCCGACGGCAAAGAGTTGAAAAAATTCGTGCCCGTCACCCTGAGCAAACCTGCCGCCAACGCCACCGTGGCCACCGCGGGCGGAATGAATACCACGGAGACAATCGCCGAATCGCTCCCCGAAGGCGCGAAAGTTTCCAGCTTGAGCATCGAGCCCACCAACATTTCGCTCACCGGCGCGAGCGATTACACGCAAGTGCTCGTGACCGCCCATTTCGCTAACGGCACGCGCGGGGATGTCACACGCATCGCCAAGCTCACGCTCACCGGAGCCGTGGCCACGGCCAATGCGCGCGGGCAAGTAACTCCCGCCAAGGATGGCGCGGGCCAATTCATCGCCGAGTTGGGCGGGCAAAAAACTTCCGCCAAGATCAGCGTGAATGGCATTGGCTCGAAGCGGGAAATTGATTACGTGCGCGATGTAATGCCGGTGCTGTCCAAACTCGGCTGCAACGCGGGCACGTGCCACGGCGCGAAGGACGGCAAAAATGGTTTCAAACTTTCGCTGCGCGGTTACGATCCGCTTTACGATGTGCGGGCGTTCACCGATGAGCACGCCAGCCGCCGCGTGAATATCGCCTCGCCGGCGGATAGCTTGATGCTGCTCAAATCCACCGCCACCGTGCCCCACGAGGGCGGGCAAGTCACCAAGCCGGGCGACAAGTATTACAATATTCTGCACGAATGGATTGCCACCGGAGCGAAGTTGAATCTCAAGTCGGCGCGCGTGGCGTCAATTGAGTTGTCGCCGCAAAAGCCGGTCATCCAAAACATCGGCGGCCGCCAACAAATGCGCGTGTTGGCCACGTACACCAATGGCGAAAAACGCGACGTCACCGCCGAAGCCTTTATTTCCAGCAGCAACCAAGACGTGACCGATGCCGACAAAGGTGGGCTCGTCACCGTACTGCGCCGCGGCGAGGCCGCTGTACTCGCGCGCTTCGAGGGCGCGTATGCGGCCACCACGGTCACCGCGATGGGCGATCGCTCGGGCTTTGTTTGGAAACAACCCGAGACGTGGAGCGACATTGACAAACTCACCGCCGCCAAATGGCAACGGTTGAAAATCGCGCCGTCGGGGCTGTGCAGCGATGCGGATTTTCTCCGGCGCGTATATCTGGATCTCACCGGCTTGCCGCCCAGCGCGGAAGTGGTGGGAAAATTCCTCGCCGACAAACGCGACACCCGCGCCAAGCGCGCGGAACTTGTCGACGCGCTAGTGGGCAGCGAACCGTACATCGATCATTGGGCCAACAAGTGGGCGGACTTGCTGCAGGTGAACCGCAAGTTCCTCGGCGCGGCAGGCGCGAAATCGTTCCGCGATTGGATTCGCAACGAGGTGAAAACCAACACGCCGTACGACGACTTCGCGCGCAAAATTCTCACCGCGAGCGGATCCAACAAAACCAATCCGGCGGCAAGCTACTACAAAATTTTACGCAAGCCCGATGCCATTATGGAGAACACCACACACTTGTGGTTGGCCACGCGGTTCAATTGCAACAAATGCCACGACCATCCGTTCGAGCGTTGGACGCAGGATCAATATTACGAGACCGCCGCCTTCTTCGCGCAAGTCGGCCTCAAAAAAGACGCCAAGGCCAGCGGCAATAAAACCGTCGGCGGCACCGCCGTGGAAGGCAAGAAACCACTGTTCGAGGAAATTTTCGACAAGCCCAACGGCGATATGAAACACGACCGCACCGGCGCGATCACCGCGCCGAAGTTTCCCTTCGTGGCCAAGTACGCGAAACAGGAAAAAGCCACACGCCGTCAGGAGTTGGCCGCGTGGATTACCAGCCCCGACAACCGCTATTTCGCCCGCAGCTATGTCAATCGCCTCTGGGGATATTTGCTGGGCGTGGGCATCATCGAGCCGCTGGATGACATCCGCGCGGGCAATCCGGCTTCCAACCCCGAACTGCTCGACTGGCTCACGGCGGAATTCATCAAGAGCAAATTTAATGTGCAACACATCGTGAAGCTCATCTGCAAAAGCCGCACGTACCAACTCACCATCGCCACCAACCCGTGGAACGAGGACGACACGATCAATTACTCGCACGCCATCGCGCGACGCTTGCCGGCGGAGGTTTTATACGACACGATTTATTTCGCGACCGGTACCCAATCAAAATTTCCGGGCGTGCCAGCCGGCACGCGCGCGGCCGCCCTGCCCGATTCCGGCGTGAAACTGGCTGATGGATTTCTCGGCAATCTCGGGCGGCCACCACGCGAAAGTGCCTGCGAATGCGAACGCGCCACCGGCCTTCAGCTCGGCCCCGTGATGGCGCTCATCACCGGCCCCACGGTGGACACCGCGATCACTGATCCCAAAAACGCCATCACCCGTTTGGTGAAGGAAACCAAGGACGACCGCAAACTCATCGATGCATTGTTCATGCGGATTCTAAACCGGCACGCCACTGAAAAAGAAATCAAGTCGTGCCTCGCCGTCATTGTACAGGAAATCGACCTCGACCACGCCACGCTCGGCAATGATTTGCACGAGGCACAAAAGGACGTGAAGCCCGAATTGGACGCCAAAGAAAAAGCGCGCGCGGACGCAATCGCGAAAGCCGAAGGCATAATCACCGCGTATCAAAAAGAAACTGCCGTAGCCCTCAAAAAAGCCACCGACGCACGTAATGCCCGCATTAAAAAAGCAACCGATGCGACGCAGGCGTTTGACAAGGCAATGCCCGCCAAACTTGCTGCGTGGGAAAAGGATCACAAAGACGGCAAATCTATTTGGACAATCCTTGACCCGCGCGAGATGACTTCCGACATCGCCGGGGCCAAACTGGAGAAACAGAACGACAAATCCATCTATGTCAGCGGCAAAAACGGCAAGGGAAACTACGTCGTAAAATCGGACGTTGACCTAGCAAACATCACGGGCGTCCGCGTCGAAGCCCTCACCGACAAGCGTTTGCCAACGTCCGGACCCGGACGCTCCGAGCACGGCAACTTTGTCCTGAGTGAGGTTGCGGTCACCGCTTCTCCTGCCCGCGACTTGACGAAGTGGGAAAAGCGCAAGGAATGGCTGTTCAATGAACTGGCCGAGAACAAGGAATGGACACCTGCCAACGGCGCGAATCTTTCCCAATCTGACGGCACCCTCCGCATTACTAGCACGGTCAAGAGCGGCAGCCTGACGTTTGGTGAACTGCACCACGCCGGGCCGTTCGTTAATGTGGGCTTCGACCAAAAGGTGGGGCCCGAAGGGCTCGATTCATTTGATGCCAAGCAACAATTCACCCACGGCGCCGCGAAAATCGGCTGGGCCCGCAAACCCGAGTGGAAAGACGGCCAGTTGTTTGCCGCGGTTTTCTCTGCGCCGAATTCCGCCAATTATTTGCACAAAGTCATCACCGCCGATGCGCCGCGCGACTTGCCGCTCAGCCTCGGCAGCGATGACGGCATCAAGGTTTTTCTGAATGGCAAACAAGTGCACGCCAACAACATCGGGCGCGCAGCGGCGGCTGACCAAGACAAAATCACCGTGAAACTCCGCAAGGGCGCAAATCATTTGCTGCTGAAAATTCACAATGGAGGCGGGCCGTCTGGCTTCTATCTCAAGGCCAATGCGAAGGCCAAGCTGGAGCCTTCCATCGCCGCCACTGCAAGCGCGGCCAAAGGCTCCATCGCCGTCGAGATCGTGGCCAAAGCGAGTGCCTCCCGAAAAGCGCAGTTGTTTTGGAAAACAAAAAAGCAAAAAACCTTCGACGCCAAACGCTCCACCGCGCCGATCACCATCGCCAAGAGCGATGAGTGGCAAACGATTCGGTTCGACTTCGTGACCACGGATGACCTCACTGGATTACAATTCCAGCCCGGCGGCGAACTGGATGTGAAATCCTTCAAGCTTTACCGCAACGCCGCGCCGGTGAAGCTGGCCTTCCAGAACGCTCGCGCCACCTTCGCCCAAGGGGGTTACGCCCCTGCCACCGCCGTGGACGGCAAGGTGATCCCGAATTCAGTAAAAAACGGTTGGGCCATTTACCCGCAAATCAGCAAAGCCCAGATGGCTTCCTTCGAGACCAAGCAGGATTTATCCATCAAGGGCGGGGTCGAACTAAGCGTCACATTGGTTCAACAATTCCAGGATGGCACCCACAGTCTTGGGCGTTTCCGTCTCGCAGTTACCGATGCACCGCGCCCCGTGAGCTACGGCGTGCCCGGACCGGTGAAAGCAATCTTCGCCGTCGCCGCCGACAAACGATCTCCCGCGCAAAAGAAACAATTGTCGGCCGCCTACAAAAAGGCCAACCCCACTTACATCGCGCTAGCCAAATCCCTCGCCACCGCCCGCGTTCCCCTGCCCGTTGATCCGAAGCTTACCGCACTGAAAGCCAAACTCACCACCGCACAAATGCCCGTGCCCATACCCGCGCGCATCGCCCACCTGCGCCGCGCGATGAAAATCAGCCAATCCCATCTTGGCAACAAACGCCTCATCGGCGCCCAGGACATCGCCTGGGCACTCATCAACAGCCCGGCATTTTTATTTAATCACTAGCACTCGACAAAACCCAAAAAACCGTTACTCTCAAAACAATCGAAGGAACAAACTATGATTAGAATACCCGGACAACGCGGAAAAGATTTGTGCGACTCTCACCTCGGCATGACGCGGCGCGATGTGCTGCGCGTGGGCGGCTCGTGTATGCTCGGGCTCTCGCTCGGCGGCATGCTCGAGATGCAGGCCCACGCCAAGGGCAAGAAAGGCGGCGGCCCCGGCTGGGGCAAGGCCAAGAGTGTGATCCTGATTTATCTGCAAGGCGGCCCAAGCCATCTGGATTTGTGGGATCCCAAGCCCAACGCGCCCACCAATGTGAAAAGCGTGTTCGCGCCGATCAAAACAAAAATCCCCGGCGTTAATTTCACTGAGCTGCTGCCGAACCTCGCCAAGGTGAACGACAAATTCACGATGATGCGTTCGGTCAGTTACACGCCCAACGGCTTATTCAATCACACCGCGGCGATTTACCAAATGATGACCGGTTACACGACCGACAAGGTGAGCCCCTCCGGCCAGCTTGAACCACCCAGCCCCAAGGATTTTCCAAACTTTGGTTCCAACATCACCCGCCTCCAACCGCAGGATGAGCCGATGCTGCCCTTCGTGATGCTGCCGCGCCCATTGCAGGAAAGCAATGTGATCGGCAAAGGCGGCTCCGCCGGGTTCCTCGGCAAAGCGTACGATCCTTACACGCTGTACCCCGCCGGCGATGATATGGATATGGGCAAGATGGACAGAATAAAAATCGATGACCTCAAGATGCGCCCCGAGGTGTTCAGCCATCGCCTGCGCCGCCGCGCCCGCCTCCGCGATTCCATCAACGAAGCGATGCCCGACATCGACAAGGCAGTAGCCAAGTTCAACCTCAACGAATATTACGATCAAGCGCTCAACCTCATCGTCAGCGGTCGCGCCCGCAACGCGTTTGATCTCAAACAGGAGAAAGACAAAACCCGCGACCTCTACGGTCGCAACACCTTTGGCCAAAGTTGCCTGCTAGCCCGCCGCCTCGTGGAAGCCGGCACGCGCGTAGTGGAAGTCGTGTGGCCCAAAGTGGCCAACAGCAACAACCACTCGTGGGACGTGCACCAGGGCCTCGAGGCGCGCATGAAAAATCAATCGGCTCCCATGCTTGACCAAGGCCTCAGCGGACTGTTGACCGATATGGATGAGCGCGGCTTGCTCGACGAAACGCTCGTGCTGTGTGTCGGCGAATTTGGCCGCAGCCCACAGAAGGGCCTCTCCACCAGCGGCAACAACAACGACGCCAACGGCCGCGATCACTGGCCCTACTGCTACACCGGCGTCATCGCCGGCGCGGGCATCAAGCGCGGCAACGTATTCGGCAAGTCCGACAAAACCGGCAGCGCACCCGACACCGACCCCATCCACCCCACTGAACTGCTGGCCACCATCTATCACGCCTTCGGCATCCACCCCGGAACCATCGTGCACAACCACCTCAACCAACCCCGCGAACTCGTCAAAGCCGAGGCGCAGTTGAAGTTGTTCGGGTAAGCGCGCGACCGACGCACAGAGAAACTTGCTTCATGCGGACATCTTCCGCAAAGTGCCGCCCGTGTTTTCATTAAAAGACAAAAACGCAATCGTCACCGGCGGCGGCTCGGGGATTGGATTGGCAATTTCAAAGGCATTCGCCAAACAAGGCGCGTGCGTCGATATTTTAGAGGTGGACGCCGAAGCCGGCATGGCCGCCGTGCAAGCCATCACCGATGCGGGCGGCGTAGTGGCGACGCACGAATGCGATGTTACGAATCAAGCGGAAGTGAAAGCCACGTTTGACGCCATCGTGGCGGAACGCGGCCGGCTCGATTGCCTCATCAATAATGCCGGCATCGCGCACGTCGGCAACGTGCTCACCACCACCGAGGCAGATTTCGACCGCGTGCTCAGCGTAAACGTGAAGGGCGTTTACAATTGCCTGCAAGCAGGCGTGGGACATATGCAATCCACCGGCGGCGCGATTGTGAACATCGCCTCCACCGTGAGCGTGATGGCCATTGACGATCGGTTTGCCTATTCCGCCAGCAAAGGCGCGGTGCTCGCGATGACTTACGCGGTGGCGCGCGATTTTCTGAAAGCCAAAATCCGTTGCAACGCCATCCTCCCCGCGCGCATTCACACGCCCTTTGTCGATGGCTTTATCGCAAAAAATTATCCGGACAACGCTGACGAAATGTTCAAAAAACTTTCCGAAGCTCAACCCATCGGCCGAATGGGCCAACCGGATGAAGTGGCGGCGATGGCCGTTTTCCTTTGCAGTGACGAGGCATCGTTCATCACCGGCTGCCCCTATCCCGTCGATGGCGGCACGCTCAATATTCGTTAACCCATCAAATGGCGCACTTAAAACTACACATCCCGGGCCCGGTTGAAGTCAGCGAAGCCACTTGGCGCGCAATGGCGACGCCGATGATCGGCCATCGCAGCCAGGACTTCCAAAATCTATACGGAAAAATCCAACCGCAGTTGCAGCAACTGCTTGGCACGGAGCAGTTGATTTATCTCAGCACTTCCTCTGCGTGGGGCATTATGGAAGGCGCCATTCGCAATCTTGCGCAGCGCAAACTGCTCTGCTGTATGTGCGGCGCATTTTCCGATAAATGGCTGAACGTGGCCGAACGCTGCGGCATTCCCGCCGAGGGTTTGCAGGCGGATTGGGGCTCGCCCATTCTGCCCGAGGCCATCGACGCCAAGCTCGCCACAGGCGAGTTCGACGCGCTCACACTGGTGCACAACGAAACCTCCACCGGCGTGATGAACCCGCTGGAGGCCATCGCGAAGCTAAAGAAAAAATATCCGGACGTGATGTTCATCGTCGACAGCGTCAGCTCGATGACCGCTGTGCCGATTCATTTTGATGCGCTGGGAATCGACGTACTGCTCGCCGGCACCCAAAAAGCCTGGGCACTGCCGCCGGGCTTATCGGTGTTCACCTGCTCCGAGGCCGCACTTGAACGCGCGGCCCAAGCGGCGACGCGCGGTTATTATTTTGATTTTGTTGAGTTCCAAAAGAACGCCGAGAAAAACATGACGCCCAGCACGCCAAGCATCCCGCATATCAACGGGTTATCGCACAAGCTCAACGAGTTTTTTGCCGAAGGCTTGGAAGCCCGCTACGCGCGACATCGGGCCACCAATCAAATGACCCGCGATTGGGCGGCAAAGCACGGCTTCACACTTTTCCCCGAGGCCGGTTATGAATCCATCTCGCTCACGTGCCTAAACAACGGCGCGAAGGAAGGCGGCACGGTGATGGACATTCCCAAGTTGCAAAGCGCAATGAAAGAAAAAGGAATCCTCATCGACGGCGGCTACGGCAAGCTCAAAGGCAAAGCGTTCCGCATATCGAATATGGGGGATGAGACGGAGGAGACGATGACCGACCTCTTCACAAAACTCGACTTCTCGATGGAGGAATTGAGATAGTTTTTTACCACAGAGTCACAGAGAACACAGAGATTCAAATTGGGTTCCCTCTGTGTTCTCTGTGCCTCTGTGGTAAATTGAAAAGTTAAGGCGCCACCGCCAGCTTCTCATCACTAAACTCCCCGCCCATCAGCACACCCTGTTCCTTGTACGGTTTGAGCATGAAATGGGTGACGGTTGAAATGACACCTTGGATGGTGGCGAGTTTTTCAGAGACAAATGCGGAGACGGATTTTAGGTCGGTGCCTTCGACGACTACCATCAAGTCGTAGCCGCCGCTCATGAGGTAACAACTTTGCACTTCATCGAAGCGGGCGATGCGGGTGGCGAGCCGGTCAAAGCCTCCCTCGCGTTCGGGGGTGATCTTCACCTCAATCACTGCGCGCACAATATCGACATCCAGCTTTTCCTCATTGATGACCGTGCGGTAGCCAAGGATGATGCCTTTGGTTTCCAGTTCCTTGATTTTCATTTCCACCTCCGCCTCGGCGAGGTTTAGGCGGCCGGCAATCTGCGCGGGCGTCAGCGACGCATCATCGCGCAGCAGTTTCAGCAACTCATCCATCTCCGAAGGCTAACGGCTGGACGCGGGCGCGGCTATGATTTTTTATTCAGAGAGATGAAAGTGAACCGCCAAGGCGCCAAGGAAACCATTTGAGAATTTTGCGTCGTGGCAATGTAGCTCGGCCCGGTGGCCCGGGATCCGGCCCACCGGGCCGGGCTACAATCAAAGCGCTACCGTGGCCGACCACCCGGCTTGGCCGAAATGTCCGTGATATTTGGCACGAAGAGCTTCTGCGTCTGGACGATTGTTTGTGATTGCAAACGTGGTGGAGCCGCTGCCGGACATGAGAGCAACGAGCGCGCCATTTTCTGTGAGAAAATTTTTCAGAACAGGTAGCACGGTGTGTTTTTGGAACACAGGCGTTTCGAGTGAATTATAAAATCCATGCAACTCACCCGCTTGCAGCGATTGCAGCATTGCGACGGCTTGGCCTTCGTGGCCGTGGGCTTCGGGAATGGCGGCGAGGGCCTGATACGCCCACGGCGTGCTCACGCCGAAGCCGGGATGGATGAGCAGCAATCCCCTGCCCCGCAATGCGGCGAAGGGCTCGAGGGGTTTAACTTGTTCGCCACGACCGGTGGCGAGTGCGGGATTGTCCTGCAAAAAAAACGGCACATCGGAGCCAAGGCTGGCGGCCATCGTTTGGAGTTCATCGGGACTGCAGGGCGAATTGAACAATTCATTCAATCCACGCAATGTGAAAGCAGCATTGCTGCTGCCCGCGCCAATGCCAGCGGCGAGGGGGAGATTTTTTTGCAGATGAATGCGAATGCCATTGGCCTCGATTTTTTTTAGGAACAGGGATGCGGCACGATGGACAAGATTGTCTTGGCCAACGGACAAGCGCGAGTCACTGCAGGTCAGCTCGATGCCTTGACCGGCAAGCTCGATGCGAAGCTCGTCGTACAAGGGCACGGGCTGAATGATGGTTTCCAACTCGTGAAAGTCATCCTCACGTTTGCCCAAAATATTGAGCAACAGGTTGACCTTGCAGTGCGATTGGAGAACAAGGCTCATCGGCGGGGCCTATTCTTCGTCGTCAAAGGCGGCTTCTTCGCGGGCCTGTTTTCGGCCCATAAACCACGCGATGATGGTGCTCAGTTCGTAGAGCAACTGCATCGGCACAGCCACGAGCGCAAGCGTCACAGGATCGCCTGTGGGGGTGATGACGGCGGCAAGGATGATATTGGCCACCACGGCATACATCCGGAGACTCGTAAGTTTTTCGTAATTCAGAATGCCTATCTTTACGAGAAAGAGCAGGATCATCGGCATTTCAAAAGCGAGCCCCATCCCCACCATAAATTTGCACACGAAGCCGATGTATTCCTCGGCCATCCATTCGTCCGCACCAAAGCCGAGCATCCCGGCGAAACCAACCGATGCCCACAGGGCCACCTGCATGATCACAAAATAGCAGAAAGCTCCGCCCAGCATAAACAGCACCGAGCCCATTCCAGCCAGTCGGAAAACCCATTTCTTTTCCTTAACCCGAAGGGCCGGCAGCACAAACTGCGCGACAAAAACTAAGATGAACGGCATAGCAATCGTGATGCCGCCATATAGGCCAATCTTGAGGGCGATGAAAAATGACTTGAGCGGTCCGAATGCTTTCAGCTCCACGTGCCACGGCTCTGAATCGGAGCTATTGTTGTCCACCTGAAGCTGGAGCGCGTAGCGCGTGCCATTGGTGTCGAGTTGCTGAGCGGGTACAAGGCGGAGGGCGTTGATCTCAGCGGTGTTGGTAAATGCGCCCTTGAGGTTGCCGGCTTCGGCTATATTTTTCAAATCCGATTCACGAATGTGTGACACCACGCCGCTTCCAAATTTCACGGGCACGGCGCGTTTGTCGGGGTTGGTGTTCACCTGCTCAATGAGCTGCGCGCGTTCAAGAGGCCACGTGAGAAATTTTACGATGTACGGCGAGCCGATGAGGGCAATCATCATTCCAGCCACCACGGCGACCACGCATTTCATCACCATGAAACGAAAATCCTCGAGGTGATCGAGGAAGGGTTTTATGGGCCCGCCAAAACCTTCGTCGCCACCACCGTCTTTGCCGCTATCATCGCCGCCATAATTATCACCGTCGGCGTATTCGTATTCGCCGTGGTCGTGTTCGTGAAAGTCATCGTGATGTTCCTGATGATATTCATCTTCGTAATCGTGTGAATACTCATCGTGATAGGGATCATCGTGGCCGGAATCCAACTCGCCGGCGTGATGGGGATCTTCGTGCTGCGTTTCGTCCTGCGCTTGGTCATCGCGGACAGGCTCGCCCTCGTCCGGTGCTGCCTCAGTTTCGGGTGCAGAGAAATCGGCATTCGGAAAATCCGGTTTCGGGAATTCCACCGTGGAGCCGCCCTCGGTGGGCTCATCGCCCAAAGGGAGTTCGCTCTGCTCCGTGCCTTCTTCAGGCGACGTGGCAGACGAATCGTCTTGAGGGGAATTGTTTTCGGCGGGCGTTTCATCGCCGCCGGAATCAGAAGCCCTATGCTTATCATCGGGCTCCTTAGCCATAATGGAAGTGGAAGCTAAGCCTTAGAATCGGATTCAGCCTTCGCGGGCTTGTCATCCTCCACCTCGGCGTGGGCGGTTTTTTCCTGCCGATCCTCAATGGGCCGTTGCCGGCGGCGAGGGCGATCGTGGTCGTCTTCGTCGTCACGGTTCAGTTCGCTGCCAATATCGCTAGAGGCTTTCTTGAATTCGCGGATGCCTTTGCCCAGACCGCGCGCGAGTTCCGGGAGTTTTTTCGCCCCAAACAACAACAGCACGGCGAGGCCGATGATCAGCCATTCCGAGCCCTGAATAAATGCCAACATAGTTTCGCTCATAATTTGCACGTAGTGTTTGGACAACTTAGCGCAATTTCCTATTCACACAAGAAAAAACCCCCGGTTTCGCGGGGGGTGAGAGCGTTTAGCCCTGTTTTACTGGGCTGGCATTAGGAGAACGAATTCACCCCGGCGGTTTTCCGCGAAGGATTGTTCGTCCAATCCGAGCATCATCGGCACTTTTTCACCCTGGCTTAGGGTTCGCAGGCGAGCGGCGCCCACGTTCATCCGCGACAGTTCATCGATCACCGCGAGCGCGCGGCGTTCGCCCAGCGAGAGGTTGTAATCCTCCGTGCCACGCTCATCGCAATGGCCTTCCACCAGTAGTAGGTGCGTGGGGTTTTGGATGAGATGCAGCGCCACGAGTTTGATTTTCTCGAAGTCATCTGGATGCACCGCCGCGCTGTCGTA
>Ga0114993_10005597_pt1 | contig 12077 bp, 13 predicted proteins | sample ArcticOcean_MG_C_FD_87042 | JGI IMG/M metagenome (GOLD analysis project Ga0114993, IMG submission 87042) | Marine microbial communities from western Arctic Ocean - ArcticOcean_MG_CB2_150 | ecosystem: Environmental > Aquatic > Marine > Oceanic | place: Arctic Ocean: Canada Basin | collected...
ATGGAATATAATTTTTAATAAAAAAAATAAAAAATTAAAAGATGAATTTTCTAGAATAGTTACTGATAAATTGCCAAAAAACTTTGGAGAAACTATATATAATCAAAAGAAAAAAATCTTTGATTTAAAGCCTGATATAGCTTCAAGACAGTCCTCAGCTTCAGTGTTAGAGGGAATTACAAATATCCTGCCTGAACTAATTGGTGGATCAGCAGATTTAAGTGGATCAAATAATACTAATACTAAACACTCTGTAATAATTAAACCCTCAAACTTTAAAGGAAATTATATTCATTATGGTGTAAGAGAGCACGCAATGGCAGGAATAATGAATGGTATGGCTCTTCATAAAGGTATTGTTCCTTATGGCGGAACTTTTTTAGTTTTCTTAGACTACTGCAAACCCTCTTTAAGATTGTCAGCTTTAATGGGTTTAAAAGTAATTTATATATTTTCTCATGATTCTATTGGACTAGGTGAAGATGGACCAACACATCAGCCAATCGAACATCTTACTCACCTGAGAACAATACCGAACTTAAACGTATTCAGACCAGCAGACACAATTGAGACACTTGAATGTTGGGAATTGGCCTTAAAAAATAGTAATACTCCAAGCGTGATAGCTTTATCAAGACAAAAACTTCCATTTGTCACAGAAACGCTCACACACAAAAACATGAGTGGTCTTGGAGCTTATGAAATTAAAAAAAATAACTCTAACCCTGAAATTACTTTAATCGCTTCAGGTTCTGAAGTTAAAATTGCTATTGAAGCTTTTGATAAGTTAAAAAATCTTAACATCAACTCAAAAGTAGTCTCCATGCCTTGCCAAGAGTTGTTTGATAAACAATCAAACGAGTATAAAGGAAAAGTATTGGAAAAAGATTCATTAAAAATTTCTATTGAAGCTAGCAGTATATTTGGTTGGGAAAAGTACGTTGGTCAAAATGGATCTTCTATAGGAATGACGTCCTTTGGAAAAAGTGCCCCAATTAATGATTTGTATGAACATTTTAATATAACTAGTAATAATATTGTTGAACTTGCTAAAAAAATGTTAGGAAAATAATTATGACTATAAAAATTGGTATTAACGGATTAGGTAGAATTGGAAGAATGTTAATTAGAGCTGTGATTGAAAGCAAAAATAAGAATATCGAAATTAACCATATTAATAATAGATCTAGTCCTGAAGTTAGCTGTTCTCTTTTAAAGCACGATTCTATTCATGGAAAATTTAATGCAGATATTAAATTTGAAAATAATAATTTAATCATAAATAAAAAAAAAATATCTTATTCACAAGAAACTGATATTAAAAATATTAATTGGAAAAAATTTAATGTTGATTATGTTTTTGAGTGTACTGGTAAATTTAATTCAAAAGATAAGTTGTTAGACCATATCAAAAATGGTGCTAAAAAAGTTATTGTTTCCGCTCCTTGCAAAAAAGCTGACAAAACAATTGTATATGGTGTAAATGAAAATATACTTTCTAAAAATGATCAAATAATATCAGCAGCATCTTGCACAACCAATTGTCTAGCCCCTGTTGCAAATGTTTTAAATAAAAATTTTGAGATTGAAAAAGGTTTTATGACAACTATTCACGCATTTACTAGCGATCAAAAAATATTAGATAACTCTCATAAAGATCCGAGGAGAGCAAGATCAGCTAGCCAATCTATTGTCCCGACTTCTACAGGAGCGTCAAAAGCAATAGGCGAAATTATTCCATCTTTGAAAGGTAAGCTTGAAGGTGTAGCTATGAGAGTGCCTACTCCAAATGTTTCTCTAATAGAATTAGTTTTCTGCACAAAAAAAAAAATTGATAAAGAAAAAATTAATGATGCTTTTGTTAGAGCTTCTAAAAAACAGTCTAAAAAAATTTTAGAAGTTACGTCGGAAAAGTTGGTCTCAATTGATTTTAATCACAATTCAGCTTCAGCAATTATTGACTCCTCTTTAACAAACGTAGTTGGGAAAAATATGGGAAAAATTTCAGCTTGGTATGATAATGAGTGGGGTTTTTCAAATAGAATGTGTGATATAGCTGAACATCTTCATAAAATCTCCTAATGAAAAGTATACAAGATCATCTTAATCTAAATCAAAAAAAAATATTATTAAGACTTGATTTGAATGTGCCGTTAAAAAGTGGTAAAATAACTGACGCAACTCGAATAGATAAAATTCTTCCTACTATAAAATTTTTACTAAAAAATAAGGCAAAAATAATAATATTATCTCATGTGGGAAGACCTAAAGGTAAAATAATAAATGAGCTTTCTCTTAAACCAATATGTGAAGATTTAAAAAATAAAATAAAAACAAATATAAAATTAATTACAAAAAACCTAAAAGAAATTAAGTCACCAGAATTATTTAAAGATTCAGAAGAAAAAATAGTTATGTTAGAAAACCTTAGATTTCATGCTGAAGAAGAAGAAAATGATAATGATTTTGCTAAACATTTAGCTAGCCTTGCTGACATTTATGTAAATGATGCTTTCTCATGCTCTCATAGAGCCCATGCTTCTATTTCAGAAATTACTAAATTTCTTCCTTCTTATTCTGGATTACAGTTAAATTTAGAGGTGAATGCATTAAATAAAGTAACGTCAGAAATTAAAAAACCAATTACATGTATTATTGGTGGGTCAAAAATATCTAGTAAAATTAATATTATTAAAAACTTAATTTCTAAGTTTGATCACCTTGTAATTGTAGGTGGTATGGCCAATAATATACTTAAATATAAAGGCTACCCTATTGGACTATCTATTAAAGAGGATGATTGTGATAAAATTATAGAAGAAATATTTAATCTTTCAAAAAAAGAAGGATGTAAAATTATTTATCCTGAGGATGTTTCTGTTGGAAAAAATCTAAATAGTTCATCAAAAATAAAAGGCTTAAATGATGTTTCTAAAAGTGATTTAATTTTAGATATAGGTCCTAAAACAATGAAAACTATTAAAAACTTAATTGAGGCTAGTAATACCGTTCTTTGGAACGGACCTGCAGGCTATTTTGAAAACCCCAACTTTGCTAGAGGTAGTTTTGAGATAGCTAATAAAATTGTTGAAAAAAATAAAGCTAAAACAATTTATTCAGTCGCTGGTGGAGGTGATACCGTTGCTGTGTTAAATAACATGGGTGTTGTTAATAACTTTAATTTTGTTTCAACTGCGGGTGGTGCTTTTTTAGAATATCTTGAAGGTAAAGAACTTCCTGGTATAAAGGTTTTAAATTAAAATGTCCGAATTAAATAAAATAGCATTAAAAATTTTATCAAAAGGAAAAGGTGTTTTGGCTGCAGACGAAAGCACAGGCACAATGACAAAAAGACTTGATGGAGTAAATGTGCCATCAACTTCATTAAATAGACTACTATTTAGAGAAACACTTTTTTCTTCAGAAAGTATGAGAACCTGCATTGGTGGAGTAATTTTATATGATGAAACAATCAAACAAAATTCAAATTCAAAAAAAACTATACCAGAATTAATTTCCTCTTCTGGCGCTATTCCGGGAATAAAAGTAGACACAGGTGCAAAAGTTTTAGCAAATTCAACTGATGAAAAGATTACAGAAGGACTTGATGGATTAAGAGAAAGATTAAAAGAATATTATAAACTTGGAGCAAGATTTACAAAATGGAGAGGTGTCTATATTATATCTGATAAATACCCAAGTAAATTAGCAATTGATTCAAACGCACATGCTTTAGCAAGATATGCAGCGCTTGTACAAGAATGTAATATGGTTCCAATAGTAGAGCCAGAAATATTAATGGATGGCAATCATTCAGCTGAAGATTGTTTTAACAAAACATCAAAAATTATTAAAAAGTGTTATGAAGAATTGATTCTTAATAAAGTTGATTTAACTGGAACTATACTAAAACCTAATATGATTTTACCCGGCTCTAACTCTATTAAAAAAATTACAAATGATGAAGTGGCTAAACTAACGTTAAAATGTCTTAAAGAGAGTGTTCCAACAGAAGTTCCTGGGATAGCTTTTCTGTCTGGAGGTCAAACAGAAATAGAAGCAACCAAAAACTTAAATTTAATCAATAAATATAATGATACAGGGTTTGTTATGTCCTATTCTTATGGAAGAGCTTTGCAGCAAAGTGCTTTAAAATTCTGGTCAAAAGATATTAAAAATATTAAAGGCACGCAAGACACTTTCAATCATAGAGCCAAAATGTGTTCACTCGCAGCTCAAGGAAAATGGTCGGAAGAGATTGAAACAAAATAAAATAAATAAAAGATTTATTTATTTAATTTCACCAAATAAAATTAAAAATAATAAATTCTATATAGACCTAGAGCAGGTATTAAAATTAAACAAAATAAGTTTTTTTCAACTAAGATTAAAAAATGAGACAGACAAGAATAAGATTTTTATTGGAAAAAAAATAAAAAGAATTTGCAAGAAAAATAAGGTCAAATTTATAATGAATGATGAGCCGTATCTTGCAAAAAAACTAGATGCCGATGGCTGTCATATAGGACAAAAGGATATGGATTTTTTTAATAGTAGAAACATTTTGGGAAAAAAAAAAATTATAGGTATGACTTGCCATAATTCAAAAAAGTTAGCATTAAGTGCAAAAAAAGTAGATGTAGATTATATTGCCTTTGGAGCTTTTTTTAAATCTTTAACAAAAAAAACTATATATAAAGCCAACTTAGCATTATTGCGTTGGGCTAAAAAAAAAATTAATATGCCCATCGTTGCAATAGGTGGGATAAATAGTTCTAACTATAAAAAAATTTTGTCCAACGGAGCAAATTTTATTGCTTGCTCAAATTATGTGTGGAATAATAAAAAGTTAGACCCAGTTTCAGCAATAAAAAAATTTAGATAAAAAATGAAAATATTAGGAAATGAAATTAAACCAGGAATGATAATTGAACATAAAGATGATTTGTGGTCAGTTTTAAAAGCTCAACATGTTAAACCAGGTAAAGGTGGAGCTTTTAATCAAGTTGAACTCAAAAGTGTAAAAAAAGGAACTAAACTAAATGAAAGATTTAGGTCCAGCGATAATGTTGAAAGAGCAATTTTAGATGATAAAAAATTCAATTTTCTTTACGAAGATGAAAAAAGTTGTTATTTCATGGATCAAGTAAATTTTGAACAAATTTCTATTGATAAATCTTTGTTAGGAGAAAAAAGTAAGTTGTTAAAAGAAAATATGGAAGTAGACGTTCAGTTCTATGATGATCAAGCTCTGTCAATTGATTTGCCATCATCTGTTGAATTAACAATTGAAGCGACGGATGCGGCTATAAAAGGTCAAACTGCTTCATCATCTTATAAGCCCGCTACATTAGAAAATGGAATTAACATTACGGTTCCCCCTTTTATTAATTCAGGTGATAAAATTGTCCTTGATACAAGGACGTTAGAATATATAAAAAAAATTAAATAAAATATGCTCTCTTCAGCGAATATAAATGTACTAGTTAAAACATGTAGGAAAGCTTCAAAAAATTTAATAAGAGATTTTGGCGAAATAGAAAAACTACAAGTTTCTTTAAAAGGTCCAGGAGATTTTGTTTCTGCGGCTGATAAAAAAGTTGAAGAAATTGTTATTGAGGAATTGCGAAAAGCTAGACCAAGTTACTCTGTTTTAAGTGAAGAGATTGGAGAAATAAAAAATGATAAAGAGTTTAAATGGATTATCGATCCTATTGATGGAACTGCCAATTTTCTTCATGGCATACCTCACTTTTGTATATCAATAGGTTTAGAACAAAATAATGAAATTATCTGTGGAATTATCTTCGATCCAATTAAAGATGAAATGTTTTTAGCTGAAAAAGGTCAAGGAGCCTATTTAAATAACCAAAGAATGAGAGTTTCTTCAAGATCTCAATTAAAAAATAGTATTATTTTTACAGGAGGTCCTTCCTTTGGATCAACTAACGTAGACAAAGATTTGTCCTTACTAGAATATAAAAAATTTTCTTCTTTGGTGGCTATACCCATAAGAAAAATGGGTAGTGCTGCACTAGATATAGCATATGTTGCTGCAGGTCGTTGTGATGGATTTTGGCAAAGAAATTTGCATTATTGGGATATTGCGGCAGGTATAATATTAATAAAAGAAGCGGGAGGTTATATCACTGATTTTGAGGGTGGTGATAAATACGTAAAAAATAAAACTTTACTAGCAACTAACTCTAGAATTAGCGAAGAAATGATAAAAGTATTAAAATAATTAATTTTTTATTGTTAATTATTTTTATTTAATATATTAAATTGCCTTATATGAAAAAGAAAATACATCCAAATTACCATCCCATTAAAGTTGTAATGACTGATGGAAGTACATTTGAAACTAAGTCTACTTGGGGAAAAGAAGGAGATTCTTTAAAACTTGAAATTGACTCAAAATCTCATTCAGCTTGGACGGGTGGATCTCAGAAAATTTTAGATAAAGGCCGGGTAAGTAAATTTTATAAAAAATTTAGCAACCTAATGTCAAAGAAATAAAAATTTATGAGTGATAAACCATTTATGCCTAAAGCAACTGCTGTTTGGTTGGTTGAAAATACAAAAATAAGTTTTAAACAAATAGCAGATTTTTGTGAACTTCACGAATTAGAAATTAAGGGTATTGCTGATGGTGATGTTGCTAAAGGAATAAAAGCCTACAACCCAATACTTGCGGGACAATTAACTAGAGAAGAAATTGAATCTTCTTCAACAGACATAAATAGACCTCTTACTCTAAATAAAAAAGTTTTAGATATAAACTCAGAAAAAAAATCACAAAAATACATTCCATTATCAAAAAGACAAGATCGACCTAATGCTGCACTATGGCTAATCAAAAATTATTCTAAATTATCTGATGGCCAAATATGTAAGCTTGTTGGTAGCACAAAAAATACAGTTTCCTTAATCAGAGCTAATAAATATTGGAACTCTTCTAATTTAATTTCAAAAGATCCAGTTGTTTCTAATTTATGCTCTCAAATTGATATTCAAAATGCAGTTGATAAAGCTGATAGAAAAATAGCTAGACAAAAGAAAGAGTCTGCAAAAAAAGCTCGAGCTACTGAATCTCAATAATTTTTAATACTAAATATGAAAAAAAAACAAAACCTAGTTGGTGTTATAATGGGTAGCAAGTCAGACTGGGCAGATACTATGGAGCATTGCAGTAATACTTTAAAAGAATTTGGAATAAAACATGATGTAAAAGTTATTTCAGCTCACAGAACACCAAAAAGATTACATAAATTTCTTAAAGAAGCTGAAAAAAATAAAATGGAAATAATAATAGCTGCAGCAGGAATGTCTGCACATTTGGCTGGTGTAACCGCAGCCTTAACTACTATACCAGTTCTAGGTGTTCCAACTGAAAGCAAGTTAAAAGGTCTAGATAGTTTATTGTCAACTGTTCAAATGCCAAGTGGCATACCTGTAGGAACCTTAGCCATAGGTAAAGCAGGAGCAATTAATTCAGCGCTATTAGCAGTGGCGATTTTATCTACAAGATATAATGAAATTCATAAAAAACTTTTAAAGTATAGACAAAATTTTGAAAAAAAAGTGCCTAAAAAACCCTTTTAATCTGTCTAGACAATCTTTTTTATTAATGTTAGTTAATGCGTCTCTAATAAGGAGGTAAATATTAAAATAGAAGTTAAAGATAATAATGTTGATCAAGCTTTAAGAGTTTTAAAAAGAAAACTTCAAAAAGAAGGTTTTTTTAAAATTCTAAAGATTAAAAGTAATTATGAGAAACCTTCCGAAAGGAAAAAGAGAGAAAAGCAAGAAAATATAGCGCGTTCAAAAAAATTGCAAAGAATGAAAAGTAATTTTTAATTTCTTTTGGTTTTTAATAAGAAACAGTTTCAACATTTTAATAAAATTTATCGCGGGGTGGAGCAGTCTGGTAGCTCGTCAGGCTCATAACCTGAAGGTCAGAGGTTCAAATCCTCTCCCCGCAACCAATCACATAATGAAAACAAAAAAAATATACTTGGTTATACTAATAACTTTAATGAGCTTCGAGTCTGCTTTATCGGAAAACTCATTACCCAAATGTGTGGGAAGTGATAAAAATATTAATGAATGGAGCGTTAAACATTTTAAACAAATTAAAACATGGACTAACTGTCATGGCTATGCCCTTGGGCCTGGCGGTGAAGTATATATAGGTAACTTTTATGATGGAAAATTCCATGGTCAAGGATTTTATAGGGGTGATGATGGAAGAACATATGAAGGTCAATTTAATGATCATAAAAAAGAAGGTTTTGGAACTTACACATATGCAAATGGGGATGTATATATTGGAGAATGGTTAAATGCCAAATATCACGGTAAAGGAACTTTTGAATATTCCAACGGTGATAAATATGTTGGTTATTGGAAAAAAGGTAAAAAACATGGAGAAGGTATTTTAACCAAAGCAAGTGGCAAAATTGAAAAAGGTAAGTGGAAAAAAAATAAGTTACTTAGATAATTATTATAATATTACAACATGCTTGAAAAAAATGAAATTTTAATAGTTTTAATTCTTCTTTTTTTTACATTTTACGTAGTGATTTCATTAGGAGCTAGCAAAGGTGGTAAAACTCATCAAAATAAAGATGTTAAAAAATATTTATTTGGTGTTCGTATATTAATATTTATTGTTGCCTTAGTTTCGTTATTTTTTTGGTTTTTAATGTAGTATATTCAGAATATATAAAATTATTAAAAAATGAAATTTAGATACGAATCTGACAGTTTAGGTAAGATTAAGGTTCCAAGCGATAAGTATTGGGGAGCTTCAACACAAAGATCAAATAAATATTTTGATATTGGTGATTTTTTAGTGCGTCCAATTGTTATTAAATCTATAGCGATGATTAAAAAAGCTGCAGCGATAGTGCATTCAAAAAATAGAGAGATTGATAAAAAAAACAGTAAAGCAATTATCAAAGCAGCCAATGAAGTGATATTAGGTAAACTTAATGATCATTTTCCTCTTAAAGTTTGGCAAACTGGATCTGGCACACAAACAAACATGAATGTTAATGAAGTAATAGCTAATAGAGCAAATGAAATTCTTGGCAGTAAATTAGGAAGCAAAAAACCAGTACATCCAAATGACCATGTTAATAAATCTCAATCAACAAATGATGTTTTCCCTAGCGCAATGCATATGGCTATAGCGATTATAACTAAAGGAAAATTAATACCTTTTTTAAAATTACTTAACTTAGAATTGAAAAAAAAATCTAAAGAATTTAATAAAATTATAAAAATAGGAAGAACTCATCTTCAAGATGCTACCCCCATTTCTTTAGGACAAGAGTTTTCTGGTTATCATGCCCAGCTAAGCACATGTATAAAAAGAATAGAATCGGCGCTTGGTGAAATATATTTTTTAGCTCAAGGTGGCACCGCGGTAGGTACAGGTTTAAATACTAAAAAAGGTTTTGATAAAAAAATAATAAATGAATTAAAAAAAATAACTAAACTTCCTTTTAAACCAGCTCCAAATAAGTTTGCCGCTCTAGCTTCACACGATGCTATTGTAAATTTTTCAGGAACAATGAATACAACAGCAGTTTGTTTAATGAAAATAGCTAATGACATTAGATTTTTAGGATCTGGACCAAGGGCAGGATATGGAGAGCTGATTTTGCCAGTTAATGAACCTGGATCATCTATAATGCCAGGAAAAGTAAACCCAACTCAATGTGAGGCTGTTACTATGGTTTGTGTTAAAGTAATTGGAAACCATAATGGGATAACGATGGCAGGTTCTCATGGTCATTTTGAATTAAATGTTTTCAAACCTTTAATTATTCATAATATATTACAATCAATTCATATAATGGCAGACTCTTCAAAAAGTTTTGCAAAGTATTGTGTTAAAGGTTTAAAGGCTGATAGAAAAAGAATTAAAAGCCTTATGGATAATTCGTTAATGCTTGTTACGGCGCTATCTCCAAAAATTGGTTATGACAATGCAGCAAAAATTGCAAAAACAGCTTATAAGAATGGAACTACATTAAAAGAAGAAGCTATAAAATCTGGATTAGTAAATGAAAAAGAATACGAAAAATTAGTTGATCCCAAAAAAATGATTAAGCCTTTTTAATTTAATCAGTCTCTTGACTTATCGCGTCAAAAAACTCTTTGTACAACAAAAAATTAAATACACTTTTATAACCATCTATTAAAACAATGTTATTAAACTCTTTTTCTATATAATCGATATCTTCTTTATTAATTTTACTTTCGTTAGAAATTTCACTTATAGATAATTTTAATCTTGAAATATCAAAATTTCCTGCTGTAAATAAATGCGCTGGTCCTTTATCTTTATTATTAAGGCCAAATTTTCTATAAAAACGTCTTAAATTATCTACAAATAAATTCTTCTCAAATTTTAATATGCTATATTTTTTTTGATTATTAATTACACCTGTAATATCCATAGCACCTAGTTTACCAAGATCTAATAACAATTTATTAAAAAAAATATCCCCATTTAAAAATTTTATTTGAGACTCCAGAGATTTAATTAAGGAATATTTTGAAAATATTTTATTAACATTTAAATTTAATTGTCCATTAATTTTTTTGTTAATTTTAAATAAATCTTTTTTCTTATTTTCTTCAATCTTCTTTAGGTCTTGATTTAGTTTTATAAAATTAAAACTATCCAAATCTAAATTTAAATCAAAATCAAAAAAAGGACTAAAATTTACTACTCCGTTAAATTTTCCATCAAATAAAGAGCTGCCTAAACTAGCTTTATCTAATATTACACGATCATCTTTATAACTAAAAATAGCAGAAATTTTATTTTTATCTCTCTTTACTGAAAAAGTGCCAGCAAAATCTTTTAGAGAATTATATTCTGTTATAACGGTTTTTGAAAATAACTCAGATTTTATTAATTTTAGAGATATTGTTTTCTTATTTTTTTCTTTTTCTTCATTTTTTATATTTTTTATTTTTAAATTAATTTTATCGTTTAAAAAATCCCCATTTAAAATTAATTTATCAATTTTTTTCTTACTTTTATACTCAAGATCTATATTATTAATAGTTGCAACAACATTCTTTCCATCAAAAATATTTAGTTTGCTTTCTAGGAAAAAAATATTTCTTTTATAAAATTCTTTTTTAAGTGAGACATTGTAGCTAGCAAAATTTTCAATATCGAAATTGATTTTCGCATTATTAAAAATTATATTTTTGAAATAAAAATTTTTATTTAAATGTAAATTATGAAAGGGTAATTTAATAACAACTTTTTCAACTCTACCGAGAGTTTTTGTTTTATCTTTAAAATCATTTAAAATAAAATTGTTTATTACAACTCTTGGTGAGGGGAAAAAACGATAATTAATTTTTCCTTCTATTGCACAATTAATTTTTAAATTTGTACATACTTTACTGACCACATTTGACTTATTGTAATTTAATAGAAGTGGTATATTTAAATAGACTAATAACGTAAATAATACAAAAGCAGAAATATAAGATATAAAGTATTTATAGTTTTTAAAATTAATTTTTTTAAAAGATTTATATATTTTATAAAAAGATTTATATATTTTATAAATAGTACCTAAAAAAATATTATAAATTTTTAAATAGTTAAATTTTTTTAAGTTTATATTTTTAAAGTTTATGTAACTAAAATTTATATATTTAAAGTTTATATTTTTAAAAATTATGCTTTTGTAAAAAGAAAAAAACTTAATAAATCTAAGTTTATAATACTTAAATGATGATATTAAATTATGATTTTTAAGATTAAATATTTTCATTATGATAAAATAACTAAAATTTTAAAATAGAATTCATGGAAATTAAAAACCCAAATTATTTAAGCAAACTAAACAAAAATCAAAAAGATGCAATAGTAAACCTTGATGGACCTTGTTTAATTGTGGCGGGAGCTGGGTCTGGAAAAACCAAAGTTTTAACAACCAGGGTAGTTCATATTATTAAAGAGAGAAAAGCTTGGCCGAATCAAATACTCTGCGTCACTTTTACAAATAAAGCTGCCAGAGAGATGCAAGATAGAA
>Ga0114993_10005599_pt1 | contig 12076 bp, 21 predicted proteins | sample ArcticOcean_MG_C_FD_87042 | JGI IMG/M metagenome (GOLD analysis project Ga0114993, IMG submission 87042) | Marine microbial communities from western Arctic Ocean - ArcticOcean_MG_CB2_150 | ecosystem: Environmental > Aquatic > Marine > Oceanic | place: Arctic Ocean: Canada Basin | collected...
ATCTATTTTTTTCCATTCTATAAATCTCAACTGTGCTGCAGCTCCAGTAAAAGTATTATCCTTGATTATTTTTTGTATTTGTTCTTTTGTATAACCATGAATAATCATGTCATTTATATCCTTACACCTCATTTGATCAGGCCAGAATGCAACTCTATATCCCTGTTTAACTACTTTATCTATCTGTTTCAACAACTCCTTATTTCTAGGTTCATTATCAAAAATTACTGTGAAGTCACAATCCATTTGAGGAATATCTGCTCCTGCGACAGCAATACAATTATCTAAAAATAAACTGTCAAGTGGGCCTTCAACCACATAAACATGTTTACTCTTATCAACCCGATCCAGACCAAAAATTTTATCACGATTTTCTAATTTAATGGTTATGTATTTGGGTTGTTCTTTTCCAAAAGCTCTTCCTTGATATGCGAATATTTCTCCTTGTTCATCCCGAAACGGTATCAGCAACCTTGGATGATCTCCGTCCAAGGAAGGGAACTTATTTGGTATTAATGTATTTGTGAATTGATAAAATGACTCACATAGATACAAATCGGAGAATGATTCGAATGGTATAGCTCTTTCTTCAATAATCTTTCTTGCCGGGTGATCTGTGGATAAGTCTGAAATTGACTTGAGATTTTTGAGGACACCCTTTTTGCGAAAGATTGGTTCATCGAACTTAAACTCCGGCTCTGGGTTATTAGTTTTAACCCCTTTCTTATATCGTTCCAATATATAGTCTTTGTAAGTTTTTGAGTCTAGATGCTCAATCAACTTACCTAATGTTGTTCCTACTCCACAATTATGACATTTGTAGAACAGATCATTCTTCTTACGATATACGAATCCTCTAGCCTTAGTACGAGATTTCTGTGAATCTCCACAATAAGGACAACGGAAATTCCATAGAAAATCACCCTTCTTTTTAAATTGTTGTAATTGGGGGGAGATTAAATTGAGATATTTTATATCAATATATGAATCCATTAAACCATAGTATACTAATTAAGTCAAAATGTCAAGAGACAATCATAAATTTATGCAATAAAAATCCAACAACAATTGATCCACCTATAATAAGCCATCTCCATTTTTCAAGTATGCCTACTCTGGTAGTAAGGTCATTTCGTAATTTCTGGATATCATCAGTATGCTCTTTGTGTTGAACAGTGGCAGCAGTCATAATTTCCTTGGTATTGGTTGTAATTCTGGAATGTAAATCGTCTATTTTTATCGTAAGTTCTATTCTACGAGTTTCTATTAGCCCTTCTGCCTCAACAATTGATTCCTCTTGTCTTGCTATTTTTTCCTCATGCACAGCAAGCATACGATTAATGCAGTTGGAAACATCGGTCAACTTCTCAATTGCGATATCCAATCTCTGAAATACTCCTTTTCGATCATGAATCTCTTTTTCAAGAAGTTTGACCTTTGTTTCCAACTCAGTCATCTGTTAGCCCTTCTTTAACATAGACCAGATACCCCATGCAAGGGCACCCCAAAGAATGACTTTAGTTAAAGGAACGGCAAAGAACAATACTGCAACACAAGCTGCAACAACGATTACACCCTGATGACTTGATCCTTCATTTACTCGTTCTGAAATCCAACTAGCTATCATGTTTTTCTCCTTCTATTTTGTTGATTCTGGCTTCTAATTCGTCAAGTTTCTTTGAAACATTAGGATATTTTTTCTTCCAATTCTTCTCATCCTGTAATACCTTCAACCCCAATTTCTTAGAAGCCCATGTCGAAACATTGTCAACTTTTTTATAGAACCATATTCCAAGTTTAGTATCAGCAAACCAACTGTCAGCTGCATTACCTAAAATTGCCCCTGCTATACTAGTTATTATCCAAAACCACATTCTTGTATTCTCTTTGCAATTTTCCGTAAGTAAATGCTTTAAGCATATACAACTGATCATACATAGGTTTTTTTATACCAAACAATCTATGGCATTCCTTTACTGATCTTTCCATATTCTTATGTTTATAATAACCCAAATCTCTCGCATATAATATACGATCATAAGTAAATTCCATTCTCGGCATATTAACCCCCCAACATGAGCATATATGGTAATACTGTAGCACATCCAGATAAATATACTGTTGCTCCAATCAAAAATATCATTGGTAATATCTTACTTTTCATTAACTTCTCCCCAAGTGAACAAGTTCATAGATTGCATTTATTCTATCAATTCTTTCTTGAGCTTTCTTTATATATTCTGCAAAAATAAGGTCAAACAATGGGGGAAATATTCCATGTATAAACATGATTAAACTCATGCCTAATGCTAGAATACTTTCCTTCCATGTAAATTTTAAATGTTCATAATAATTAAAACCTACATCTTTAGGGTGTTTAAAATTTAAGAACCCACGGTCACTTTTATGGTCGTTGGTCATGGTCCTGTTGCCTGATGGTCTTCACAACACTCGCACGGTTTTTCTACCGTACAATCACAAGGATCACATGTACAATGAGGATTTACACATTCCACATTATTGCAATCTATGCCTACCATTTCTTTCTCCTTACCAATCAGGTGCGATACACTTTTCGCACCTACAGTTTTTACACACTACAATCTGGCCTTCTGGTCCTTTGTTATAAGGTTCACGCCTAAACTCTTTCATTAGTGGAATACCACAATGAGATTCATGTCCACAATTTTTACAGCTGGTCATTTCACTTCCTTGACATTTTTTTCATCAAAAATACAAATGCCTGTTGCAACATCATCATCAACTGCCATCTTTTCTCGGAATTATACACCATCTACCAAATAAGACTACTGACCGATAAGCAACTCTTATTTTCCATTTTGATATAGGAGGCTCAGCATCCAACATTGCCATTAAAAATACATTATCGGCAGCTTTCTTTGCTGCTTTATAATTACTAATTACTGTTTCTATTTCGGGATTATCTGGGTTATCCTCTTTTGCTCGATACTGTCTAATACTTTTATATAGAAAATCGTGTATGATAGCAGCCCTTGCTACATCCCAAGGTGCAATAAAATTCCAACAAATTCGGGGAACAGATGCTAGATCAGTCACAAATCCTTTCACGCAAGTAATTTTACTTGCTGGACATTTAATACCTACAGATTGCAGTGCTGATTCTTCCATCTCTTCATTTTGATAAGATAAAGCTCGAGATAACACCCACTTTTTAGGCGGAGTAAATTCTGCTTCAACTTTGTTATTGAAGTGTCCCATTACTTTTTATCCTCCTTAGACTCTTCTTCCTTCGGACTCAATGCTTTCTCATAGTATATAATAATCTGTTTTTGTTGATCTATATATCTTTTTATTTCTGCCATATCTAAGGCAAGTGTTTCATAATCCTTTACACTAATAACATAGGCAACTAAAGGATCACCATTCTCTTTTTGAAACCTCTTCTTAAACTCTGCAAAATTCTCTTCTGTCACCACATACCAATGTATATCTGATAAATCTAATTGTCGTGGCCTGTTTTGGAGAGGCACATTTCTCTCAACTTCTACAGTCTTGATCTCAATCGTTTTTAACGGATTCCAAGATGAGCAACTACTTATTACTAGGGACAGCAGTAAGAGACTCGAAACTTTCCAATAATCTTTTGCTTGCATTGTTTATCTTCCTCTCCATAAGAGTAGGTTTTTGAGCACTCAATTTAGTAAGGTTATGTTTTCTCAATTTACCGAGTAACGTGTTCTTATAGTCGTTTGCTTTTTCTAGTTTAGTATGTAGTTCACTATTTAGTTTCTCGTATTTCTTTGCATCTGCTACAAGAGTATCTATAGTCTGTTTCTGTGTCTGGGCTGCAATTTCTAATTTGGCACTATTCTCTGTAAGAGTTGCAATCCTTGCTTGCGTATCCTTGTAGTAATACCATCCCCCATAGACAACACCACCCACAAGACCAAGCACAACAATCAGAATATAAATTTTAATCATTTAATTTTCTTATTTTTTTTTCTTTTTTGAAGCACTCAATGATGCTATAGGTTGAACACTAGCCATACCCGATCTAGCATATGCAGGGCCATATGACATTTCAACTGTTTTCTTTTTTATAGTCTCAATAAATTTACTGGTTCTGTTTTGTTTTGCAGTTTCACGTTTTTGTCTTGATTGTTCCAGTTTTTTACGATGTTCACGATATCCTTTGGTTCGGCCATCAATTTTTCCTTCACGGTCAATTAAGACTTGTTTTTTCTTTTTCTTTTTAGGATCAATTCCAGGCTCTCCATGAGGGCCAACACCGATACCATGTACGTTTCCTCCACCAGCTGAATTGGCTGGAGCATCTTCTTCTATTCCAGAGAATGGGGATACTTCTTTCCAGTTTTTCATTTTATATCCTCTAAACTTACATATATAACTTCTTTAGTTTTAAGGTGAACTACAGGAAAAATTTCAACTCCCAAAACAGTATCAATGGGAGGTTCATCTTCAAAAACTTCAACCTTATCACCTTTCTTTGCAGTTAATTCTTCTTCTTCTTTATTTAGAATATCGTTGATTAGAACATATTGCCCTTTAGGTAATACTTCTCCAAAACCTATAACTTCTTCGGATATACTGTCATCGATTTCGACGCCCTGTTCTTTGAGGAATTTCATAAATTCCTTCTCAAATACATCGGGATTTTCTACTGATTCTTTGAAGGTGTCTTTGAGTAGAAATAACGCTGCAGCATAGGTTCCCAACTTGGTTCTAAGTCCAGGCACTTTTCCAAAGATTTTCTTGATATTGAATACAAGCTTATGAAGAATCGTGTATGCGCTCTTTTCTTCTATTGTACCCAAAGCTTTTGGTTTGGTTTGACGAACATTATTAATTGGGGGAGGCATTACACGATTACCTTTTTCGTCAATAATGCCTAATTTGAACGCATCAGTCTTCTCAAAAGGAGTGACAAGTAACTTTATGAATCTGTATGTAACGAATAAATCTATCGCTCTTCCCATTACAGTTTCCTTAATATCTCCAGAACTTCTATGTTCTTGTTTACGTCACTTAATTCATCCTCTCTTAATATATTTAGGTATAATAAAAAAGACTTGAGTGTTTCCCAGTATTCTTTCTGTATCTTAAACAGAAGAAGGGTCACGCAAGCCTCTGGACCAAATAAATTATTTATTATGATGATATGATTAAGTAATAATCTTTCTTTTAATATTCCTGTCTCTTTATACTTACGTAGAAGTCGTTTGATATACTTAAATCGTTTCATATCATCATGAAACTCTTTTTCACCCTCACATTGAGGATTATCATAGTGTTTGATCGCAAACATCATAATATTATCACTAGTTATTTTTTCATACATTATTTAATATTAGCAGACAGCCTACATGAATTATCCTCATTCATTTCATAACCAATAACTAGTGTAAGACCACCCTCTACCTGTTGAGAAATTCCGTCATCACTTACAAACTCATCATGGGGAGTTTCTGGTAACTTACCAAAACGTCCGCCGAAGAGAGTAAGAGGCAATTCAAAAGAACCACTGTTTTCTACAATCGAAGGGACTTCATCAAAAGAAAGTCCAATTTTACTCAAAGAACTCCTTAAAGTGTGAATAGCATCTTCTGGTAAAACATAGCTACCTGCTATACTACCAACCCAAGCATTAAGTTTTTTAATTACTGTAGGATCAGAAAATGCTCCCATATTGGTATTCTTGTCTATTGCAAGGTTTTGATGAGAAGTACCAATTCCACTTTCAGACATAAAAGTTTTAAAATTTTTCATCTTATTCTTCCTTTAGTTCTGTATCACTAGGAAGAGTATCCCTAATCTGTTCTTCCAACATTTTTGTTTTTTTATTCTTCAATTTCATAGCTTTCGCAATGGGTTCAACAATTCTAATTGTCTCGGCTTTAAAATTATCGGCAAAATTTATTTCTGACAAATTTCCCAATGGCATAATTTACTCCTAAAAGAAAGGGGAGAGGAGAAAACCCCTCTCCCCCAATAAACATCGAAACTCACCTATTAGTTGGCAAGATCGATCAGTCCAGTATCGGTTGCAACAGACTGTTGAGATAAACAGGCCCAACCAGTTGTTCCTGTCCACATCAACATTGCAGTATCACCGTCATCAAGAAAGTCAAGATCAGCAAAACCAAGTGCATCAGTAACAGCAAGGATGGAAGCTCCACCGTCTGCGTCATGGACGATAATTTTAATCTGCCCAATCACTGTACCGTCAGCAAGCGTAGTTGCATTAGTTCCAGCAGATTCTACTAGTGTTACGGCATGTGTGATTGAAAAAGCAGCCTGTTGACCATCATTGATATTCTCAACAGAATTTGAAAATCCAATAAAGGAAGGAAGGTTGTTAATGAAGTTAGTTACACTAACTTTTTTGTTAATCGGTGTACCCGTTGGGTCATCGATAACATGTAGAAGGTCAGCACCCGCCACACCTGTCGAAAGGTCTGTAAGTGCTGTAATTTTTTTGTCAGCCATTTGGCATCTCCTATTTAAACCCCACTATTGGGGGAATTCTACTGATGGTATTGATGATTAATCATCATTTCCATCATCACCATTATCATTATGTATTTTGTTAAGAAAATAATCACACTGTTGTAAAGCACCTGTAAGTGCGTTTAACAATGCAGTATCTTCTAATTTCTTTTGGTCATATTCAATCAGTCTTCCTTTGACTGTTTCAATATCATTGCCAATAGTTTCTTTGCGTTCTTCAATAATTTCTTTAGTAATCATATATTCACCTCTATAATAATATATTTATAACAGTTATTAGTACTATGCTGCGGTAACAGTTACACCATTTAACACAGAAGCTGTACCAGTAGACGATCCTACTTGCGTGTATACCACAATATCACTAGTATAATCTTCTGCAACAAGGCCGGAAGCCGCATTAGTTGAAGAACCATCTGTACCGTTGAGGATAATTTTATCCTCTCCGAAATCGCTCGTGGCACCATCTTCTAACAAACCAACATAAACTGCGGAATCCCCGCCTGTAAACGTCAGGTCAGTAATATCAGCCGTTGCTGTTGAACCAGCAAGAGTGAAGTCAACACCTTCTATATGTATCTCATCACCAGCATTAGTAGAACTACCATCTGTTCCATTAAGAACAATTTTATCACCAGGCGTATCTCTAGTTCCACTTTCTGCCATCAATCCAAGAATCGAACCACCATCTTCTTCTTCCAAATTAGAAGTACCGTGGAAGAAAATTGCAGTTCTTCCTTCAGATGCAGTATCACCAACACCAGCACCATTAAATGCAAGATAAGCAGCTACGCCGGTTGCGGCTGTACCTCTGAATGTAATTTTGTTAGAGCCTGAACCAGAATAATACTGACACGCCATTGTACTATCTTCAACCATATCAGTTGCACCCAAACGAGACAATAAAATATATGCCTTGTTAGTAACTGTTTGGTTAGCAGACCACGCCGCTGAAGTTACATCAATTGCTTCATCAAATGTGATTGCAATATCAAATGTTCCTGTGTCAGCAACTGCAGCTTCAGTAAATCCAATAGATATTGGTGTAGCAGAACCAAAAATTTCTGCTAAGTTACCAATGCAAACCAGAACTTCTGGCTGAGCCGCTTTATTATCATTGCCCGAAGCTGCAAGGCCGGGTGTTAAACCCCAACCGCCAGAAACAGCAATTGCGTTTTCTCTTGCTCCACTTGATCCAGCAGCATTTGAATCCACTGGTAGAAACTTGGGTCGGCTTTCCGCCGATGCACTTGATCCCCATAAACCCATTGTTTTTCTCCTTTATTCGTAAAGAATATGTTTCTTTCTATTTATGTTATTTGAAACCTAATCGTTTTAATTCGTTTATGGTTTTACCAACATCTTTATGAAGAATACCAATGCCACCAGCTGATACCCACTCCGTTATGTTCTTTTTATAATCATCAATCAATACATTTGGTTTTTCATCACTCGTTGCATAATCTTTCTTTTGTGCCCTTAAAACCAAATGTATATTTCCACGTTTAATTCTTGTATTCTTTTTTAACCACTTCATTTTACCATTTTTAGACGTAGGATCTCGGCCTGTATATGCAGACAAAATATGAGGATTATATTTTAAAATTGTTTGATAAAGTCTTTTTGAATTAGGCAACCAATCCAGATTTGCCCAAAACCCTTTGGTCTTATTTATAGCATCCCATCTTGTTTCTTTATCAAAAGTTATAAAATCACCTCCAACAGCTTCATCAGCACCTTTCATAAAATCACAAAGAACTCCATCCATATCGCAATAGATTTCTGGTAAATCTTCTGTAGATGCCTCTGTTAATTGGGCTATATCTTTCATAAGGCATTCTTCTTAATATGTCTTGGAAGAATGAACTTTTTTCTTATGATGTTTTTCCTCAATATCAGGGTCAATATCTATAGAAGCAGATTTCTTACCTGTTAAAGTTTTGCCTCCCGTAATCTCTTTATCATCATCCTCTTTTTTTGTCTTTTCATTCATCCTCCACATATTTTTTACGGTATCTAATATAGACGCAACCTTAGATTCTTTTGCAAATTCGAAGGCTTCTTCACTCTCACCTGTCCAGTTCTTATCTACATAATCAAAAAATTCCTTCTTTTTATCTCCTTTAAGTTCAGCAGGAGATTTTACACCGAATTTTTTAAGTGCAGAATTGAAGAATTTCTGATAGGCTTCTTTATCGCCACTTTTTTCTTCAATGGTTTCGCCTGGAGTAATTCTTTCCAGATACTTACGATATTCATCACTACCTATTTCGTAAGCTTCAGTTTTTGTAGACTCTCTCTTTTCTCGAGCAGACTCCAATTTCTTTCTGTGTTCTCTATATTCTGAAGTTCTACCATCCACACGGCCGGAACCTTCTTCAACCGCTGTTTTCCATACACCGAGAACGGATTGCTCTAGACTGCCTTTTTTCGTATCAAGATATTTTTTACCCATGTTTTTTCTCCCTGAGTTTATCACTAACCAATCCTACAATCCTGTCTTGGCTTGTCTTTTCTTTAATTGCATTCTCTTTCAAAGCTTTAAGCATAGAATCATATGACTTTGCAATCTTTGTTTGAAATTCCTCTTTATCTGCTGGTCGGCGTAAAGAATTATATTTCTTTTGAACCTCTTGAGCAATTCTTGCAGGAACTTCTTTTTTCTTTTTATCCCCAAATTCTACTTTAAACTTTCCTCTTAGAGATACAGCCTTTCTTAGTTGCATCATAATATTCTTTGACGCAGCTATTACATCATCATCTGTTGCATCATCATCTACATCAGCAGGATCAACTTTTTCATTAAATCCCTTCATAAGTTTTTCAATGGTTTTTACATCAACCTTCATAAGTTTTGATATTTCCTTAGCACTCTTACCATCCTTGATATGTTGATGTAAATCACCCATTCCACTTTCATCAAGTTCATCCTCATGTGGATGCTTATGTGGTTTTGTTCCTTTATGTTCACCTACGAGACTAGGCATGGACTTTAACTTCATACCTCGTAACAAATCTCTAACAGTTTCTAATGCTCGTTGAGCAACGTAAAGTTTACCTCCACTAAAATATCCACCAATTTTCTCTTTCTTCAGTGCATTAAGAATATCATTTTCGGTTGCTTCTTCAAGTTCAACTTCTTCTTTTTTGGGTTTTGTACTAACATTTTTTATAATTTTTTCAATTTCTTTCTGAGCAACTTTTGGCAATGGTTCATCTATTCCTCTTTTAATCAAATCTCTAATGTATGCAGTTCTATCGCCATTAAACTTTTTAAGATAATTCACACCATCTTTTTTCATATCATCGTCATGCATTTTTTGTAAAGTAGGATAATATCTTTTAAGTCTACCACCAAACTGACCATCTTTAATACCCCACAAAAAAGGTTGTGGAGGAGCGCCTGAAAATTTAATTTCATCAAGTTCAACCTCTTCTTTGATAGGTTTTCCGTCCTTAGAGATAATACCCTTTTGACCTTTCTTTTCCATAGCTGCAAGATGTTTCTTAGCATCATCCAGACTATCAAATGACGATACACTTATTTTACCCTTCTTAGATGCTGCGGTTTTTACATCAAACTTCTCACCAATTTCAACTTCTTCTTTAAGTTTAGGATGATACTTTTTAAGAAGGGCATCTCTTACCTTCCGATCCTTCATAACGATGTGACGATTTTTATCGTGATCCTTTTTAATTTGTGCTATCTGTCTTTTCTCATAATTATCACCAAACATTTTGACCAACTCTACAGCATTTAGTGTGTGTTCGTTGTTATCTTCATTATCGTCAAAATCTTTCTTGGTAAATTTTTCTTCAATAAAACCTTTAACTTTAATACCTCGTTCTTTTTCAACTTCTTTATTTGCTTTGTCAAGTACAGATTTTGTATCTTTACCATCAAACTCGATAGGTTCTGTTGGATCGCCTCTAACAAAAGCACCATCACTCTTATCTTTCTTAGGGTCTACTTGGCCAGGATAATGTGTAAAATCTTCCTCAACTTCCTCCTTTGCTTTTTTCATTGCAAAAGATTGAAGCTTCATAATTTGTGCTTTGGTTCCACTATTAATCATCTTTTCCATTGCTGCTTTATTCTTGGGATTAACCTTATCATAAATTTGCATAATACCAGAAGCAGTAAAACTATCCATCTTCAATTTACCGTCCTTGAATTTGATAGTTTGCATTGCACCCTTTGCAGCCTTACGCATCAAGTCCATATTATCTTCATTAAGATCGACTTCTTCCACATACACATTTAACTCATAAGGATTCTTACCTCCCTTATTATAAACTTGGAATGATAATTGTTTTTTCTGAGGTTTTCCACCCTTTGTTACATCAATCCGTTGAGAAACAGTTTTACCTTCTGATGGTTTACGAGGGCCTGTAGTGACCTTATTATGAAAGTCATCTTCATCAACTTCATATCCTCTATCTTTGGTATATTTTAAAGCATGTGCAACAGCATCTGAGTAAGATTTAAAATAGGTCTGATCTCTTACTATTTTCTCATTAACTTGTCTTGAGAGTACTTCAGCAACTGCTTCACCAATGTCTTCTTTAATTCCAAGTCGTTTCATTGCAGCTTTTATTGTAGGACGGACATCTTGATTTGGATCGTCATCATCTAACTCACCTAAATCGTCAAACAACTCATCATCACCAATATAAGGATCAATTGCATCTATGGCATCCTTAGCCTTAACAGGTTTCTTCATCAATTTTTTAAGACCAGCTCTTCCTTTTGGACCTACCGGCATTTGCCAAGTTCCTTCACCAAGAGTTTCTTCTTTAATTCCAAGTCTCTTCATTGCTTTCCTGATAATACTCTTAGCATCACCCTTAGATCCCTTTTTATCATAAAGGTCTTCAAGTTCCTTATCAAGTTCTTTATCTCCAATTGGTAACTGTCCTTTGGCCAAAATATTATTATCACCATCCATATCACCGATAGGAATAGTAGGTTGTGATAATAACTTCTTGAGAGCTTTAAGTTCTCTACCTTTAGGCATATAATATGCTGCTTCATCAACTGTTGAGAGTGGGCCATCGCCAGACTCTTTCTTAGCCTGTTTGGTTGCAGTGGCCATTTTAACTTCTTTCCACCGATCCCCATATCTGGATTTAAAATCGCCATCATCCATATCCTGAGCAATTTCTTCTCGACGTTTCTTCTCAGTACCTGTGAGATCACGTTCAAGAATCCTATACTCACGCATAATATTCATGAATTCTAAAGCATCTGCCATTGTTTGCTTATAATTGGTCATTTTTCTGGCCTTTCCTTGGAATTATTTAGGTCTATAGACATTTCATTAATAAATTTATCAACCGCACCTACTCCCCATTGATGAGGTGTAGTTCCTGGCTTGGGATTTTCTTTATGTTTAATTCTACCTTGGTCATATATTTCTTTTAGGGTGCTATACGGAATATCAGAATTTTCTGATTTTTTAATTAATTCCTCAACTTTTTCATTTAGCACTAAATCTTTTTTATTTGATTTTGTCTCTTGAATTTTATTTACAAATTCTTTAAAAGACCATAATTTTTCTTCCTC
>Ga0114993_10005606_pt1 | contig 12067 bp, 8 predicted proteins | sample ArcticOcean_MG_C_FD_87042 | JGI IMG/M metagenome (GOLD analysis project Ga0114993, IMG submission 87042) | Marine microbial communities from western Arctic Ocean - ArcticOcean_MG_CB2_150 | ecosystem: Environmental > Aquatic > Marine > Oceanic | place: Arctic Ocean: Canada Basin | collected...
TAGTAAGGCAGCGCAGTGCGGGGAGTGCCCGTCTTTTCGCGCAGGTAGTCACCCACGCGAACGAGCACATAGTTGGTGAGCTGAGTCGGCTGGAATTCTCCCTTCAGGTCGATGAAGAGAACCTTGATCATCGCTTCCGCGTCGCGCTTCTCCTTGTCGTTCTCCTCCTTGGAAGCCTTCTTGCTCTTCTCCTCGAAGACCGTGATGAGAGCAATGCGAAGGAGGGCCTGGGCTTCGCGGTTCTGCGAATCAATGCCAGGAAACTCGTAGTAGTGATCCTTGAGCTGCTTCTCGGAGTTCTGTTTCAGGTAAGCGCGAGTGTAGGAGTTGATGGCCTCTTCCAAGCCAAAGGCTCCTTGCACCGCAGCCAGTTCGGAGATCACTCCCTGGAGACGCTCGAGGGCTTCCTCGGCGCGACCAACCACGGTGAGAGGATGAACCCCGGCCACTGCGACCTGGGCCTTGTAGGGCGAAGCCGATCCGTGCTCCTGCCAGAACTTGTCGTAGAAGGGCACTGCTTCCTTCACGCGCGGGTTGGCTTCCCGGCCCCGTTTCTCCTGACCAAGCATCCCGACGAGGTAGAAGAGGGACTCTCCGGCAACCATCTTGTGTTCACGGCGTTCGGACAGCTCAAGAGCCTTGAGGTAATACTCCTCGGCGGGGGCCCACTCTTCCTGCGTCTGGAACACATTGCCCTTCAGGTTGTAGGCCATGTCCATGATTTCGCTGTTGGAAAACTCACTTTCGAGGCGATTGAGTTTCACCAGGGCGGGATCGAGCTCGTCTTCTGCGAAGTGGCAGTTGGCCCGGTCATAGAGGGCAAAGGGGAGGTAGACGTTCTGGCGAGGATCGGGAAAATTGGAGAGGAACTTGTCGAGCAACTCCGCCGCAGCCGTCCAGTATTGCAGACGGGAGAGATTGGAACCCTGGAAGTAAAGGGCGGCCATGCGGAAGGCACTCTTCTCATACATCTCGACATGATCATCGAGATACGGGCGCGCCACGTCATACTTGCCGGTGTAGTAGTAGCTTCCACCGAGGACGTGCAGGCAGATATCATGCTGCTTGGATGGTGAGCTCAGCTTGGGAAGCAGTCGCAGGGCGACTTCGATGCACTTCTCATACTCGCCTTCCATGAAGAGGCTGGTGAGCATCATGCTCCGGACCGACTCCTCGTGCTTGCTACCCGGGAAGGTCTTGAGAAAAATGCTGCCGTACTTTTCCGTGACGAGCACCTCGCCGATGATGGCCGAGGTCCGGATCAGGTTGTAGAGGTAGTCCTCACGCTTCTTGGCCTTGTTGAAGTATAGCTCCAGTTGCTCGTAGGCCGCGAAGGCTCCGCGCGTGTTGCCGGCATTTTCGTGAATGTAGGCCGTGGCGGCGGTGGCGATCACTTCGTGAGGATCTCCCGAGCGGAGCTGGCTTTTCAGCTCTTCGAGATCGGCATTGATTTTCTCGATGTCGATCTGGCGATTGCTCTTGGGCGGATCCTGGAAGGGACGGTCGATCGTTCCGATCTGCAGCTTGCGGGCCTTGATATCATCGATGGCGGCCTGCGTGCTGGGGACGAGGGCATAGAGTTCGAAGGCGGAACGGTCCATCTCGTTGGAGAGGGCATCTGCAGCCAACTTCATGAAGACGGGCGCGAACTGGTGCATCTGGAAGGGCTCCAACTTGATGTCCGCACGACTCTTGTTGAGGAAGTCGAGGAAGGCCTGCTCGTTTTTCTTTTCGATCACGGCCTCAACCATGGCCTGGAAGCCAACCATGATTCCCTCGTCGGGGGTCGGAAAATTCTCCTTGTTGGCAATCGCGGTTTCCAGGTTCTCCATCCCACCCGGAATTTGGAAGAGCTTGAAGTAGGCCACCGACATATTGATGTAGAAGGCTCCGCGCTGGTAGGTGTCGCGCTTGGGATCGCGCTCCTGCAAAAACTTCTTGTACTGCCGGATGGCGGTTTCCCATTGCTGGGCACCGATTGCAGCATCCCCCCACTTCAGAAGGGACTTCTTGTGATAGTGGTTGAAGCTTCCTTGGTTGGCGGCATCGAGACCCGCTGCCCCGGCGTTCTTATTGGGGTACTTGGTGTAGCACTTTTTGAAGGACTCCATCGCGTCATCCCACTTCTTCAGTTTCAGCTCACAATAGCCCTTGTGGTACCAGAACCATCCGAACTTGGGACCGAAGAGTTGCATCGCACGACCGTCGAAGGTCCGGCAGGCCTTGGAGAGAACGGCGTGGGCTTCGGCCCACTTCTTGGCCCGCATGGAGGTGAGGGAGTTACTCCAGGCGACATCGATACCCTGCCCCGAAACCTCGGGAGCGCTGACGAGGGCAAGGAGGACGAGGAATCCGCAGAGAAATCGTTTCTTGTTGGAATTCATGATAGCAATTGGGATTGGAGATTGGGGCTAAGCTTCTCTCAGGAAAAGAGACACCCGGCAAGAACACCAACGATCCGGCCGGGCATTTATTTGGTTAGAACATCGCGAAACTAGTCGTTTAGCTGATCCTCAGTCAAGAGATCGGTAAAGGTTACCGTATTAATCTCGTACTTGGCCAGCAGGTTGAGGACATCGACCACTCGCTGATGCATCGCCTTTCCCTCAACGTAAATCTGAACCAGAGGCTGGTCATTCCCAAGACGGGCGGAAGCGGCATAGGTGTCGAGACGCTGATCCAACATGGGGAGCATGCGCTCCTTACCCACCACGTCACGATCGAGCAGTTCCTGGGCCGCTCCCACGTTGGCGTAAATGTGGCCCTGCTCGTTGACCTTGATGAACAAGGGCTGGATGTCGGGCTGGGTGTCCGTCGGCGCAGCCGAAGGAAGCATCATGTTGTTGTCCCGTTCCTTCTGCTTGATGGTGGTGGTGACCAGGAAGTAGATGAGGAGAAGGAAGCAGATGTCGATGAGCGGGGAAATGCTCAGCATGGGCTTGTCTTCCTCAGGAGCTTGAACGCGGCGATGTCGTGCCATGATATTTCAGAAATAGGGGTTTGTTAGGAATGCGTCCAGAGACTGACGAAGATCACTTCGTTCACTCCGGCCGTGGCGGCGGCCCGGATGGCCCGACGCACATAGGTGAAGTGCACGCCTTCGTCCGCGCGTAAGTGCATGCGGGGTTTCTGGCCTTTGTCTTCCCAGAATTCCTTCTGCTTCTTGATGAATTCGATCATGTCCTCGTCATTGGCAAAGGCCTCCTTGCCGTCGGCCATCCGAAAACGACCCTCTCCGGCGTGCTTGTCACCATAGACGTTGATCACAATGCGGCCCATCTTCCCGTCCTGTCGGTCGGAGTGCTTGGCGATGGGCACCATCACCCGCTTGTCCATCTCAACGATGATGAGGGTGGCGTTGACGATGAAGAAGATGAGGAGCAGGAAGACCATGTCGATCATGGGCGACATGTCGACTTCGAGATCATCTTCCTGCTCGTTCTGAGCAGATCGTAGTTTTTTGGATGACATCTCTGGTGGAAGGATTCGGTTCGCGGAGGGCGGGGAAGGAGTTCCCCATCCGGCTAGACGGCGATACCTTCCGGAATCTTAGCCAGATATGCGTCCTGATTGACGGTCTGAATTGAGGCGTTGATCAGTTCCTCGGAAGCGTGGTGGGAGTCTGCCACCAGGTTGAGAAGCTTCTTCTTGAAGAAGAAGTAAGCAATCAGGGAGGGGATCGCAGTGAGCAGTCCCCAAAAGGTGGTGAGGAGAGCGATCTGAATGTCACCAGCGAGCTGGGCGGGATCTGCCGCACCCGTTGTGCTCAAGCTTCCGAAGGCTCCAACCATCCCGTAAACCGTCCCGAACAGTCCTAGCATGGGAGCAGCCTGGGCAATGAGGGCGATGTAGTTGATCCACACCATGTTTTTGCGACTCTCGTTGATGGTGAAATCGGCAATGGCATCCTCCACCCCATCGCGACCGAGGTCTTCTGGCTTGGTGGCATCGATGTTGGGCAGCGAGTAGGCGAGCAGGCGGCCGAGATAACTCGGATGGGAGGCGGAGAGCTCGATCGCAGAACGCACCCGGCAGTTCGTCATGTGATCGAGCAGGGCGGCCCGGAGATCGTCAGGGCAAAACTTGGGCTTCGTCAGGTTGATGAAGTTGAACACGCTCAGGGCGAGCAGGGCGATGATCGCGAGGCCAATGAGGATCATGGGCCATCCGCCATCGAGCACCCATTTTTCAAGGGCATTCTTATCACCGCCGCCTTCCTCCGCCGCCAAGAGAGCGGGCGCAGAGACAAAGAGGGTCGTGAGGGTGAGCGAAAAAACGCGGCGCAGACGCTTCGTAGGTGTGTATGTCATGATAGGTTCCGGATTCTTGCGGGTTAGCTGCAATGGTGAATTTGGAGGGGCGTGGATTCTGTAAAGTGATGTGGATGAGTAAAGGATGCTTTTAAAAAAAATTACCACACTTCGCCTAACCGTTTTTCTGTTGCAAGGGTCAACGAATCAAGGCCCCACAAGCTTAGATTCTCTGCTCGCGGGGATCACCCGAATAGGTTGCGTTCCAGAATGGAAGAGGGCGCTTCGGGCGAGGCTCATGCTTTGCTGGTTTTGACCGGTCCTTTGCGATTTGGAAAGAGGGTCTGACAGATCTCGCACTGCGTGCCATCGCAACTCCGCGCAGAGCAGAATTCCCGCCCGTAAAAGATGATCCGCAGGTGGAGTTGGTTCCAATCCTCGCGGGCAAAGACTTTCTTCAAGGACCGCTCAGTGTCGGCCACATTCTTGCCCCTCGCGAGCTTCCAACGCTGCGCGAGCCGATGAATGTGGGTGTCCACGGGAAAGGCGGGGACCCCAAAGGCCTGCGCCATGACCACCGAGGCTGTTTTATGACCCACTCCCGGGAGGGCTTCCAGCGCACCGAAATCGGCCGGAATTCCCCCCCCGTGCTCCTCCATAAGGAGGCGGGAGAGTTCGGAGATGTTGCGAGCCTTTCTCGGTGCCAGTCCGCAGGGGCGAATGGCCCCTTCAATGGCTGCAACTTTCACCCCCTGCATGGCACCTGGATTGTCCGCCAGCGCGAAGAGTGATGGGGTGACCTTGTTCACGCGCTCATCGGTACACTGCGCCGAGAGCAGGACCGCGACCAGGAGAGTGAACGGGTCGGTGTGGTCCAAAGGAATCGGTGTCTCCGGATAGAGTTCCGCGAGACGCCAATGAACAAATTCAGCTCGCTCAACCTTGGTCATGCGCGAAGCCTTTCGAGGGTCGAAAATCAGAGGGTAGGAGTCGCCCCGCGGCGAGTCTGCGCCACCCGGCGGCTATTCAGCTTCCGCATGGCCGCATAATACATCTGCGCACAATGGAGGTATTTGGTGCGGGCACGGAGCAAGTTGGCGGTCCGCTCCAGGGAGCCCCACTTGATGATGCTGATTTCAACGTCGCGAGTGGCCCAGTGACGCATCAGACCGAGAGTCGGATGATAAATGTCGATCGTGTTCGTCCCCACCAGGGAAGAACCGAAATCATCGATGACATAGAGATGGGGCAGACCTTTGATTTTGAAGCTGGTTCCCACCGGATAGCGGGACCAGTCGGCGGCAGCGCTGCGTACTTGGCCATACTTCAAGGTTGAACCAATCGCATTGAGGCGGCCGGGCGCTCCGATCTCACCTTCCTGATGCGAATAGGAGGTGGTGCGCACCACGCGATGACGCACGCGATCGCTGTTGTAGGTGGGGCAGCCGTGTTTGTCCTTCGGAAGAGCCGCAGTAGAAGCTTTCACTGACAAATCAACTTCGGCAGGCAGGAAGGAGTTTGGGGTGCGGGCCCACGAGAAGCCGGCCCGAGCTTGAGCTTTGGTGAGAAGTCTCGGGGTGTCGGAGTTCGACGCGAACCCCAAGCCACCGCAGCTTGATAGCGTTCCAATCGCAATTGCCGAGGCAACTGCTTTCATGAGCAGGTTTTTCATACAGATAAGGCAGGGGATCTTGATTTTCAAGAAAATCTAAGTTACGGCTTAGGGGCCGTTTTGTAGTCTGATTGTGGCGACGGAACAATCCTTTTTTCGCAAAACGCGTCTATTCGGGACCAGCACAGGCAATTTTCTACTAAATCCGTCTTTTTTAGGGTTCGGGTGGGAATAACTGGCCCAAATTTATACCCCCTCGGGGATTTCCCAGGAGGGCGTTTGACGAATTTTGAATCATTGAGGAGCGCGCAGGAAGCGCTCGAGGAATGGAGGGCGGCACGTTTCGCGCCAACTGCAGGATCGGGGCCAAAGAACTCGCAACACCTCAGACCTCTCCGGCCTCTTCCAGAAGACTCCGGATTCTTTCCGGCACGAAAGAGGCCTCGGTGGCCTCCTCCGCGGCGAGACGCATTTGGTGGCGTAGAATCTTGAGCTTAATTGGGGGCAGGTAGTCGTCGAGACAACGGCGAAGCGCTTCCACCGCATCGATGTCTTCGATCTTCACCAAGCGGAAACATTTCACTGCCAGTGCTTCCGCCGCGCCAGGAGTGAGCAAATCGGGCACCCGGTCCTTCAGTTCCTCGAAGGCTTCCTTCGCAATGGTGAGCCCACGCTTCTTGCTCAGTCCCCGAAGCAGGGCAAAGCCCTCGGCAGGAGTGGTCGTTGGGAAGAGCGGCACCTTGACATCGATGCGACCCGGCCGCTTGAGATCGACCTCGATGAGATCCGGACGGCTGGAAGCGAGGACCCAAAGCAAATGTCCCCGGTTGTCGGGATCGGACATCTCGCGCGCGATCATGGAGTAGACTCTGCTCGAGACCCCTGAATCCCCGCTCGCCGACTCTCGCTGGCCAAGGGCTTGGTCTGCCTCGTCCACAAAGACAATGCAACGGCCCAAGGCGTGCAGAAGCGCAAAGATCTTTTCGAGGTTTGCCTCGGTGCTTCCCACCCAGCGATCGCGGAAATTCCGCAGGGTGACCACGGGCACTCCCGCTTCGCCTGCGAGGCATCCCGCAAGATAGGTTTTGCCCGTTCCGACCGGACCACAAAAGAGATAGCCCATCGGCAGGGCCTGTAATTCGTCCTTCCTCCAGAGCGCCAGGTCCTGGCGCAGGCGCTCTTTGACCGAGTCCAAACCGATCACTGGCTCAAGGCTCCGATCGGGCTCCACGAACTCGATCAGTCCTTCGCAGTCTTTCTCCACGAGGGCTTTCTTCAACTCGCCAAGATCATCGACATTCAAGGGGCGCTTCTCATGATTTCGCCGTTGGAGCAGCCCTTCCACCGCACTCAGGCTCGCGCCGGAGAGCCGACGAGCCGGCAGGACCAGATTGTCTCTGAACTTTTCGAGCGCTACCGGAAAGCGGGACTGCAGACCCACAATCGCCTGCTCCAACTCTTCATCGCCGGGCAGGGGAATCTGCTGCACACTGCTGCGCGGATTTCCCGCCACCAGGGGATGGAGGTTGTTGATGTGATCGGAAAGCAGGAAGGCGGCCTGGTTGTGTTCATTCAACCGGGCGTCCGCGGCCCAGGACCGCAGCAAGGAGGCGATCGCGCTCAAGTTGTTGCTGAAGGCGGTCGGGTTGTTCGGAGCAACGAGGTGAGCCTGCCGAACGATCACGGCCACCCGGGGAGCCTCGCGATTGATCGCTCGCAGGTTCCGACAGTAAATTAGGTAATTCGTGAGATCGCGAATGGCGGTGAGGGGGTCGGTGGGCGAGGAGCGAAGGCGATCGTCGGCGCCCTTGACCCACTCTCCCACGATTTTTCTGCCACGCTCCACCTCCAATCCGAGACCGAGCTCGTAGGAGAGCACCACTTCGAACTGGGGAAGAAGCACCTCTAACAAAAAATCATTGAGCCGACCGAGGCGCGGTTCCTCCCCATCCGGAAGGAGGAACTGATCGTTGATGTTCCCGTGCAGGATGAAGCACCCTGCAGTCCCGCTCTCGTAGCGGGCGATGACCTCCTGAGCCCATGACGGCAAGACAGCCATCGCATCAATCTTGATAGCTTACTCGCTCACGGACGGACCCATCGTGCCCTGGGCGTTCTCTTCTTCTCCCCCGCCGTCGGAGACACCCTCCTCATCACCAGCAAGCTCGAGGCCCTCGGCAGCCGCAAAATCCGCCAAGGCCATCTCTGCGAGAGCCGACTGCTCGGACTCCTGCAACTCGATCTCGCCTAGGTCCATGCTGTCCCGCGCCACTCGAGCCCGACCCGCAGCCTTGGTGCGCTCTTCCTCCACCATCTCCTCGAGGCGATTCAGGGTATCACCCGCGCCCCCAATCTCGGTGACCATGCCGGCTGACATCTCGTTGAGCTCCGCAGTCGCTTTCTGCACCTTCATGTCGTTGATCCCGCGCGAGAGACTCTCAATCTTGGATTTCGCTTCCTTCACACTCACATCGCGAGCGCGTATGAGCTCCTTGTAGCGTTGCTCGGACTCCTCAAATTGTTTGGCCACCTCGTCGTGCGACTTTCCCACCTCCTTGAGCTTGAGGGCCAACTGACCAGCCGCAGCACGGTTTCCCGCCTTCAGGTTGGCCGCCGTCTTTGTTCGCAGCTCATCCTCGCGCTCATCCATCTTCTTGGCCCGCGACTTCAAGTCCTCGACCAAGGCCGCATGCGCCGCCAGAGCCTTGTTGAACTCGGTAATCTGTTTGCGCAGGTTCTCCTTTTCGACCTCCAGAAGAGCCTCCGGATTTGAACGCTCTGCCTTCCCGATCAGGCGAAGGAAGATGCCCTTAATGATATTACCGATCCGCTTAAACATAGTGAATAACTGGTTAACTGTCGCAGCATGGAGGGTGGATCAAAAGGCGGCAAGTATAAGCGAAGGAAGGAATTGGAATGGCGCCCGCACCGGAAATCCGGAAAATCCAACCCCGAGCTCCAAATTCGCTTCCTTCCCATTTCTCAGGCTCGGGTGTTCTCCGGCTTGAACTTGCCTTCCCCGCAAGCTTGCGACCATTTCTCAATCCTGATTACTTGAGCTCGTGTCTCGCGTGGATCCTCTCATCGGCTATCTGAAGCAACTCGCGCAACGGGGTGAAACTCATGTCCGCCTCAACGAAGAGGCCCGCACAGTCCTGCGTGCCTACTATCGGGCGGGCAAAGCCAGACCCAAGCAACCGATCCGCACCAGCGGGGTGGCCTGTCTGAGCGCCGATGCGACTGCCGTCGTGCGGGAAGAACCCGCTCCCTCCCCGACCATTCATACCGTCCAGGCACAGGGAACAACTCCTGCCGAGCAACTCGATTCTCTCCAGAGCCAAGCCCAGAATTGGGACCCTGCCCGCTCCCTCGGCTCCTTGCGCGAGACCATGGTCTTCGCGGTGGGGAACCCGGCCGCCGACCTCATGCTGGTGGGAGAAGCGCCCGGCTACGAAGAGGAGCGAAGACGCGAACCGTTTGTGGGACGCGCCGGTCAGAAACTCGATCAGATTCTCATGGCCATGGGCTTCCAACGAAGTGACATCTACATTTCGAACATCTGCAAGTTCCGCCCTGCCCTGAAGAATCAGACCACCAACAATCGCAAACCGACCCGTCAGGAAATGGATGCCTGCCTTCCCTTCGTTCGGGCCGAGATCGCGATCGTGAAACCAAAATGCATCGTCGCCCTCGGTGCCACCGCAGCAGAAGGATTGCTCGAACGTCAAGATCCCGTCGGTCGCATGCGTGGCTCCTGGCATGAGTTTGAAGGCATTCCCGTGCGCGTCACTTACCACCCATCCTACCTTCTCCACAACGAGGCCGCGGTGGGTGAGAAGATGAAAGTCTGGGATGATATGTTAACGGTCATGGATTTTCTCGAAATGCCGATATCCGTGAAGCAGCGGGGATTTTTCTCGGGAAAATAGGCCGCGGAGAGGGCCTCCGAAATCGTTTTCAAATACTTGTGCGATTCCGCTCCGGATCTTCGTTTCATGCCACCGGTGGGACGTGCCTCGCATAGCCCCACCCGACCCTTTCTTTCTTCTTTGCAGCCTTAAGAATTGGTCGAGCCCCGTCGGATTGGTCTCCGGCGGGGTTTTTTATGCTTTTCCCGCCAGCAGCGTGAAAAGCCCCGCGATCATGAGTTACTCACCAGCAAAGTTGTTTCTTGATCTTCGCGCTTGGACTTTTCGACGGTCCCCTCGTCTTCCCATTTGACCTTCCGACATTCGACTCCATTACTCCCCTCCGTGAGTGAGCATCCATTTTTAGCCGACGAGTTTCATGTCCGTTGGTCGCAACTTGTTCCGGAGAACGTTGAAGCCGATATCGAAGCCGCCATCACCCAGGCTGAGGCGCGCATCGGGGCCATCTGCACAACCGGGAAAGGGGACTCCACCTACGAGTCCACCTTCGGCGCTCTCGAAAATGCTTCCGAAGCACTCGACCGCGGATGGGGACGACTGAATCATCTCGACTCGGTGCGCGACCACAAGGATCAACGCGATGTTCTCAACAAGATGCTCCCCAGGGTGAGTGCGTTCAGTTCCTCGGTGCCCCTCAACGCCGAGCTCTGGTCCGCCCTCAAGGCCTTTGCCGATTCACCGGCGGCCCGCGAGCTCGATCCGGTCCGCGCCCGCTACGTGGAGGAGACCTGTGCAGAGTTTCGCGATGCCGGGGCCGACCTCCCGGCTGAGCAAAAGGAACGCATGGCTCAGCTGCAGATCGAACTCGCCGAGGTCACTCAGAAATTCTCCGAGAACGTTCTCGATTCCACCAACGCCTTCGACCTCCTCATCGAGGACGAAGCCCGTCTCGCCGGCTTGCCAGAGACCGCCAAAGCAGGCGCTCTGGCGGATGCCAAGTCCAAGGATCTCGCTACCGACGAGCACCCCAAGTGGCGCTTCACCCTGCAACATCCCTCAATGGGCCCAGTCTTCCAGTACGCCGACGATGACGAATTGCGGCGGGAACTGTACCAGGGAAACTCTCTCGTCGGATTCCAAGGTGAGCACGACAACTCCGAACTCATTTGGAAAATCGTCCACTTGCGCCAGGAGAAAGCCGAGCTTCTCGACTTCCCCAACTTTGCCGACCTGACCCTGCAGCGGCGGATGGCCCGCGACGGATCCTCGGCTCTCAAGTTTGTCGAGAACCTCCACGAACGCATCGCGGAAGCCTTCCGAAAGGAGGGGGGCCAACTTGAAGCCTACAAGGCCGGGAAGACCGGCGGCGAGCCCACACCGCTCGAACCATGGGAGACCGGCTACTGGGCCGAGAAGCAGCGCAAGGAGCTCTACGACTTCGATGACGAAGACCTGCGCCCTTACTTCCGGGTCGAGAATGTCATGGGCGGCCTCTTTGGCCTCGCCACCCGACTCTTCGGCATCAGCATTACTCCCCGCGAGATCACCTATCATCAATCCGGGACCTCGCCATCGAACGGCACGGTGGAAGTTTGGGATCCCGAAGTCACCTTCTATGAGCTCCATGATGCCGAGTCCGGCGAGCATCTCGGTTCCTTCTACGCCGACTGGCATCCGCGCGAGTCCAAACGCAACGGCGCCTGGATGAACTTCCTTGAGACGGGTCTCCCCGCCCAAGCCGGCAGTGGACGCAAGCCACACCTCGGACTGATCTGCGGAAACATGACCAAACCGGTTGGCGACAAGCCCGCTCTTCTCGCGCACTTCGAAGTGGAAACCATCTTCCATGAGTTTGGCCACCTTCTCCACCAACTCCTCAGTGAAGTGCCCGTCAAGGGCCTGTCCGGAGTGCGCGTGCCCTGGGACTTCGTGGAACTTCCTTCCCAGATCATGGAAAACTTCTGCTGGAACCGCGAGTCCCTCGACTTCTTTGCCCGTCATCACGAAACCGGCGACCCGATCCCCGACGAACTCTTCGCCAAGATGATCGCCGCGCGAAACTACATGAGCGCCACCGCCTTCATGCGCCAGCTCGCCTTCGGAAAACTCGACCTCGAGCTCCACCTCCATCTCTCCACCTACACCGGCCGCGACCTGGACGAAGTCGACCGCGAGATCCTCGCAGGATACAAAGTCCCGCTCGCCAGCAATCCGCCCACCATGGCTCGCCGCTTCACTCACCTCTTCGGGAGCTCCACCGGCTACGCCGCCGGCTACTACTCCTACAAGTGGGCCGAGGTCCTCGACGCCGATGCCTTCACCCGCTTCCGCGATGA
>Ga0114993_10005611_pt1 | contig 12060 bp, 11 predicted proteins | sample ArcticOcean_MG_C_FD_87042 | JGI IMG/M metagenome (GOLD analysis project Ga0114993, IMG submission 87042) | Marine microbial communities from western Arctic Ocean - ArcticOcean_MG_CB2_150 | ecosystem: Environmental > Aquatic > Marine > Oceanic | place: Arctic Ocean: Canada Basin | collected...
CGGAAACCGCATCTGCGAGGCGTCGGCGCCGATCAGCGCGGCGAGGCTCAGGTTCTTCCCCACGACATGCGTCGTCTCGCCCGGATCGTGTGTCTCGGTATAGAAGAAGCCGGCGGCCCGCTCGCGCAGATGCGGCGGCGCGAAGCCGAGCACGCGCCGTGCTCCACTGAATCGAGCCACCGCCGCAGATTTCAGCAGCCCCTGCACGTCGATCGCGACGTCATAGGCTTGCCGACGAAGCGAGGCACGCAACTCGGTCAGCCGACGCCAGAGCGTCTCGGACCTGCTGTGCCAGACGACCCGCCGGTCGATCACCGGAACCAGTTCGAGGAGATCCTGGTACCGCTCGTCCACCACCCAATCGATCCGGGCGTCGGGAAACCGGGCGCGGAGCGCCGCGGCGACCGGCAAGGTGTGAATGATGTCGCCCATCGCCCCGAGACGGACGATAAGAATCGCGCGCATCGCCGGTCTACCCGCTCTCGCTCGCGCGGATACGGGCGATGACGTCTCTGGTCGAATGGTCCTTGTTGTCGCCGACGATGACCGTGCGTCCCCCGTATGCCTTCACGATGCCCCGCTCGGGCACTGTCTCTACCGTGTAGTCGCTGCCCTTGCAGTGAACCTCCGGCTGGAGCGTGGTCAGCAGACGCTCGACCGTCAGGTCTGGAAAGACCACGACGAAGTCGACCATCCGAAACGCCGCGATCAGCGCAGCTCGGTCGACCGCCTTCTGGATGGGACGGCCCGGCCCCTTCAGCGCCGCGACCGATGCGTCGTCGTTGACCGCCACGATCAGTCGATCGGCCTCTGTGGCCGCGCCCGTCAGATAGCGCACGTGGCCGACGTGCAGCACGTCGAAACAGCCGTTGGCGAACGACATCGTGCGCCCGGACGCCCGGTCGGCGCGCACCTGCTCGACCAGCTCCGTCTCAGTCAGAACCACGCCGGTCGCCGTCTCTGGGGGCTTCATCACGTGAGGTCCGTCACGATGGCGCGCTGCAACTCCGCGGCGCTGACCGTCGCGGTGCCCCGTTTCATGACGACGAGGCCGCCGGCGTAGTTGGCGAGCAGCGCCGCCTCCGCACAGGATGCGCCCACGCTCAGTGCCATTGCCATCGTGGCGATCACGGTATCACCGGCGCCAGTCACGTCGGCCACTTCGTCGGTGCCAAAGATGGAAATGTGCTGGGTCGGGCGGCCGGCCTCGAACAGCGCCATCCCACGACTGCCACGCGTGATCAGTGTGGCCTGCATGCGGGTGCGATCGAGGATCGCCCGTCCGGCACGTTCGAGTGCGCGCGGGTCGTCATCGATCGTGACGCCGAGCACCTGTTCGACCTCGGACTCGTTCGGCGCCGCCATCGCCAACCCGCGGTAGCGCAGCAGTCCGTAGCGTGTGTCGAGCAGGATCGGCGCGGCCGGGCGACGGCCCCGTCGTGGCATCCGACGCTTGATGGCGGCCACCAGGGCGGGCGTGATCAAGCCGGTGCCGTAGTCGGAGACGACGACGGCGTCGCACCCGGCGACGGCGGCCGCCGCCGCACGGGCCACCGCAGCGCGGGTCTCGCGGTCGATGGACGTCCCGTCGCGGTCGATACGGACAACCTGCTGTCGAGCCGAGTGGATGCCACCGGCAAGGATACGGGTCTTGGTCGGGGTGCGATAGCCGGCCGGCTTGACCAGCCCGGTCCTGACCACCCGCCGGGGAAAGCTGCGGGCGAGCCGGCGGCCGACCTCGTCGGCGCCGATCAGCCCGGCCAGATGCACCACGCCGCCAAGCGCCGCGACGTTGTGCGCGGCGTTGCCGGCGCCGCCCGGCGTCACCTCGGTGGAGTCGTACTTGAGGATGAGCACCGGCGCCTCGCGCGAGACCCGGTCCAGCCGCCCGTAGATGAACTCGTCCGCGATCAGATCCCCGATCACGGCGACACGGGGTCGTCCGAACGACTCAATCAGGCGGGTCAGACGGGTGAGCAACGCGTGGTCGCCCGGGCCGGGATGAACGGACGGTGCAATCATCGGGCGACTGTTCTCCGTGCGACGGGTCTATTCATCAGGAGAACGTATCCGGCTGCTGCTCGAGAATGAGGACCGTGGCCGCCATCAGATCGCGCACCACGATGCCGTCGACCGCCGCGTCCACCCGTGCCGCCTGCGTCACCCCGTACCCGGTGCGTACCAGGATGCCGGTCGCCCCGACCGCCTCCGCGAGCCTGACGTCACTCAGCTTGTCGCCGATGACGTACGAGCGCCGCGGGTCGAGCTCGAGGTCCGCCGCGGCCCGATGAATCATCCCGGGTGCCGGCTTCCTGCACTCGCAGGGACGCCGGTAGGCCTCGACCGCCGCATCCGGATCATGCGGACAGTGGTAGAACCGCTCGATCGTGGCGCCACCGGCCTCGAACCGCCGGCGCAGCACCTCGTGGAGCTCCAGCACGAAACCTTCGTCCACCAGACCGGCGGCCACCCCGCCCTGGTTCGTGACCACGACGACCGGGAATCCGGCGCGGTTGAGCAGCCGGACCGCATCGATTGCGTACGGAAAGAGGGTCAGCCGCTCGAGCCGGTCGAGATGTCCGACATCCTCGTTGATCGTCCCATCCCGGTCCAGGAACACCGCCGGTCTCACGCCTGGTCCCCTCCGATGGGCGCCGCCAGTTGCCGGGCCACGGCCTGGAACACGTCGTCTTCGGAGATACCGGTCATACAGCGGTGGTCGATCGGACAGTCACGGAAGAAACAGGGGCGGCACCAGACCGGATGGACCAACACCTCGTGCGCGCCGACAGGCCCGGTCAGTCGGTCGTCTGTCGGACCGAACAGCGCGGTCACCGGCACCTGCAGCGCAGCCGCCAGATGCATGGCGCCCGAATCGCCGGAGATCACGCCGCGGCACACCGCCAGGATGCCGATCAACTCCGCGAGATCGGTGCGCCCGACCAGGTTCACCACACCGGCGTCCAGACCGGCCGCGCCGACCGCCGTGAGCGAGGATTCTATCGCATAGCCGGCGTCGCGGTCGTGAGCGCTGCCGAGCAGCACGACCGCCACGCCGCACTCGCGCACCAGCCGGGCGACGACCCGACCGTAGCGATCGGGCGGCCACCGCTTGGCATGACCGTAGGCGGCCCCCGGTGCGACGCCAACCACCGGCCGACCGCGGTCACAGCCTGCCGCGTCGAGGAGACGCTGGGCGCGCTCCAGCATCCGCGGGGGGGGCGTCAGGCGCGGCTCGCGTGTCGCGACTTCGATGTCGAGCCCGCGGACGAGCTCCAGATAGTAGTCGACCTGATGCAGTGACGGGGTGCGGCGGCGTGGTCGCGGCACCGCCCGTGTCAACAGTGACCGGCGCCAGTGGGCCGCGAACCCCCACCGTTCCTCGATACCGGCGCGACGCGCGACCCAGGCGGCCCCGAACGAGTTGGGCACCAGCACCACCCGGTCGAACCGGCCGTCTCGCAGCTGCCCGGCCTCGGCCTCGGCCTCGAGCGCCCGCCATCCCCGACCGTCTCGCCTCAGCGGCACCACCTGGTCGACCGCCGGCACCGCCGTCAGCATCGGCGCAAAGGCCCGCGGCGCCGCCGCCACCAGCACCTCGTCAGGGAAGTGGGCGCGCAGGGCGTCAAGCACCGGCAGCGCCATGACGATGTCGCCGAGCCAGTTCGGCGTACGCACGAGCACCCGCATCAAGCGCCTGACTCGAGAACCCCAACCGACGACCGGGCCGTCTCCGACGACTGACCCGAGTCCCCCATCGTGTCGGCGACTCTCCACCTGCGATGCATCCAGAGCCAGTGCTCTGGGTACCGCCGCACATACATTTCCAGTACGTCGGTGCAACGCTGGGTCAGGACGGCGACGGCGTCCGGCTGCCGTGGGTCCGGGAGGGCGACTGGTGTCTCGTAGATCATCCGATACCGGCCGTCTGGTAACGGCAACGCGAAGACCGGAATCACCGGCACCCCGGTGCGCAGCGCCAGCGACGCGACCGCCGAGGTCGTGGCGGCCGGTCGGCTGAAGAACTCGACGGTGACCGCGCTGCGGTCGTGCAGGTGCTGGTCGATCATCATGGCAACCGACCGCTGGTTGCGTAGCCCTCGCAGCAGCGCCCGCGCGGCGCCCTGGCGTGGAACGACGGAGGTGCCGACCCGCGCACGCAGACGTTCGATCATCGCTTCGATGAACGGGTTGTCCAGGGTGCGCGCGACCATGACAATCGGCTCGTGACGCACCGCATGCGCCAGGATCTGCAGCTCCCAGAACCCAAAGTGGCCACCGAAATACATCACGCTTCGGCCTGACGCCTGTGCCTCCTCGACGTGCTCCTCTCCGTCGAACTCGACGAAACCCATCATCTGCTCGAGGCTCATCGCGTCGAACCGCAGGAGGTCGAGCACATGTCGACCGAGGTTCATGAAGGAGCCCTTCACGATCGCGTCACACGCCTCGTCTGAACGGGTAGGAAACGCGGCCCGCACGTTGGTGAACGCGATACCCCGTCGGCGGCGGTCCAGTCGGTGAAAGAGCCAGCCCATCGCGTCGCCAGCCCGCATGTTCCACGACCAGGGCAATACGCGCACCGCCGCCCGGACCGCCAGCACCGCCAGATACTCGAGACGATGGCGGATCGGGTGACGCCGCCGCGAGACCGACTGGGTGCCAGGTGACGCGCTCACGCGGCGGTGCTCCGCTCGGCGGCCAGGCGCTCCGCGAGAAACGACCGGAACTCGCCGGCCGGCTCCACCGTCAGCGTCAGCGACATCGTCGCGAGCGGTGGGGTGAACGGGAGACAGGATTCGAAGCGAACGAGGTCCTTGTCGGTCGTCACGATCGCCTGTGCCTGGACGGCGCGCGCGGCGTCCTGCACACGGCTGACGTCACGCGCGGTGTAGTCATGATGGTCGCGAAAGACCATGGTGCGCGCCAGGTCGAACCCAGCATCCCGCACATCGTCGAAGAACCGACCGGGCCGGGCAATGCCGGCCACCGCCAGGACGCGCGTGCCCGGTTCGAGCGCTCCAGGCGCAGGGTGCGGCGCGGTGACCACGACAGACCCGAGGTGGCGGCGAACGCTGAAGCAACGAGCGACCCGCAGCCGCTGGGCGACGTGCGCCCGCCAGTCGGCATCGTTGTGAGTGCTGTCACTCCCGTCATCAGTGCTGTCTGTCTGGCCACGGCGGTCAGCGAGTCCCGGCACGAGCACGGCATCGGCATGCCGGGCGGTCGCCAGGCGCTCGCGTAGCCGGCCGCCGGGCAGCACGCGCGGGTCATCGAGGTCCGCGGGCGAGACGACCAGCAGGTCCGTACACCGCTCGAGCTGCAGGTGCTGAAAGCCGTCGTCGAGCAGATGCACCGTCGCGCCGAGATGGGTTTCCGCCAGACGGCCGGCCAGGTATCGGTCGGCCGCCACGACAACCGATACGCCATCGAGCGCCTGCGCCAGCATCCAGGGCTCGTCGCCGGCCGTGGCCAGGTCGCCGACGGCCCGCTCGGCCGTACGCACCACCACCACACCGTCCACCGGGTCCGCGCGCCGGTAGCCACGGCTGAGGATGGCCGGGCGCTCTCCCATCGTCACGAGCAGCCGGGCCACATGCGCGGTCAGCGGCGTCTTGCCGCTGCCGCCCACGGCGAGCGCCCCGACGCTGATGACCGGCTGCCGCAACCGGCGACGCATGTCCGACCGGCCGAGGAACCACGCGCGTCGCCGCCAGGCGACCTCGTCATAAAGCCGGTTGAGCAGGTCGGGCATCACCGTGCTGAGAACGGCACCACGACGCCGGCCGGCCCCGTGGCCACAGGCGGCAGTAGTTCGGCGATCACCGTCAGACTACGCTGGGTCGCGCCTCGATTCGCCTCGACCAGTGCGCGGGCCGCCGCGCCGAGTGCGGCGCGCTGCACCGAATCGCCGAGCAGACTCGACAAGGTCGGCTCGAGCGCGCCCGCCGACGGAATCTGAAGGGCGGCCCGGTTCGACAGAAACAGCTCCGCGATCTCGGCGAAGTTCTCCATGTGCGGCCCGAACACCACCGGCTTTCCCCACGCCGCCGGCTCGAGCACGTTGTGCCCGCCCGCCGACACAAGACTCCCCCCGAGGAACACCACCGTGGCAATCTGGAACAAGGTTGCAAGTTCGCCGACCGTGTCGAGGACGACCACCGCCGCGCGCGGCTCGCTGTCGACCGGCAGATCGCTCCGACGCACGGTCTCGAGCCCCCGCCCCACCGCCAGGGCCATGACCTCGTCGCACCGCTCGGGATGACGTGGTGCGATGATCAACAGCGCGTCCTGGTCCCGGTCTCGGATCCGCGTGAACGCCTCGAAGACCGGCGTCTCTTCGCCAGCGTGGGTACTCGCCGCCACCACCACCGTCCGGCCCTCCACGATCCGGAACGCGCGCAGCACGCCGTGCGGGAGCCACGCCGCGCGGGAGTCCGGCACCGGCAGGGTGTCGAACTTCAGGTTTCCGGTCACGCTGACGCGGTCCGGCGGCGCACCGAGATCGGTCAAACGACGTCCCGACTCGTCGCTCTGCGCACAGCACCGGTCGACATCGTCCAGCACATGTTTGAAGAACGTGCGGACGAGCCGATACCGCGGATACGACCGGTCGGAAATGCGCCCGTTGACCAGGACGGTCTTCACGCCCCGCCGCTGACAGTGTCGCAGGAGGTTCGGCCAGAGCTCGGTGTCGACCATGACGAACAGATCAGGCCGCACGCGGTCGAGCACGCGGGTCACGACCGGTGACAGGTCCAACGGGAAGTAGAACAGCCCATCGATGCCGCCCAGCGTGGTCGCCACCGCGCGGCCCGTCTGGGTCGTCGTCGACAGCCAGATCGGGTGGTCGGGGTAGCGGTCCCGCAGCGCGGGAATCAAGGCCCGTGTCGCCAGCACCTCGCCGACCGACACGGCATGGACCCAGATCGACCGCGCTCCCTGTGCATTGATCGCGGTCGGGAGCCGGCCCCAGCGCTCGGACAGCGTGCCGACGTATTTGCCGTGACGGACCGCGTGGTACAGCAACCGCGGCGCGAGGGCGATCGCGTAGCAGATGATGGCCAGGCTATACAGCAGATACATCGGTGGAACGTGGGTGCGAGTATACGTTGGCCGGTTTGACCGCGGCAACCCGCCCCAATAGAATAGAACGTTTGTTAAACAGCCGATGGGGAACGCCCTGTGCGGCGCATCGATTTCGGGGGGACACGCGTGGCAATTCGAGTGGGAATCAACGGGTTCGGCCGCATCGGCCGGAACATCATGCGGGCGGCGCGGAGCCAGGACCAGATCGACATCGTGTCGGTGAACGACATCACCGACGCGGCCACCCTGGCCCATTTGCTCAAATACGACTCCGTGCTGGGAAACCTCGACGACACGGTCGCGGTGGACGGCGACGGTATTCGATTGGGCGACCACCGCTTCCGGGTGACCGCCGAGCGTGACCCTGCCAACCTCCCGTGGAGCGAGTTGGCCGTCGATGTCGTGCTCGAATCGACGGGCATCTTCACCAAGCGTGACGACGCGGCCAAGCATCTGGCGGCCGTCGCCAAGCGGGTCATCATCACCGCGCCGGCGAAGCAGCCGGACCTGACCCTCGTCCTCGGGGTGAACCACGACACCTACGACCCGGCCCAGCATCGCATCATCTCGAATGCCTCCTGCACGACGAACTGCCTGGCGCCGGTCGCCAAGGTCCTGCATGAGCAGTTCGGGCTCAAGCGCGGGTGGATGACGACCGTGCACTCGTACACCAACGACCAGAAGCTGCTCGACCTGCCCCACCCGGACCTGCGCCGGGCACGTTCGGCCGGGCTGTCGATGATTCCGACCACCACCGGAGCGGCGGTCGCCGTCGGAGAGGTGCTGCCGGAGCTCAAGGGCAAGCTGGACGGCATCTCGATTCGCGTGCCGACACCGAATGTATCGGTGGTGGACCTCGTGGCGCAGGTGAACACCCAGACCACGGCCGAAGCCGTGAACGCCGCGTTCACCGCGGCCGCGGACGGGCCGCTGAACGGTGTGCTGCAGGTCGTCACCGAGCCACTGGTGTCGATCGACTTCAAGGGCAACCCACACTCGTCGATCGTCGACGGGTCCTACACCAGCGTGATGGACGGCGACTTCATCAAGATACTGTCCTGGTATGACAACGAGTGGGGCTACTCATCGCGGTGTGTCGACCTCGTGAAGTTCCTCGCCGACAAGGGACTCTGAGGTCAGCGTTCCGGCACACGATCTACCGTGACGAAGAAAACCATTCACGAGCTCGACCTCGACGGCCGGCGCGTGTTCATCCGGGTGGACTTCAACGTCCCGATCCGCGACGGCGTGATCGGTGACGACACCCGTATTCGCGCGGCGCTGCCGACCGTGAAGTATGCGCTCGAGCATGGCGCGAAGATCATCCTCGGCTCGCACCTCGGCCGGCCACAAGGGGCGGTAAATCCGGCCCTGTCGCTCCGTCCGGTTGCGACCAGGTTGGCCGAACTGCTCGACCGTCCCGTCATCTTTGCCGAGGACGCCACCGGAGACCCGGTGACCCGGGCGATGGGACAGGTCGGGTCGGGTGGTGTCGTGTTGCTGGAGAACCTGCGGTTTCATCCGGGCGAGGAAGCCAACGACCGCGTGTTCGCCCAGGCGCTCGCCGCCCCGGCCGACTGCTATGTCAACGACGCGTTCGGCGCGGCCCACCGCGCCCACGCCTCGACCACCGGTATCGTCAACCACCTGCACGATGCGGCGGCCGGTCTGCTGATGGCCGCGGAGTTACGCCACCTCGGCACCCTGCTCGCGTCGCCGCCACGCCCCTTCGTCGCCATCCTCGGCGGCGCAAAGATCTCCGGCAAGATGGAGGTCATCGAGAACCTCCTGGGGCGGATCGACGCGCTGCTCATCGGCGGCGCCATGGCCTATACCTTCTTCAAGGCCCGCGGGTTGCCGGTCGGCCATTCACTGGTGGAGCCGGCGCTCGTCGACACGACCCGCGCGATCGAGCGTGACGCCGCCGCGCGGGGTGTGCGGCTCGAGCTGCCGTCCGACCATGTCGTCACCGACCGACTCGAAGCCGGTGCGGCCTGCGAGACCCTCGACGTGGACGACCCGGCCATCGGCGACCGGCTCGGCGCGGACATCGGTCCGGCCACGATCGCCCGGTATGCCGCTGCCGTCGCCGACGCCCGCACCATCGTCTGGAACGGTCCGATGGGGGTCTTCGAGCTCGACGCCTTCGCGCCCGGCACTGTCGCCGTCGCCGTGGCCGTGGCCGCCAGCAAGGCCCGGTCGGTCGTCGGTGGAGGCGACTCGGTGGCGGCGGTCGCGCGGGCCGGCGTCGCCGACCAGATCACACACATTTCGACCGGTGGTGGCGCGTCGCTCGAGTTTCTCGGCGGACGGCGTCTCCCAGGACTCGAAGTCCTGCCAGACGCCGCCGAAGGCACCTGCTAGGACAAGCCAACCTGTTTCCTCAAGGCCCCCGGGAACACATCGTTCGCGTCGAGGACACATCGAACACGGGATCGGATCACACATGAGAACGCCGTTCGTTGCCGCCAACTGGAAAATGCACAAGACCGTCCAGGAGACGGTGGACTACGCCGGCGCCTTTACCCCGCTGGTCGCCGGTATCGACGACGTCGACATCGTCATCGCGCCGCCCTTTCTGGCGTTACCGGCCCTGGTGGAGGCGACGGCGAACAGCCAGGTTGGCGTCGCGGCTCAGAACGTCCACGCCGAGCACCAGGGCGCCTTCACCGGCGAGGTCAGCCTCGGCATGCTGCGGGCATCAGGGGTTACGCTGGTCATCATCGGGCACTCGGAGCGGCGACAGCTCTTCGGCGAGACCGACACCGGCGTGAACGCCAAGACCCGCGCCGCCGTGGACACTGGGCTGACACCGATCGTCTGCGTCGGGGAGACGCTGGAGGAACGGGAGGCGGACAGGGCGTTCGATGTGCTCGACCGACAGGTTCGCGAGGGGCTCGCGGGGCTGTCGCCCGAGCAGGTCGGCGCGCTCGTGGTGGCCTACGAGCCAGTGTGGGCGATCGGCACCGGACGCAACGCCACCCCCGACCAGGCCAACGCGGCCCATCAGCACATCCGGACGCAGCTCGCATCGCAGTTCGGCGACACCGCCGCCGCCGCGTGCCGTGTCATCTACGGGGGAAGCGTCAAGCCCGCCAACGCCGGTGAACTGATGACCCAACCCGACGTGGACGGCGCGCTTGTGGGCGGCGCCAGTCTCGATCCGTCCAGCTTCGCGGCGATCGTGGCCAGTAGCCGTCCCCGGACGGTATAATCAAAAGATCATGTTAAGCCTTGTGATGACCTCGCTGTACGTGGCTGTCTGTATGCTCCTGGTCGCCGTCGTCCTGATGCAACAGGGCAAGGGCGGCGACATCGCCGCCGCCTTCGGCGGAAGCGGCAGCCAGACCGCCTTCGGCGCCCGCGCCGGCGCCTCGGTGCTGACCCGGGCCACGACCGTGCTTGGTGCGCTGTTCATGGTCGGCGCGATGACCCTGGCCATCATGGGCCAACGCGGCACCACCAGTTCGATCCTCAGCGGTGTCGACGGCCCGGGGGTGCAGCAAAGCGCCCCGGTCTCGGTCCCGATCGAAATTCCCGAGCAGGAAACCCCGGCCGAGGAGCCAGCCGAGGAGTCGGCCGAGCCACCCGCCGAGCCGCAGTAGACCTCCTCACCCCCGCGCGGAAGTGGCGGAACTGGCAGACGCACTAGCTTGAGGGGCTAGCGAGCCAATGGCTCATGGGGGTTCAAATCCCCCCTTCCGCACCAAATTCCAAAAAGGCCAGCATTTGCTGGTCTTTTTCGCGTACTTAGGGCAAAAAGCTCACGAATGGCTAACGAACGCTCGCCGGGGGCGTTTCGGCCGGATGCATGACTGACCATCATCGCACTCGTTGGGACAAGCACCACGCACAACACGGAATCCATCCGTGCGTCGGGGAAACGTCGAGAATTACGCGCTTTCAGGTGAGTGCCGACAAGCTGGCTCCTGAGACGCTCGACCTGATGCTGCGGCCCGACTCGGGTGATACTGCACGGCTGAGAAGGCCGTCGACCGGCGATTTGAGAAAACTGCGGGCGTCGGCTCCGGAAGCTGGCTCAGAAACTGCGTGGTCGTGAACCCGCGCATCTAGACAGACCCCGCTTTTGCGGGTCGCGCGACGTGGCACGGGCTCTGCGCTCGGTTGGGGCGTGGCCCTCCCGCCGACGATCTACGAACCGCGGCAGCCCGCTTCCGGCGTCCTCCACCAAGTCGTGCGCGGTCACTTCGAGACGTTTCGGGCGCAAGCGGCCGACCTACGCGACGGTGAGGGGCTCCCCGGCTTCGTGGAGCAGGAGTTTCGCGACTTCTTACGTTGTGGCGCCCTCGGCGGAGGGTTCGCCCGGTTTCGGTGTACGGGGTGCGGGTTCGACCGTCTCGTGCCGTTCTCCTGCCACGGTAGGGGATTTTGCCCGAGTTGCGGTGGGCGCCGCATGGCCGAGCGTGCCGCCCATCTCGTCGACCACGTCTTCCCACGGGTGCCGGTGCGCCAATGGGTGCTGAGCCTCCCGCACCGCCTCCGTTACCGGCTGGCCTGGGACCACGACCTCTGCCGCGCCGTCGTGGGCCGAACCCTGCGAGCGATCCTCGGGTTCCACCGGCGTCGGGCACGGGACGCCGGCGTGCGAGACGGGCGCGGCGGCGCGGTCACCATCGTGCAGCGATTTGGGGGGGCGCTCAATCTCAACGTCCACCTCCACGCCTTGGTGGTCGACGGCGTCTTCGCGAAGGACGGCGAGTCAGTGCGCTTCCACCCGAGTCCGTGGCTCGACGCGGACGACGTCGACGAGGTGCTCGCCACCGTGGAGGCATATTTCCGGCGCCTGCTGGCCGGCCGTGGCGTGGACGCGGGGGATGATGGCGGCGACACGCTGGATGAGTGGGTGGACGACGCGCCAGTTCTCGCCGGACTCGCCGCCGCCTCGGTCCAGGGGCGGGTCGCGCTCGGTCCGAGGGCCGGGGCCCGCGTGCGCCGCCGCGGCGCGGGTCC
>Ga0114993_10005617_pt1 | contig 12053 bp, 7 predicted proteins | sample ArcticOcean_MG_C_FD_87042 | JGI IMG/M metagenome (GOLD analysis project Ga0114993, IMG submission 87042) | Marine microbial communities from western Arctic Ocean - ArcticOcean_MG_CB2_150 | ecosystem: Environmental > Aquatic > Marine > Oceanic | place: Arctic Ocean: Canada Basin | collected...
ACTGGCGGTAACGGTCGGCGGGCTGAACATCACACAGGTGACCGACAGATCGATCAGCCATGCGCAAGAGTGGTTCGCCGCCATCGCCGGTGAAGGGACTGGGTCCCAGACGAACGGTGTTGCCCCGAGTGAAAACGGTGCCGAGCCGGTTCCTGGCGCTGACGACATGCTGACGACAAGGGAGCTGGCGATAGCGTCTCAGATACTCAAGGAGATCCAGGCGCGGCTCCTGTTCCTGGTCGACATCGGTCTCGACTACCTGACACTGCAACGCACGGCGTCGACCCTCAGTGGTGGTGAGGCGCAGCGAATTCGTCTCGCGACTCAGATCGGCTCGGGCCTGATGGGCGTGCTGTATGTCTGCGACGAGCCCTCCGTCGGGCTACACCCCGTGGACGACTCACGCCTCATCGAGACCCTGCAGCGGCTCCGCGACATCGGCAATAGCGTGCTCGTTGTCGAGCACGACGAGGCCATCATGCGGGCTGCTGACTACATCATCGATATTGGGCCCGGTGCGGGAGAGCACGGCGGCCACGTCGTCGCGTCCGGCACGATTGACGACATCATCGCGACCAAGGAGTCCATTACTGGGCAGTACCTGGGCCAAACCAAGGTGATCCCGCTTCCAGATGCGATACGGCCCGGCAACGGCCTCGCCATCACGATAGCGGGCGCACGGGCGAACAACCTCAAGGGCATGGACGTGACCATCCCGCTGGGCAAACTCGTGTGTATCACGGGTGTGTCCGGGTCCGGTAAGAGCACCTTGATCTATGAGGTGCTGTTCAAGAAGCTGGCCCAAGACTTCTACAGGGCCAAGGACAGGCCAGGCGCCCACGACACCATCGTGGGCACGGAGGCCGTCGACAAGGTCGTGAATATCGACCAGTCACCGATAGGCCGAACCCCTCGCAGCAATCCGGCCACATACGTCGGTGTCTTCACCCCGATGCGAGAGCTGTTCGCCACCGTGCCCGAAGCGAAGGTTCGCGGGTACAAGCCGGGGCGATTCTCATTCAATGTGAAGGGCGGCAGGTGTGAAGCCTGCTCGGGCGATGGTTATACGAGCATCGAAATGCACTTTCTCCCCGACGTGACGGTGCCCTGTGACGTATGCGGGGGCCAGCGATATAACCGAGAGGCGCTGGAGATTCGCTTCAAGGGGAAGAACATCGCTGAGGTGCTCGATATGACCGTCACCGAGGCGCTGGAGCACTTTTCGAATATACCTCGGATCAAGAACAAGCTGCAGACCATGCACGATGTGGGGCTTGGCTATATCAGGCTCGGGCAGCCGGCCACACACCTGAGTGGTGGCGAGGCCCAGAGAGTGAAGCTGTCAACGGAGTTGTCGAAGAGGGCCACGGGCAGCACACTGTACATCCTGGACGAGCCGACGACTGGCCTGTCATTCGAGGACTGCTCCCACCTGCTCCGGGTGCTTCACAGGCTCGTGGATGCCGGAAATACGGTAGTGCTGATTGAGCACCACATGGACCTGATCAAGAACGCGGACTGGATCATCGACCTGGGTCCAGGCGCAGGGGACGGTGGTGGCAGCGTAATTGCCGAGGGCACCCCGCAGCAGATCACCGAGTCCACCGACTCCCACACCGGCCGCTACCTCAAGGCCCACCTGCTCCACAGGGCAGTGGCCCCCGTGGCGGACTAGGGTCGCTACCGGCGCTTTCGTGGGGAGTCTAGTCTCTTCCGCCCCCTTTTTTGGGGGAGAAGGCTAGGATGAGTGGGCCGTCTGCCTATCCCGGCCGTTATATGTGAGCGCGATTCACCCTCACCTCAATCCTCTCCCATCCGAACGCAAAGGATACGACGAAATGAGTGCCGTAACCGCAGTTCCCATAGACGATGTTCGCGCCGCCGCCGAGCGAATCTCGGACGTTGCCGTTCGGACGCCGCTGGTGCGCCTCAACGTCGATGACGACCCTGCCGAGATTTATCTGAAGCTGGAGAATCTTCAGCCCAGTGGTGCGTTTAAGCTCAGGGGCGCGGTCAATGCCGTCCGGCTTGCCGACCCCGCGGCCCTGGAGCAGGGCGTATGGACGGCCAGCTCCGGCAACATGGCTCTGTCGGTGGCATGGGTGGCCCGGCGCTTCAGGCTGGCATGTACGGCGGTGGTTTCGGACAACTCGCCGGAGGCTAAGCTGAGCGTTATCGAGAGCCTCGGAGCGAGCATCATCAAGGTCCCCTGGGAAGAGATCCTTCAAATATGCCGTGTTAATGGACGAGACGGCATGCAGGGACTGTTCCTGCACCCCTTCAGCGACCCTGCCGTGATGGCCGGCAACGCCACCGTGGGGCTGGAGATCGTGGAGGACATGCCGGATGTCGATACGGTCCTGGTGCCCTACGGCGGGGGCGGATTCGCAGCCAGCGTCGCTTCGGCGGTCAAGGCGCTGCGACCCCAGGCGAGGGTACTGGCGGCTGAGGTAGAGTCAGGGGCGGCCCTGGCAGGGGCGATCGCGGCTGGAGGGCCGGTCGAGGTGGAGCAACCGCCGTCTTTTGTGAGCGGCATCGGATCACCCATGGTCTTTGAGCACATGTGGCCCCTGGTGAGCGAGCTGCTGGACGGTTCGGTCGTCTCGACCATTGAGGAGACGGCCTCTGCTGTAAAGCTAGTTGCAGAGCGAGCACACACCATCGCAGAGGGCGCCGGGGCGTCTTCGGTGGCTGGTGCGCTGTCTGGCAAGGCTGGGGGCGGCAAGATCGCGTGCGTCGTGTCGGGTGGGAATATCGACATGGCGAAGCTGGCGAAAATACTACAGGGCCAGGTGCCATAGCAATGGTCGAGCACGCAATCCCAACCATCGACGAGGTCCGGGCAGCGCAGGAGCGAATTGCAGGCGAAGTGCTGCGCACGCCGCTGGTTCGGCTCAACGTCGACGATGCTCCCGCAGAGGTCTATCTGAAGCTAGAGAACCTGCAGCCTGTGGGTTCGTTCAAGCTGCGGGGCGCCACCAGCGCCGTCAGGCTGATCCCGGAGGCTGAGATGGCGCAGGGGGTGTGGACGGTGAGCGCCGGGAACATGGCCCAGGGCCTGTCCTGGGCGGCCCGTCGCCTCGGGGTGCACTGCACTGCCGTGGTGCCCGAAAACGCGCCGGAGGCCAAGCTGGCCAACATTCGGCGCCTAGGAGGCTCCTTCGTCAAGGCGAACTTTGAGGAGTTCACCGCGATATGGGGCACCCGCGAAAAGGACGGCGTTTCAGGTCGCCTGGTCCATCCCTTCAGCGATCCGGCGGTGCTGGCAGGTAACGGGACCATTGCCCTGGAGATACTCGAGGATCTGCCCGATGTCGACACGATAGTTGTCGCATGGGGCGGCGGTGGGCTGTGCTCTGGCATCGCGGCAGCCATCAAGGCGGTCAGGCCGCAGGTCAAGGTGTACGCGTGCGAGGCGGAGACGTCGTCGCCATTGGCCGCGGCCCTCGAAGCGGGCGGACCCGTGCGGGTCGATTACTCGCTCAGCTTCGTGGACGGCATAGGCTCGCCCATCGTGCAGCCTGAGATGTACGCCCTCGCAACACAGCTCATCGACGGCACGCTACTGGCCTCACTGGAGGAGACGGCGTCGGCGGTGAAGATAATGGCGGAGCGCAATCACGTCATTGCCGAGGGTGCAGGAGCCGTATCGGTTGCGGCGGCGCTGGCGGGTAGGGCGGGAGGCGGCAAGGTGGCATGCATCGTCTCGGGCGGCAACATCGATCCGGCCAAGCTGGTCACGGTGCTTGAAGGCGGCGTACCCCCGGCGGGCTAGTGCTACGCACGCTAAGGGGGCGGGGGTTGGTGCTGTCCAGACGACGCATTCTATTCCCAGACCAGAAGAAAATAGAATGAATTATTGAGGTACTTCTGAGGTACACCCTCAGACTCCCGGCAAAGGGCTCCGCCCTCTGCACACCCACGGAGAACCAAGCCAAACGGAACCTGGCTACGGAGCCTGCGCGCCGGTGGCTATTGGAGGCCACAAGATCAGATTGTCGTCCGGCAGTGCCCAGCCCCGCCCGACTAAGCGTGCGCAGCACCGCAGCACACTCACACCACCTGGAAGGTGGAGCCGTTGGGGGTCTTGGTGACCTCGATGCGGTTGGGGAAGGACTCTTTGATCTGCTCGATGTGGGTTATCACGATGATCTTTTCGAAGTCGGACTGGATGGACTGGATGGCTTCCCGCAGACGGTCCTGTCCTGCGGTGTCCTGGGACCCGAAGCCCTCGTCGATGAACAGGATGGGCAGGGGTGCGCCGGACCTGCGTGCTAGCAGTTTCGACAGGGCGATGCGTAGCGCGAAGTTGATTCGAAAGGCCTCGCCGCCGCTGAATGTTTCGTAGCTGCGAGTGCCAACCTCGTCGGAGATCTTGATGTCCAGTTCCTCCGAGGGTATGCCGATGCGTCTCTCGCGCCGACCCTCCTGGACCTGCAGCTTCAGGAACATGCGATTGTCGGTGAGGCGGCCCAGCAGCTCGTTGGCGTCCTCCTGCAGCTGAGGGATTACTGTCTCGATGATGAGCGCTTGAATCCCGTTTTTCCCGAAGGCGACGGTTAGTTCATCGTAGATGCTCTTGCGCTCGGCGAGCTCATGCCGGCCCTTCTCTCTCGCGCCTATCTCACGAGCTATGTCAGCGATCCGTCGAAGCTGCTCAGAGCGGTGCCGTTCCTCAACCCTTGCGGTTTGTTCCTGTTGCTCCAGGATGGCTAGTTCGTCCCTTGCTCGAGCCATCTCCGATTCGAGGCCTGGCAGCGTTAGCAAGGCGGCAGCCATCTCCTGGCGTCTGGCATCCTCGCCCGTCAAATCGCCGCGCTGGCGTTCCAGCGTCTGCCGGACCGTGTCGAGGGCCTTTTGTTCCCGGGGGAGGGCCTCCTGCGCCTCATCGAGCCTGCGATTGAGATCTGCGAAGGGTTCCAGTTCGCGGGCTCGCCGTTGCGCCGCTTCGTGGGCGGCACGGTCGTAGCCAAGCGCCGCCAACTCTCGGTCTATTTCGGCCACGCGGGTACGCTCATCAGGGGCGTACTCCTCCGCGCCGATTGCTCGCTGGACGTCCGCAAGTTCGGCCCGGCGTGGCTCTAGCTCGTCCTGTGCCCTTCGGGAGTCCTGGAGGTTTGCCCACAGGGAGGTGGCCCTGCTCCCGGTACCACGGCGGCCTTCGTCAAGCTCCTTCTCAAGCCTTGCCAGGCGCTCTCCAACCTGGGTGGCACGCTCCTGTACCGCTGACTGGCGTCCGGGATCGTAGGCGAGCGAGGTTAGCTCAGTATCGAGGCGCTCCAGATTGCCGCGGGCGTCTATGGCGAACTGGTTCCCTGCCAGGTCCTTGTCGAGCTGCATCAGTTGCGGATCCGAGGTGTCGAGCTCTTGTTGTGCTGTTCGGGCCTCTTCCAGGCCACGGGCGGCAGTGCTCTTTCTGGCCTGGACCTCGCGCTGCTTCTCCTCGCGCTCACTGTCCAGTCTGCGGATCAAGTTCGTCAGCTCAGAGTGGCTGGCAACTAGGCTTTTCTCTTCGTTGGAGTTCGCCTGGTAGCGCTGTTTGAGCTCGAGGCCTTGTTCCTTGTACTCTGCCTCCAGATGCTCCCTTCCTTCGGGGCCCAGAGGCTGCTTGCATACCGGACATTGGGCTGTGTCCTGGGCCATGAGGATGTCATACTTGCTGCGCAAGTCTTCCATCTCTGTCAGCAGGTTCTTGTTGGTCTGACGCAGGTATCCGATTCGCCCGTCCATCTCCTCGGCCTCGCGGCGGCGCTGGCGTACGGTCTCGGCCTGGGTTTCCAGTTCAGCTTCTTCTTGAGCTGCCGCACTGATCTCCTGCTCAACAGCCGTTAGTCGTCCGGCCTTGGGTATAAGCTCACGCTCGATACGTTGGTGGAGCTGGTTGCGCTCCGCGACTAGACCCGCCTTTTGTACCGCGATGTCCTGTTCGATTTCCGCCTTCTGCGAGTCGAGTCCATTCTTGCGCGCCAGGGTCTGGGCCAGGTGTTCCAGCTCCTGCGAAACTTCCCTGGATTCTTCCCTGTGCTTGCCGACGCTGACTTCCAGTTCGTCGAGCGCGGCTTGCTCGGTAGTCAGCTCTTTGTACGCCACTTCGATCTCTGGCAGATTCCGAGCCCTGGGCTCCAGGTCGTCCTGTATGGTGCGACCGAGCTGGGTAGCGCGACTGGACAGGCGCTCAAGTTGTACTGCGACCTCTGCGGCTAGTCTTGCGCGCTCCTGCTCTAGCTCCGTCGCGCCGAATGCCGCCCGGGTGAGTCGATCGAGGTCCGCCCTGGCAATTTCCAGCTCTGCGTATTGCCGTCGCACCTCTGGCTCCCGATTCACCAACTCTTCAAACGCCGCAACGGCAGTTCCGTGGACTCGTTCCCGCTGCTCCAGGTCCGAGACCTCCCGTCGCCGGTCGGAAATACGGCGGTCGAGGCCGTCCAACTCCTGCCCTCGGGTTTTCAATGCCCCGACACGGTCGCGGAGGGTGTCAGCGCGATCTCTACTGGACGATAGCTCTGGTACCAGGCGTTCCAGCAGCGTGGTGACCTCAGCAAGCTGGGTTTCGTGTTCCGGTTTTTGCGACAGCTCCTGTCGACGCAGGTCGATGGCACTGTCTGCGGTGGCTATGCGGTCCCGGGCATCCTGACTGCGTCGCTTGGCGCGCTCTTCGAGGGTCTCGTAGTGGGATAGGTCGAGAACCTCGGCTAGTACGTCCTTGCGCTTTGCGGGGCTGGCCCTGGTGAACTCGTCCGCCCTGCCCTGTAGTAGGAAGGCGGTGTTGACGAAGGTGTCGTAGTCCATGTGGAGAAGGTCTCGGATGCGGGCCTCGGTGTCCCGGACCGTGTTTCCAGTAATCGCTCGGAAGCCATCGCCGCTGGCCACCTGCAGCTCGAGGATGGTGGAGCCGCTCTTCCCGCGGCGAGCGTACCTGCGGCTGACCCGGTACCTCTGGTCCCTGGCGGAGAACTCCAGCTCCACGGCCATGTCCTCCTGGCCCTGGTGGACCAGCTCGTCCTGGGTGCTGGTCCTCGCCTTTCCCCAGAGTGCCCAGGTGATGCTGTCCAGCAGCGCGGACTTGCCGTGGCCGTTGTCGCCGCACAGACACGCGAGGTGAATCCCCTCAAGGTCGAGAGGAGGGACATCGTCCCGATAGCACATGAAATTCTTGACGGTGAGCTTCAGCGGGATCATCGTGCACGCCTCGGGTGGGGTTCGTGGGGAGTTGGCCTGATTATAGGTTTCCCCTGGGGATGGGTCAACGCGACGGACCATATGGGTACAAGGCGGAGCGGGCAGGCGTATAATGGCCGTGCTCGGGCCCGGACGCCGGTCCACCCGCGCGAATTAGTGACCAAGAGAGGTGTCGATGGCGAACCTGAAAGAGCGGATCCGTAAGGGCGAGAACGTCCTTGGAGTTAGTGTTGCGATGGACGTCGAGAAGGACAGGCTGGCCGCGATCATCGAGTCGGGTCCCTACGACTACGTATGGGTCGACGCACAGCACTCACCGTTCAACGAGGAGAGGCTGGTCGAGTTCTGCGGAATGGCCAATGAGATCGGCGTGCCGACTTGGGTCAGGCTGAAGCACACTCGCGACGCTGTTTTGGTGGGGAACTACCTGGACCTCGGCCCATCCGGGATAGAGGTACCCCAGGTCGAGACCACGGCGACGGTGGATACGGCCCTCGACGCCTTCTACTACCCTCAGCAAGGCCTGCGGAGCTGGGGAGGCACGGCACGCGTGGGGTTTGAAGGCAGGGAGGACCGCCTGGAGTACGCAAAGTGGTGGGGCGAGACGGGCGTGATGTGGGTGCAGATCGAGTCCGTCGACGCTGTGACCAACGCAAAGAGCCTGGCGAAGCCGGGTGTGGATTGTCTATCCTTTGGTCCCGCGGACCTGTCCTTCAGCATGGAAGCGCACCCGCACCACCCATTCCAAACTGTAGACGATTGCGTGCGCCACGTTGTGGAGCAACTCAGGGACTCCGAGACCGCGGTCTGTTTCCGGAGCTACGTTCCTGAGGAAAGGCAAAGGTACCGGGACATGGGCGTCACGGTCCTGTTGGAGCGGTCCTGATCGTACTGCGAACGCAAATTGGCGCGGAAGGGTAACCCCGTAGGTGACCCCTTTGGACAAGAGAAACACGCAAAGATAGGAGCAACGAGAGATGGCCATACTCGGCAGCGGCAACGTTACGTACGAGGTGTCAGGCGAGGAGTGGGGGCAACTGCCCGATGGTTGGGTCTATGGGGACGCGACCTCCGTCGCGGTGGACTCGCATGACAACGTCTTCGTGTTCAATCGCGGCGGGCATCCGATCATAGTCTATGACAGCGAGGGCAGATTCCTGCGCTCGTGGGGCGAGGATATCTTCTCGACTCCCCACGGTATCGCCATTGGACCGGATGATTCGGTCTATTGCGCCGACGTCGGCGACCATACCGTGAGAAAGCTAACACCTGATGGGGAAGTGCTACTCACCCTGGGTGACCCTGGTAATCCAGCTAAGGCCATGAGCGGCAAGCCTCTGAACCTGCCCACCCACGTGGCGGTAGACCCTCGCAACGGGGAGATTCTGGTGTCTGACGGATACGGCAACGCGAAAGTGCACCGGTACTCCCCGGAAGGCCAGCTCATGGATTCCTGGGGCGAGTCCGGTACGTTCCCGGGCACGTTCAACGTCGTTCACAACGTAGCCATCGACGGCGATGGGATGGTGTACATCGCCGATAGGGACAACCATCGGATTCAGGTGTTCGAAGCCGACGGTACATACGTAACGCAGTGGGTCAATCTTTCCAGAGCAGCCTGCATCTACATTGACACGCGACACCGGCCGCGCGCATACGTCGGTGAGTACTATGCGGGCGGTGCTTCTAACGCTGCTGGGCAAAACCTGGGGCCGAGGGTCACGATCTTCGACCTCGCGGGGAATGTTGTCGGCAGGCTAGGCGTGGATTCCTATGGTGACGACCCTGGGCGGTTCTATGCGCCCCACGGTATCACCGTGGACTCAAAGGGCGACATCTACGTGGCTGAGGTGGCCTGGGCAGAGTTCAACACGATATATCCCGGCAAGGTATTCCGATCGTTGCAGAAGCTCGTCAAACAGCGGTAACAGGAGCGCAAAATGACTGTTATAGGTGGTGCAGGGTTCGAGTATGACGCGTCCGAGGAGAACTTTGGCGAGCTCCCTGACGGCTGGGGGTATAGGGAGGCCGCAGGGGTGGCCGTGGACGCCAATGACAACGTCTATGTCTACAACCGAGACGAACACCCGGTGATCGTCTACGACAGGAGCGGCAAGTTCCTGCGGTCCTGGGGTGAGGGCGTCTTCGGTTTGCCCCACGGCATCGCGACGGGTCCCGACGAGACCATTTTTTGCATAGACGCCGGCGACCACACGGTCCGCAAGTTCACCAACGATGGCAAGCTGCTCATGACGATAGGCACGGCCAACAAGCCTGCTGGACGCCTGAGTGGTGAGCCGTTCCACAACCCGACCCACGTGGCTGTCGACTGGGCCACCGGCGAATTCTACGTTTCCGACGGCTACAGCAACGCCAGCGTCCACAAGTACGATCCGGACGGCAACCATCTGCTGTCGTGGGGGCAGTCGGGCACGGGTCCGGGCGAGTTCAATACGGTCCACAACGTGGCCACCGATAAGGATGGCCTGGTCTATATCGCTGACCGCGAGAACCACCGCGTCCAGGTCTTCACCTCTGACGGGCGGTACATTACTCAGTGGGGTAACCTGGCCATGGCCTCGTGCATAGACATTGAGCGCACGGGCGACGAGATCGTCTACGTCGGCGAGTTCTTCGCGGGTATTGGTCAGAATCCCGGTGGGATGGGGAATTGGACCGGCAAGCGGCTTGGCCCGCGGGTTACCATCATGGACAAGGCCGGCAACATTCTTACCCGGGTCGGGGACATGCCGATCGGCGAAGCCGCCGGCCAGTTCGTTGCTCCTCATGGCATCGCGGTCGACTCGCGGGGCGATGTATATGTGGCTGAGGTGTCGTACAGCGTCCTTGGTGGCAATCTAGAGCCGCCGCGAGAGGTCAAGACGATACAGAAGCTGGTTCGACGCCGGTAGGTTCTCACCTGTTACAAGCCGATCTTGGCGGGAGTGTCATGACCAGGAGCAAGTACGTCGATTCGTGGATCTCCGAGCGCGACCCGTCGATACGGCGGATTTGCCAGGCATTGCGCGATTTGATCTTTGCCACTGAACCGAGGTTGAAAGAGTCGATCAAGTGGGGCTACCCTATCTACGAGAAGACGGGCAGGGTGGTCTATCTGTCGGCGACGGATAGGTACGTAGCGCTGGGCTTCTTCAACGGCACGGCACTCTCCGACTCGGAGGGCAAGATCGAAGGCACGGGGAAGAGGGTACGGCACCTGAAGGTCAGGGCTTTTGAGGACATAGACGAAGGTGCCGTGATTTCGTGGATTCGCGAGGCAGTGGCGCTTGATGAGGCGACATCGGACTGACCATAACGCACACGAAATGTGGTGAAAAGAGAAAGGGGCCTCCTGAAATCAGGAGGCCCCTTTTACGTCTAGTCCTGGTAGGTCTTCTACGGCTCTAGCCGGTCGGGGACGGGGCCTGATCAGCGTTCTTGTCATCCTCGGTATTTGGTCCCGACTCCTCGTCGCTACCTTCTTCTGAGCCGCTGTCAGCGGCGTCGGGAGAGCCGTCACCGGGTGCCTCGTCTTCTACGATGGCAGGCGGCGTCTCTTCTTCAGGCGCGTCGGCGGTCACATCGGCCTCAGGTTCCGGTTCAACGACGGCAGACGGTGTGTCTTCCTGGGGAGCCTCTTCAGGTGTCTCGTTGGCCACCTCCGCCTCAGGCTCCTCGTCTTCGACGACTGGTGGTGGCGGGTCCTCTTCGGGAGGATCCTTGGGCTCAAGGTCTCCAGGCAAAGGCTCACTGAAAGCGTCCATTATGTCGTCGGGTTCGGGTGCAGGCCCTGATGGGGCTGTTGGCGGCGTCGGGGGCCCCTGCTTTCCACGAATCACTATGAAGTAGTACGCACCACCACCGCCACCGGCAACAACCAGTAAGGCGATGATGATAAAGATCAGTGCGCCTCCACCGCTCTCTTCAGGCGCTGGGGTGGCCGTCGGCGTCGCCGCTGGCCCCGTGGTCGGCGTCATGGTAACTGGCGCCACCGTAGCCGTCGGCGTCTGGGTGGGCGGCACCGTCGGCGGTGTCGGAGTCGTGGTCGGCGGCGTAGCCGTAGCCGTAGCCGTAGCCGTAGCCGGCAATGCCGTCGACGTAGGTGTCGGTGGCGCTGGTGTAGACGTGGGCGTAGCAGGCACCGACGTAGCCGTAGGAGCTGCAGGTGTGGGCGTGCTCGTGGGCGCCGCCGCCGCTAGCGGCGTAGGAGTAGGAGCGGCCTGGACTGTGAAGCTGCCTGATAACCGGCCTATCCTTACGTCATAACTTCCGGTATTGGCAGCCACCTCAAAGGAGACCGCTATCGGGACGCTAGGCGGGACGACGATTTTCCGTGTGCTATTCACCTGGTTATTGAGCCAGAGAGATGCCGAATACTCCAGGGTCTGGGACGTAAGGTTCGTTACATCCGCACTGATGGTAATACTGCCTCCCTCCTGGACAGTAGACGGGCTGATCACCAGATCGTCCACGGTGAACTCCACCGCTGGAGGCTCCGTGCTACCCGTGATCGACCAGGTGGAGAAGCCGGGGATCGCGAGTGTGTAGAAAATGCGCTCCGCGTCCTCTCGGACGCGCTTCACCAGTGAGGGTCGCCAGGTCAGCTGGTTCTCGTCGAACCGGCTGAACTGCACGGACCATTCATGAATCTGGTTACTCTGAAGCCAGGACTTGGTGATGGACAGTGTAACGTGCGCCGTGGCGAGCTCATCGTCGGTGAACCCTTCAGGCGAGAGCTTCACGTAGCCGACGTAGCCAGGCTCTTCGTAGAGGACTCGTCCGGGCCGCAGGTCGGGCACGTCCGGATCCAACACATTTTCGACGGCGACATGTGCACCCGGAGGGGCATCGGCGAACTTGCCGAGGATCTGACT
>Ga0114993_10005620_pt1 | contig 12046 bp, 5 predicted proteins | sample ArcticOcean_MG_C_FD_87042 | JGI IMG/M metagenome (GOLD analysis project Ga0114993, IMG submission 87042) | Marine microbial communities from western Arctic Ocean - ArcticOcean_MG_CB2_150 | ecosystem: Environmental > Aquatic > Marine > Oceanic | place: Arctic Ocean: Canada Basin | collected...
CCGGATGGCTAACGATGTATCCGCACGGCGGCCGAGGCCGATCAAAAATCATCACTGCTTCTCTGTAGCCCTTGTTCCAGTTGTTGTATCTGCTGTTCCACTTCCTGAATCATTCTTCTGACCATTTCGTTCGCATCGCCAGGCATTCCGGCACCGGGCTGCCCCATATGGCCCTGGTCCCCCATCGAGCCCTGCGGGCCCCTGCCGTCCCCCTGCCTTCCCATTCCTGGAGGGCCACCTCGACCCGGACCACCCATCGGATCGTGACCACCATCATCCTGGTTGTGGAAGAACCACAGGGTCCTGGCGACTGTTTCCTGGTCTTCCTGGGATGCATTTGCCAGGAATCGCTTCGTTTGCTCAAGTGTGCGCAGTATGCTTCGCGATGTCGCGAGTTCCGCCTCCATGTGCGCACGTCGTGAACTATGCTCGATCTCCATTGTTTGCCTGAAAGCTGCCTGGAGGGATGCGGGTAGCTTCTCGATCATGTCTTCGGGGTTCATCTGTTGCTGATGATCGCCTTGTCCCGGACCTCCCTGCATCTGTCCACCCTGGTGACCCTGATTCCCACCCATCTGTCCGCCCTGCTGGCCCTGATTCCCACCCTGTCTACCTTGTTGGCCCTGATTTCTGCCCTGTCCAACCTGGTGTCGCTGGTTCCCACCCTGTCTACCTTGTTGGCCCTGATTTCTACCCTGTCCAACCTGGCGTCCCTGGTTCCCGCCCTGTTGCGCGGAGCCGCCGCTTCCACCAGGCGGTGGGTTCTGAAAACCCTGTCCCTGGTTTCCTGAACCACGTCGAGGCTGGTTTTGGAAGCCGGATTGGTTCGGGTCGCCCTGGGGCTCCGGCTCGTTTGTGCCTTCGGGTGGTAGTGGTGTTGCCGTCCCATCCTCCTCGTGCATAGTAGCGAGCGCACCGATGCCTGTTCCGATGCCCGGACCCGGAGGTGTGTTGCCTCGTGGAGGTGTGTCTCCTTGTGGCGGAGGAGCGTCCGGGTTCGAGATCATGACCGAATGTCCCGTGCCCGTGGCCTGGATTCCAGCTGACGAACCGAAATTAGCGGACACGATTTCTACAGATGTGTGCGTCAGGTTGGGGCCAGCTTTGAAAAGAATGTGACCTAAAGAGCCGCTGCCCTCGGATGCGGTATTACTTCCCATGATGGCGGCGCTGAATTCGACCCCGGAAGGCACAGTCTTGGGTGGCATAGACATGGCCCCAGCCATAAGACCGGCTGCGCTGAATCCCTTGAAGACGATTTGTGAGGTATCAAACTTGAGTATCAGGTTTAGACCACTCATTCCCTTGGCCCCATCAATCGCTACTAGGTCGATCAAAAACATCTGGCCCGGTTTGATCGCGCGTTCGTGTTCTCCCTGGTCACCATCCGAAGGGTTCAAGTCGAGAGACATTTGTCCGTAAGCACTTGAGGCAAGAGCGGCTAGCACTGTGAGAAATAGTACAGTTTTGATCCTTCGCATCTGAGGTTCCTCCCGGTCTTGGATTAGGTTAGAGCTTCTAAAGCCGTATTTAAGATAGCGAATGAAAGGCATTGCGCACAGTGATTATAGTCACCCAAGAAGCGTGATATTCGTCACCATTTTTGACAAAAGGGCACATTCGGAATCCGAACGTGCCCTAGCTATTCTCACATTTCGCCAATTTGCCACCTGGCGAAAGAGATGGTGGCACCCGTCGGAATCGAACCAACGACACAAGGATTTTCAGTCCTCTGCTCTACCAACTGAGCTAGGGTGCCCCCACCTCTCTCGCGATGCAGAAATGCCGCGTCAGCGATCTGAGAAGATAACTAAATGGCCCCAGACTGTCAACAATTGTGCCCTCACTTGTATGCATTGCAAGTGCTGTGCCTGATGTGATAACCAGAGCCGGGAATGCTTATAACTGACTGTAAAATAAACGGATACAGACGGCCATGAACCATCTGTCATTGCCGCCGATCCCGGCGTTTCGTAATCCCCATCACCATTTGCTGCGCCACATTGCGAATATCTGCTGTCACATTTGAAGCAGTTTGCAACAGTCGAGGGCCCCTCTCAATGGTAATTTCGGTCGAGTCGGCTCGGATAAAGGGAACTTCTTGAATTGACAAGCACACTGCCCAATTGGTATAATCGAATACCATGAGCAGAGTATCCCACCATGTCCGCTGAGATCGAGCCAGTTTCTACACTCTCCGATGAAGATACGCCGAGTATATCCTCGCTTTCCGGGCAACTCGGGCAGATAACGCTTCGCGCCGTTCTGCTCGGCATCTTCCTGGTCGTTGCGCTGGACGTTGTTGCCATTTATATCCGGTACATCTACCACGGCTCGCTGATGACCTACAGTCACGTGCCGATGGCCATGCTTATCTGTTTTGTGCTGATGATGGCCGCTTTGTCTATCGTGGCACGTTTGACGGGTTTCCGAATACAGTCAACTGAATGGCACGTTATTCTGGCGATGGGGCTTATCGGGGCAACGCTCCCGTGCTTCGGATTTACTGGCTATCTGATCGGTTACATCTCCGCGCCCAGCTATTTTGCGACGCCTGAAAATGCGTGGGATCGGTGGCTACTCCCGCACGTACCGAATTGGTTGGTTCCTTCGAATGAAGGGAATGCGGTTGCCTGGTTTTTCGAAGGTATGCCGCAAGGCGGCGAGGTGCCCTGGAGGGTTTGGGTCCTGCCCCTCTTCTGGTGGTTTACGATGGTGGTCGCAGCCTTTGTGACCCTGGCATGTACGGCCTCTATTCTGCGACGACAGTGGGTCGATAACGAACGTCTCGTGTTTCCCGCGATGCAGCCGCTGATGGATATGGCTGATGCCCCGGGTGACGGGACCAGTTGGCTTCCCGGTTTTACAAAGAGCCGATTGTTCTGGATCGGTTTTGCCATAGCCTTTGGTATGATTGCCTGGAACTGCATCAATTACTTCCTGCCCGGATTTCCTCGCTTCCCAATCTACCGGGGACGTTGGTACTGGATCGATCGTCAGTTCCCGCCGGTCCGAGGCTTTCTCGGGCTTTTCACGATCTTCTTTTCTTACTTCGCCAGTCTGGACGTGTTGCTGAGTATCTGGCTGTTCGACCTGCTTTTTATCGTTGAAGGCGGGTGGCTGAACCAATTGGGTTATCGCGCAATTTCACCCTATTATGGGCGAGGCGCCTACTCCATGCAGACGAGGGGCGCCTTTGTTGTGATGGTCCTCTCGGTTTTCTGGGTCGCTCGAAGGCATTTCAAAGATGTAGCGATGAAGGCTCTCGGGAGAGATCCCACGATCGATGACAGCGGTGAGTTTATTTCGTATCGGGCGGCGTTTTTCGGATCGCTGGGCGGGATGCTCTATATGTATGTCTGGATCGTCATGATCGGGTTCGATCCGTACTATGGTGCATTGTTTATCCCTGCAGTCATCTTCTGTTATGTTGGAACGGCAAAGATTCTTGCGGATACCGGGATTCCTTATACGAGCAGTCCCGTCGGGCCGTGGGGCCTGATCGGCATGTGGCTCGGGTCGAAAGGACAAAGCCCGAGTACGATGGTGGCCTACCGGTTCTCGTCGATTATTACGAGCCATTTCAAGGCACTCTTTCTGCCGGCACTCGCACACGCGGGTAAAGTGTCCGAGGGTGCTCGCACAGATCGCAGGCAATTGATGATCGCACTCAGTCTTGCGTTTGTGATCAGTTTTTTCACGTGTGTCTGTCTTGTGATCTACCTGGGCTATCGCGACGGCGCGTACAATTTTAATAGCTGGGAAATCACCAGGGCGGCAGAACGCTATTTCCCACAGACAGTCAGTGCAATCAAAAGTCCTGGAAATCCGTTTTTTATGAAGTATCCGGAAGAAGTCGGATTTCTTGGCGGCGGTATGGCACTGATGGCGGGATTGATCTTTCTGAGGCATCAATTTACGTGGTGGCCCCTGCACCCGGTCGGTTTAGCGATTTCCGGTTCGTATCTGGCAAGAAGAACCAGTTTTACGGTTTTCGTTGCCTGGGTCATCAAACTTGTGATGCTCAAGGTGGGGGGGCCAGCCTTCTACAGGAAGTCCCGGCCCCTCTTTGTGGGATTGCTCGTGGGCTATGTCGTCGGGGTCGCCCTGTCCGCGATGCTTGACGTTGTGTGGTTTCCGGACCGGGGGCATTACGTCCACCGATACTGATACCCTATGATCAATGCCATCAAAAATACAGGCGTGATTCTTCTCGCCGTTTTCGGGTTGCTCGCATTCGGATCGATGTTGATTGGTCCGGCGACGGTTGGCCCGTGGGTCGAGTCTGTTCTCGGCATTCGCGCTCCCGCCCCGCTTGTTCCCATAGCCGTCGCTCGAGCAGAGGAGGTGATCGGTCGGGTCAACTCATCGATCGACGAAAGCGAAGTACGCGCCCGGATCGATCTTTTGACACGCATGGGGTCACGTGTTCCCGGGTATCCGGGCCACGAGACTTCCGCTCGTTACATCGAATCCGAGTTTCGGCGGAATGGTCTGACCGATGTTCGAACGGAGGCATATGGCATCACGTCTCCTGTCGACGAGGGAGGCGCGCTCGTTGTCGGGGGGAGTGGCGAGCAGTTCCAGATTCACGGGGTCTGGCCGAATCTGATCAAAACATCTACTCTGCCTGAGGGGGGTGTCCAAACCCATCTTGTCTATGGTGGGCAGGGCGAGTTTTCCGAATTCGACGGTCGGCAAATGGATGGCGCCGCCGTATTAATGGAGTTCAATTCCTGGAATAACTGGTTGAACGCGGCCACCCTTGGTGCCCAACAGATCATTTTTATCGAACCAGATACGACGTCCTATTCCGAAGCGGAACAGAAGTTTCTGCAGGTGCCGAACAGTGTGGAACGGTTCTGGGTGTCGCGGGACGATGGGGCCCGTCTTAAATCGCTTCTGGATACGAGTGGCGAGATTCCCGTCCACTTGAGTTCCAGGATGACGTGGAAAAAGGCGCCCGCAAGGAACATCATCGGGACAGTTGAAGGTACCGACCCGATTCTGAAGGATCGACTGGTCGTTATCAACGCATACTACGACGCGATGTCGGTTGTGCCCGCTCTAGCTCCCGGGGCGGAAATGGCAGGTGGTATTGTCGGACTGCTCGAGCTGATTGAATACCTCACGATCTATCCTCCCAAACATTCGGTCATGTTTCTGGCTTCTTCCGGCCATCATCTTGGCTTTCGCGGAATCTGCGACTTCCTGAGTCGCCATTCTCGCAAGGAGGAGCATTTTGAAAAGCTGATGACCGAACCCTTCGATATTCGGCTCTTCATCAATCTGGACCTGACCAGCCAAACCGACGAGATCGGCGCGTGGAACAGCACGCGTACTTTCTACTACAAACGGTTCTTCACCCCGTTTGGCAGGTCGTTCGTGAGGTATGCGAAAGCGATCGCCAAAGGATTTGGTCTCGATCCCAAAGACGCCCTTATCGATGGAGTGAACCCGAGGGGCGGGATGACCTGGGATATGTATATCCCGGGGGAGCAGTTGAAGACGGATGGAGAGGTTGTTCTCAACACAGGTACGCCATCCCTCTCTTTCATCACGGTGAATGACGCCCGATTCCGAGTCGATACGCCGCTCGACCGAGCAGAATATGTGAATGTAAAGAATCTCACGGGACAGATTCGCCTGATAGCGGGCGTGCTGGATCTGGGGCTGAACAGCCCAGATTTGATCCCGGATTACCGACTGGACCCGGATGATCGCATGCGTGGGTTGAAGGGGTTCGCCCGAACATTTCCCAGACGGAGCATTGTGCCAGATCGTCCGAAGTCCGGGGCCATCGCTTCGTTACGTATGGGGATCGAGAAATCGGTAAAAGGTGTTCGACGTGTTTACTACGATCTGGCGGACGAAAAGGGCGAATTCTACATGCCCGGGATCGCTGAACGACGTGTCAGCGTGTCCGCATACTATGTAGATCCTGCGTCAGGAGAGATCACTTACGCGCAAAACCGTGGACAGAATGCCCGAATTTATCGGGGCGAGTTTGACATGGATTGGTGGATCTCGAAACGGACACTCATCCTGTTTCCGTGCATCAGCACAGACTTCTACGATACAGTCGATCCACGATATCTGACGAAGCTCGACGGGGTCACCATATATAATGAGGCCAATACCCGCCCTCAGGAATACGGGTATGCGATCGGGTTTGGGCCGGACGAACCGGTTGGCACCATCTTTACCCCGCCCGGCGAGCGTATAAAAGTAGCGATGCGAACCGGTTTTATCGGGGTGCGCTACCTGTTGCTGAATTCGAAGAGTTCAGAAAACGAACTCGTCGCACGAGGTGAGGGATTCCAGACGCTTACCCACGGCTCGTTCGCGAGGACCTCCTTCCAGGCGCTGTCGGACATGTGGACCCTTGACGAAGCTCGAATGAATGAGTTGAAGTCGTTCTCGATCGCGAATCACCGGTTGAATGTTCTTCACAGTCAGGCGAAACACCATATCGACGAAGCGTCCAAAGCGGAGCGCGATCTCCGATGGGGTGATTACATTCGGCACACGCGAGCGGGTCTGGGTGTGGAGGCTCGGGCGTATCCGGACGTAAAGTCGACGCAGAACGATGTGATCAGAGGGATCATCTTCTTTATGGTGCTGGTGATTCCGTGCGCTTTCTTCACCGAGCGGCTGCTGATCACGGCTTCCGACATTCGATTTCAGATTGCCGGATTTGCGTCGGTCTTTTTGTTGATATGGATGTTTCTCTGGCAAGTACATCCTGCGTTCGAACTATCTAATCCATTTGTGATTCTGCTGGCGTTTGTGATCCTCGCACTTGCGCTTTTTGTGATTTCGATCGTCTTCTCCCGGTTCAATGACAATATGAGGCAGCTCAAGCGGGAAGAGTCTCTGGTTCACGAAACGGATGTAGGGCGTGTCAGCGCCTCCGTCGCGGCCTTCCAACTCGGCATTGCGAACATGAAGCGGCGCCCGTTGCGTACGGCGTTGACGTTCACGACTTTGCTGCTTCTGACTTTCACTGTTCTTTCGTTTACGTCTATAAAGGCGTCGCTCCAATACCATCAGATTCTACGGGATTCGGAGGGCCCTTACGCGGGGATCCTGGTCAGGAGCAAGTTCTGGGGAGCGCTGGAAGACGCCGCTTATGACTATGCGAAAGTCAACTTTAGTGATGTGGCGACAATTGCGCCACGAAGTTGGTATGTCACTCGGGGAAAGCACAAGACACCAGTGGAAACGGAGGCAAAGAGCCATAAGACCGAGGGGGTGCTCGGTCTAAGCGCACACGAGCCCCTTGTAACCAGGATCGACTCCTTCCTTGTCGCAGGACGCTGGTTTGAAGAAGGAGAAGACGCGATCATTTTGCCCAATACGATCGCTGAAAAACTTGCGTTGACGACCGATTCGATCGGAGTATCGCTCGTTCGGATCTTTGGGAAACGGCTTCAATTGGTTGGTATTATCAACGCTGACGCGTTGAATGAGTTCTTCGATCTCGACGAAGAGCGGATCACGCCTGCAGATTTCAAGCTGACCGACGATGAAGAGATCTCGCGCATGACGCAAGTCGAGCAGCGGGAGAAACAAGGCCTCGAGCAGCCTGAAGTCGAGATTATGCCGTTTGAACATATCACGGCTGCGAATATCGCGATCATCCCGTATGGTCTTCTTCGCGATATTGGAAGTCCCCTCCAGTCGGTGGCCGTTCGCTTTAACGAGGGTGTAGATATCACGGCCCAGGTGAAGTCCTTCCTGTCCAGACTGTCGGTCGTCCTTTTTGCGGGCATCCCGGACTCAACCGGTCGTATTCAGGTCTCGGTCTACAGTTCCCTGGGAAACACATCATTGAGCGGGTTGTCCGGTCTGTTTGTCCCGATTCTGGTGGCGGCCCTGATCGTGCTGAATACAATGATGGGTTCCGTCTATGAACGTTTCAAAGAAATCGGAATCTACTCCGCAGTGGGTCTCGCTCCCGTACACATTTCCTTCCTGTTTATTGCCGAGGCCTGCGTTTACGCCGTTCTGGGCGCCGTGAGCGGGTATCTCGTTGGGCAGGGAGTGGCCAAGCTGCTGATCTGGCAGGGCTGGCTGGAGGGCGTGACGCTCAACTATTCGGCCATGTCGACGGTCGCATCGTCCGGGTTGGTCATGCTGGTCGTGATCCTGTCCACGATCTATCCCGCACGAAAAGCCGCGCAATTGGCGGTCCCCGATGTAGCTCGCCGCTGGCGTCTTCCGACGCCCGACGGGGATCACTGGTATTTCGAGTTCCCCTTTACCGTTGGTGGTACCGATGTGTTTGGCTTATCCGTCTTCCTGACGGAATACTTCGCATCTCACGAAGGAGAGTCCATGGGGACGTTTTACACCAACGGCGCATCCTTTGGCAGTTTCGAGACGGTGCTGGGGGACGCTTACTCGATCGATACAAAAGTCTGGCTGGCTCCTTATGATCTGGGCGTGAGCCAAGACGTGCGGTTCGAAGCGCAGCCGACTGGTGAACACAATTTCTATGCCCTGACGGTGACGATCAATCGCGTCTCCGGCGATGCCGCTTCGTGGATACGTGTCAACCAGGGCTTTGTGAACGCGCTGCGTAAACAATTCCTGATCTGGCGAACGGTCGCTCCCGAAGATCGCGAGACGTTCAAGCAAAAAGGCCTCAGGCTGCTCGGCCGCCCTGAGGAAGAAACGAACGCGTTATGACGACTCTCACCCTGACTTTTCCAGCAAGAACCCTTCCGTGCTTCTAAGCAAATTCTTCAAGCGGGATAAATCGGCACAATTCCGGGAGATCGAGGAGTATCGAGATCTTCTCGAGGCGCCGGAAACTTTTGAAGACGGCTTCAACACGAAGACCGTGGTCGGGGCATTGTTTGTTTCGATCATCATGGTGCCCGGGAATATCTATCTGGAGCTGATGATCGGTGGATCGATCGGGGCCGCCGCCCAGTGGGTTACGATTATCCTCTTTCTCGAACTGGCGAAGCGGTCGTTTACCAAGCTGCGGCGCCAGGAAATTTATCTCCTGTACTATGTGACGACTTCTCTGGTGAACAGAGAATCCGGCGCGTTCGAAGGTCTTCTCTGGCACCAGTATTTCGTTCAATCTTCGGCAGCGAAACAGTTTGGAATCGCGAAACTGATCCCGTGGTGGTACGCCCCTCCCCCCGATTCCGAAGCATTCATTGAGCGCACATTTTTTCACGCGGACTGGTTCTGGCCGATCACTCTGCTCGTACTGGGCATGATCATGGGCCGGATCGCCTGGTTCTCTGCCAGTTACGTTCTGTTCAGGTTGACGTCCGATTACGAAAAACTGCCTTTTCCGTTTGCCCCGGTCCACGCACAGGGCGCGATGGCGCTGGCAGAGGAAAGTACCGGAGAGTATACGTGGAAGTGGCGGGTGTTCAGCACGGGCGCAGTGATCGGCGTCGTGTGGGGTCTCATTTATGTGGCCGTCCCGGCTATTTCAGGGGCGTTCATGGAGAGACCCGTCCAGATCATTCCGATCCCGTGGGTCGATTTTACGCAGTATACCGGCTATTTCTGGGAAGCCACTCCCATCGGATTTACGCTTCATCTGGGGCCGATCTTCGCGGGTTTACTCGCCCCATTCTGGGCGGTGGTCGGGTCGTTCCTGGGGGTTATCGCACACACGATCGCCAGTCCGATCCTGTATCGGTATGGTTTCATGCCCAATTGGATGATGGGTATGGATACCATCCAGACGCATTTTGTGACGGGTATCGATTTCTGGATGAGCTTTGGTATCGGCGTTACGCTGGCGATCACGATTATCGGGTTCTACCAGGTGTGGATCGGTGTCCGGTCGGCAAACGTGCAAGGTGCGACCACGCGCACCTGGGATACGCCTCCGGGGAGAGGCGACTTCCGTATCTGGGTATGCATTGCGTTTTTCTGCGTCTCAAGTCTGTATACGATCGCGCTGGCCCGGATTCTGTTTCCCCACCTGATCTCAAACACACTCCTCGTCTTCTTTTTCATCTTTGCGTTTATCTACACGCCGCTAATCTCTTTCGTTAATGCGCGACTGGACGGGCTTGTCGGTCAGAATGTAAGTGTCCCTTACATCAAAGAAGCGACGATTTTTCTGAGCGGGTTCAAGGGGATCGAGATCTGGTTCGTCGATTTCGGAATAGACAACTATGGCGCCTCCGCAGAGCGGTTCAGACAGATCGAGCTGACAGGGACAAAGTTTACGAGCATTCTCAGAGCAGAACTCTTTATGGTTCCGCTGGTGCTCGCCACAAGCTTTATGTATTGGTCCTATATCTGGAAGCTCGCGCCGATTCCGTCGGATGCCTACCCGTATGTCCAATTGATGTGGCCGCTCCGTGCCATGCAGCGCGCGGTGTGGGTCACGGGAACGATGGGGAGCGAGACGCACGTCGACGCAGAGAAACAACAGATTGCGTGGATTCCATCGAATCTGCCCGATGGAGCGTGGTGGTATTGGCGTGTTCGCGCCTCGGCAGATGTTGATCTTGACCCAAAGCAGCGCGAATTCGGGCAGTGGTCGAACACAGAATATTTCTATACGAACTTTGAAAACACCGATCCGCCCCTCCATTCTGTCACTTCGATCCCCGATCGCCAGATCGATCTTTCAGATGCGCTGGATCGCGGGCTTCCCTCCGCGCCTGAAATCCTCGGCCCCGTAAGGGGTGATCACGTCGATGATCCCAATCCGCGAATGCTGATTGCTGAGGCTTTCGATCAGCGGGGCCGTAAACTGGTTTACCAGTTCGAAGTGGACAAGGTTCCATCGTTCGATGGTTCATTCTTGCAATCTTCAGATGACCGCCCCATACTTTATGACGCCCTGAAGCCCAAGATCATTGGGGTCGGGTTTGTTATCGGGATCGGGATGTTTACACTTATGTCCATCTTCGGACTGCCGATTCTACTGGTGTTCGGCTATATTCAGAGCCTGACGTCTATACCACACGTCATTGTCACGCAGATTATTGGTGCTCTGCTTGCGCGGTTCTATTTCTGGAAAAAATACGGGCGCCAGGAGTGGCGTCGGTATGCAGCTGTGCTGGTTGTAGGTTTTTCGGTCGGGATGGCGCTGGTTGGTATGGCCTCTGTCTCCATTGCCATGATCCAGAAGTCGGTTTCTGTGTTACTGTTTTGAACATTTTGAACCGAATTTTCTCACCGTTACGCCCAAGGATGACAGGAAGTCGTCGTTAACAAGTGCTTCGAAAGATGAGGAGCGGTGACGGCCGGAACGTAGCCGGGTTTCCCTGAGTTTTGGTCCGAGTCGAACCTTTCCGAAAGCGTTTATGGCTGAAGATGCAACCATAGAGGTCCTAAGCCGCGTACCGTTGTTCGAGTGTCTGGACTCGGACGAGTTGGCCGGGCTTGCGGACGTCACGAGCTTGCAGCGTCTGTCCAGGAATGCGCTCGTGATTCTGGCAGAGGACAAGGGCGACTCGTTCTTTGTGATCCGGTCCGGGAAAGTAAAGGTAAGCGTGACGGGGCCAGACGGTCGTGAGATCATCCTGTCTCTGCTCGGCCCGGGTGAGTTTTTTGGCGAGCTTTCGTTGCTCGACGGGCATCCTCGATCGGCGGATGTAACCACTCTGGAGCGGACCGAATTGCTGTCGATTCGCCGCAGCGACTTTGTTCGCGTGATTGAAGCGCATCCGATTATTCCCACGCATCTCATGGTGACTCTTGCGACCCGTCTGCGAAAGTCCGACCGACAGGTGGCGGGTCTTGCCCTGCTTGGCATCTCTGAACGAATCAGCGATGTGTTGCTTGAGCTTGCCGAGGCGCAGGGAGAGGAAACCGAGGACGGCGTCATCATCAAGAATCGCCCGACACATCAGGTGCTGGCAAGTATGGCGGGCACGGCACGAGAAACGGTTACTCGTGTGATGAAGCATCTGATCGATGATGGATATGTCAGGATCGAGGGTCGCAATCTGGTCATTCTAAAGCAGGGACGAAATAGCGGAATCGACTACGATTTCGGCTGATCGAGGAACTGAGTGGGTGAGCGGGGGAAGAGGGAGCGGGAGAGCCC
>Ga0114993_10005623_pt1 | contig 12039 bp, 5 predicted proteins | sample ArcticOcean_MG_C_FD_87042 | JGI IMG/M metagenome (GOLD analysis project Ga0114993, IMG submission 87042) | Marine microbial communities from western Arctic Ocean - ArcticOcean_MG_CB2_150 | ecosystem: Environmental > Aquatic > Marine > Oceanic | place: Arctic Ocean: Canada Basin | collected...
TGAAGGCGTCGACCACCCAGTCGCGGTAGGCGAACATCTGCCGCTCGTTGTCGAGGTGCATCCCGTGGGTGTCGGCGTAGCGCGCGACGTCGAGCCAGTGCCGAGCCATCTCCTCGCCGTAGTGTCGCGAGGCGAGATAGCGATCGACCATGCGCTCGTAGGTGCCAGGCTTTTGGTCGGCGAGGAACTGAGCGAGTTCCTCCGGCGTCGGGGGCAATCCGGTCACCGCGTAAGCGACGCGGCGGATCAAGGTGTTGTGGCTCGCCTCCGCTGTCGATGCCAGGCCGAGCTTCTTCAGTTTCGCATCGATGAAGTGATCGATCCCGCGCCCGGCGTCGGGCAACGCTTTGGCAACCGGAGGCTCGAAGGCCCAGTGCTTCTCGTAGGGCGCACCCAGTTCGATCCAAAGTTTGAGCGTCTGCTTGTCCTCATCGCTCAGCGTCTTCTTCGTCTTTGCGGGCGGCATGAGATCGTCGCCGTCGTCGGTGGTGATGCGGTACCACAGCTCGCTCTTGTCGGGCTTGCCCGGGACGATCGCAATCTCGCCGCTTTTGCCTGCCCCATACGCCGAGTCGGGCTCGTCCAGTCGCAGGTCACCTTTGCGATCCTTCGAATCGGCACCGTGACAGGCGAAGCAGTTCTCCGACAGGATCGGCCGGATGTCGCGGTTGAACGAGAGTTCAGCGGCGCCCGCCGGAAAACCCGTCAGCAGGAAGCTCGCGCACCAAGAGGAAAAGAGGCGGGGCATATCGAGGGTATGAAGTGGTCCCGCTTTCGTTGCCAGTAAATTGCTCGTTTAGTTGATACGGGTTCCGGGGGCGGGTCGGTTTGTGTTTGCTTCGTGCTTGGAAAGGTGAGGTGGAGGGACTGGAGCCTTTCCAGCTATAGTCTCCGTCCTGGCCCTCATGCTGCTTGCGGCGGTGGTTGTAGAACGCCATCCAGTCGTCGATGTGAGACCGGAGTTCGCCCACCGTGCCGTAGCTCCTTGAAGCGCTTTGCCTCTGCCATTTCCATCCGCCCATACTTGAGGCGCCATCAGGAGAAGGGCTCCTCGCTGATGTTCGCCTCCCGGCAGGCTTCCTCCACGGTTTGCTCTCCGTCTGCCTTGCGCAAGATCCGGATGATTTCCTCGGGCGGGGTCTCTTTTTCTTCGTTTCTGTTCTGGGTTAGTCCCAGAACCTCTCATTCACAATGACCCAGAGATCAGGCGCGTATACGGTTGTAACCAGAATTTCTGGACACTACGGGGTATGACGAGCTTCCCGGTCGCCGCGGTGGCAAGAAGCGTCAGCTTACCTTGGGCTCGTGTTCGAGACTACTTATGCCCCATCACTTCTCCAGTCCATTCCTGCCGAGTGACCTTCCTCAATCTTCTGGCCGTATCTTTGGTTCTGCTGTCGGGTGCCGAGGCTCAAGAGAAGGGTTCGCAACCCCGGGCTGATGGCGGAGCGTTCATGCAACCGTTTCTAGAGAGCCATTGCGTCAAGTGTCATGGCCCCAAGAAAGCCAAGGGCGGGATCCGTTTCGATCGCTTGGATGGGCGCGTCGCCCTGGGTTTCGATTTTGAGACCTGGACAGCCATCCATGAGCAACTGCGAGAAGGTGAGATGCCGCCGGAGGATGAGGATCAGCCGGGCGAGGCCGCTCGCGTGAAGGTCGTGTCATGGCTTGGCAGTGAGCTGGAGAAAGCGCATTCGTCCGATCGAGTGCGGTACTTGTTGAGTCAGTTCGCCTTTGGGAATCATGTCAGTCACAAGAAACTTTTCGGCGGCGAAGTTGAGGAGCGGTCGTTCTCTCCGCCTCGCTTATGGCGGATCAATCCAAACATTTACGACCGCACCAAGCAGCGGATCCTTAGACACCACTGGGAGGAGCTGCGGCGGGTGCGCCAGCCATTTGCCTTGGAGAAGAGGCCAGGGATCAACGATTACGCGGTGAATTTGTATGCGGACTCCGCGACCCTCGAGACGCTCCTGCGCAACGCTCGAACGATCGTGGAGCACCAGTTGAGTCGCGAGGTCTCGGAGACGTTCCGCGCGGTTTTGGAAGCAGAGGAGCCGAGTAGAGAGCAGATCGATGCGGCGGTGCGGCATCAGTTCAAAGCCTTGGTTTACCGCCTGCCGAGTGAGGTTGAGTTGAAGCGCTACCGGGAATATATGTTGCGCGCGATCAGCGAGGCGAAGGATCTACGTGAAGGCATGGCCGTCTGTCTGAAGGCAATCGCCCTGTTACCGGAGGCGGTCTATCGCATGGAACTGGGGCTAGGCGAGGAGGACGAGCACGGGCGGCGGCGAATGTCCGGGAGCGAACTTGCATTCGCTATCAGTTTTGCGCTCACCGACGATCCGCCGACCGCGGAGCTCTGGTCTGCCGCCCGCGAGGGCAAGCTCCGGACAAGGGAAGGTGTTCGATCGCAGATCGAGCGCCTCCTTGACGATGAGGCGATCGCCAAACCGAAGATCCTGCGATTTTTCCAGGAGTTCTTTGGATATCACCGTGCCCCGGATGTGTTCAAAGATGCGAAGCGCTATCGGAACTACGATTGGGGCAACGTCCCGTATCAACTCGTGCACGAGGCCGATTTACTGGTGTTGCACATTCTGAATCGGGACAAGAACGTGTTGCGCGAGTTGCTGACGACGAAAAAGTTCTTTGTCGGGCACTTCGGTCCGGAGGGGGATCCGGAAGAGTTGGAGCACCGCCTTGCGGCACTGCGTCTGCTTCACGACTACTGGAGGGACAAGCCATGGAAGAAACTGGAGTACGAACTCGAGCCTGGGATTCGGGCGGATATCGAGGCCTTGCACCCCTACTTCCGGACCCAGCCGGCAAAGCACAGGATGAGCGGCGGGCTGATCAAGGACTACATGGAATACCTCCCGGTTTGTTACAAAAGCGGGATCCGCCCGATGCTGGCGCAGTTCACCCTCATGGAGGGCGAGCGCGAACGGAATCTAACCTCCGCCCACGACCAGCGCTTCTTCTTGAGTGCCTACAACTTGAAAATCGATCAGTTCGATTGCCCGACCGAGCAGCCGTTCGAACTCAATCCGGAGCAACGAGTCGGTCTCTTGACCCATCCGGCCTGGCTGATTGCGCATTCAAAGAACACCGAAACCAACCCGATCACCCGCGGGAAATGGGTCCGTGAACGCTTGTTGGCAGGCCTCGTTCCAGATGTGCCGATTACGGTGAATGCGGTCGTCCCGGAAGATCCGCACAAGACACTGAGGGAGCGCTTCGCACTCACGCGGCAGGCCGAGTGCTGGCGGTGCCACAAAAAGATGAATCCCCTGGGGATGACGTTCGAGGCCTACGATGACTTCGGTCGCTTCCGGACAACGGACGAGGCGAGCGGCAAACCGATCGAGGCGAGCGGCCGACTCGATTCGACGGGCGATGCACGCCTGGATGGCGAAGTGGAGAGCGCGATCGAACTGGTCGAGCGGCTGGGGAAGTCAGAGCGAGTGCGCCAATCGTTCGTGCGGCATGCGTTTCGGTATTGGATGGGGCGCAACGAGATGCTCAGCGATTCGTCGACCTTGATGGCGACGGATGAGGCCTATCTCAAGAGCGGGGGCAGCTTCCGTGCTCTCTTGATTTCGTTATTGAGCTCTGATTCGTTTGTCTACCGGAAGCAAGTCGAAGAATGAGATCGCCGGTTCCATCAAGACGCAGCTTCATCAAGCAACTATCGCTTGGTAGCGGCGGGATGTTGTTGGCGCCGTTGGTGCGCCAACTTTCAGCAGACGCGGCCGGGGCGGAAAAGGCGTTTCCGCAGCGGTTTGTGTTCCTCGTGAAATCGAGTGGTCTGACGCCGGCTGCGATCACGCCAAAAGCGTTGCTCAACAAAAAGGCTGAGGGTGGATCGCCCTTCAGGGCCGCCTTGAAGGATCACGCGCTGCCGGAATCACTGCAGGCCCTCGAGCCGTTCAAGGACCAAGTCGGCATCGTTCAGGGTTTTTCCGGTAAGATGTGCCTGGCGGGGCATACTTCCTACTTTGGAGCCATGGGCGTCCACGCTTCTCCGAGCGAGACATCAAGCGGCAATCCGCTGCGGGCCACGATCGACACCCGCATTTCGTCGAGATATCCAAGTCCGTTCGGGCACGTCGGTCTGGCCTTGCGCGGACGTGCGGTTGGTGGCGCGGGCGATCCCATTCCGGAAGGGACAATCTATCCGGGGCTTTCGGCGCTGGCAGCAGGAAGGGAGCTCCCCTTTCAAGCAAGCCCGGATCAAGCCTACGACCAGTTGTTCGGTTCTGCGATGGGGTCGGCGCAGGGGCGCAAGCGCTACGCGCTGGAATCCGGGATGCTCGATTTTCTCTCGGACGATATCAGGCGCCTGCGCAAAGAAGTTCCCTCCGCAGAGCAGGACAAGCTCAATCATTACCTGACCGCCTTCGAAGAACTGCAGGAGAGGCGGACGAAGCTCGCTGGGATGGGTGACATCATCAGGCAGGGAGCGCCGGAGTTGACGGACAAGTTCGCTTCAGATCGCGGGATCGATCGGCTCGAGTCGCATTTTACGCTCGCCGCCTCGTGTCTGATTACTGGTCTGAGTCACGGGGTGACCATTCGCATGGACAACCTCGAGCACGTCTACACCGGGTTGGGCCTGACCGAACAGAATGTCCATGCGATTGGGCATGGGACCGGCTCAAACGGAAAAACTGCGCAGGACTGTCGCGACGTAATTCGCGCCTATCATATCAAGCTGATCGCCGGGCTGGCAGGGAAACTGCGCAGCATCCCGGAGGGCGACGGGACGATGCTTGACAACACGATGATCGCCTACTTGAGCGATGCCGGCGAAGCGCATCACGGAGCCTTGCACGAGTGGCCGTTCCTGATCGTCGGTGGTTGCGGTGGGCGATTGGCAATTCCTGGCCACTACATCAGGATGCCGGACTACGGAGAGGTCGGGCACGGTACCATCGGGAATCTCTACACCTCAATCTTGAACGCCTACGGGGATCCCGTTGCGCATTTCGGAGATCCAGATTTCGAATTGGAGCGCCAGGGTTTTCCGCAGCGCGGAGCAGTGGACTCCTTGATTGCCTGATCGGGGTCGCGTGCGCCGGTGGCGCGGAGGCAAGAGGTCAAGGATCGGTCAATTCTCCACTCCCTTCACGAGCCGGTAAGACTTGCCATTGTCAGTGGTCTTGAAAATTCCGTGGCGGTTGCAGAGGTAGAGCGTGTTGTCTTCCCCCGCGTCTGGAATCAGGCATGAGATGCCCGCATTCAAGGTGAGCGCTCCGCGCTCTCCGCTAATCCGGGATATCTTAGAAAGAGCCGACCAGTTGCGGCTTCGCTCCTTGGTGAAATAGACCGGGCCTTGCCCTGTATCCGAGAACGGCGCAGCGCAGGTAAGCTTGCTCCATTTGTCAAACGGCCGAGCGCCGATTGCGGTATACAGCCTGTCGGCAGACGTCCCGACCTTACGCTTGGCATACAAGGCGCAGTGAACCCAAGTGTAATACAGGCCTCGGGTGGTGGCGAAGTTCATGAAGTTCCTCTCCGTGTCAAAGACCATGTTCGCTATCCCGAAGTCTTCCAACTCGCAGACTTTGCTTGGCTTGATCGGCTTTTCACCGGTGGTGAGGTTGATCCAATAGATTCGTGCGGGGGCCTCGACTTTTGATGCCGGCTTGCCTAGGCCGAGTGATTCGAACTCACTGTCGGCAAAGGTCCCGACTACTAGGGTTGGCGCTTTGGAATGTTTGTCGGGCTGCGGACTGAACGCCATGCTGGTGATCCGCTCTCCGTTCAGTGCAATGTCGGTCCACGTTTCGCCTGCGTCCCGGCTCATGAACAGACCTTTGGTTTCTCCGCCGGCGACCACAAGCTTGGGATCGTGGGGGCAGAACATGATGACTTCGCCGAACAGCGTGGTGGGGCCGCGGCCATCGAAATCGATCTCGCTTGTCACCAGCTTCCAGGATTTTCCGCCATCCACGCTTCGCCAGAGCCCGCTCTTCAGCACGCCGTCCACGACGCTGCCACCGGCGCGGAGAACGATGGAACTGTTCTCGGGATGCACCGCCACCGACCGGACTGCCATCGCATCAGGGGTTGTCAGTCCACCGTTCACAGCGGCCCAGGTCTCTCCGCGATCTTCGGATCTGATCAGTCCATTGCCCGCACTCCTAGCATACAAAATCTGAGGATTCTTCGCTGCCTGGACCAATGCAGTGACGCGATTTTCGATATGCAGATCTTCTTTTCTGGGTTTCTCCCGCAGCTCTTTGGGCACGGTTCTCTCGAGCTTGATATGATCGACGGTGCCCTGGAACAGGCTCCGGCTCTTGTTCGGTCCGGACCGGAAGCAGACCCCCGCATAGACTTCCTTGGAGGGATGGCTGGTAAAACGTTCATCTGCCAGCCGCCAAGTTATCCCGTCTGCCGACGTGAGTGATTGATACCGCGGTCCGCGTCGAACCAGTCTGAGCCAGCGGTGTTCCCCTTCGAATGACGCGATACTCTTGTTGCTTCCGGCCAAGTCGGGAAAATCCTTCGCGCCTTTCATCGTTCCATCGGCGGTCAGAAAGAGGCTGATTTCAGAATTGTAAGGCCCCTTGTCCGTAATGCGCACTTTCGGATTCGAGTGCTTGGACAGGATCGAGAGCCCCAACCAATTCGACGGCCACAGGCCATTCTCTTTGGAAGTCAGGGGCATATCGGCAATTCGCGCCGTAAGTGTAAAATCCCCCGCTATTGTCTGGTGCACAAAACCGTAGCCTTCTCCCACGAAGGATGCGCTGTCGGTCTCGCCTCGAACCGCGAGGGGAAATCCACCCTCTAACATACTATTAAACTGCCACGGTTCGGCTATTCGATTCTTCGCTTCAAGCTCCAGCTCGTTGGAGGAGTCGAGGGAATGGCCTTCACCAAACCAGAGCCGCGCCCAGACCAGATTCCTGCCCTCGGGGAGCAAGACCTCTATATCCACCTTGCCCTTGTCGTCGACATCGGCGCCATGCTTGGTCGTCAGCAGCACGTTACCGGCAAACAGCTGCAACTTTTGGATCGCTTGCCCGCGCCGCTCAATACCTACCTGAACGTTCGCCATGTTGTCCTCCAGCACCCCGGCGGAAACGGCGCTATTCAGCACCAGGGTAGCGGAGGGGACTTCAGCGCGTTCATCGCACATGAAGTCATCCCTCGAAAGCTTGCGGAGCTCGAAGCCGGGACCTTCCCAGCTGATGGCGATCTTGGAGGTTGTCGATTGTTTGCTGTTCCCGTCATTGGCCCCCTTGAAATACTCCAGTTCAAAAGCACGCAGGCCTTTGCCTAGTGCAATCGAGTAGAGCTTTTGCGATGTGCTGTGGATCCCGTCGTTATCGGCAATCAACTTACCATCCACATGTAAGCGGCTGCCGTCGCGGGTCCCCACCGAAATCACATACAGCCCATCCGCGGGGACACGAAGGTAGCCTTTATAGCGTATCGCGTAGCCCGTGGATCGATCCTCCCGCACGGTGTCGTCCAGGGTCTTGACGAAGCCTTGCTTGACCGGGTCCAGAGCGGAGAAATCTGGCAGCTTCTCCCACTGTTCACCGTTTGGATCTTCGTAGTAAACGTAGCTTAGTCCCGCCCGGGTCTTGCCGGCCGCACCGGAGCCGGGCGCAGGAATCGAGGTGTTCTCCACGGGGATTAAAACCGCGATCTGCTGGTCGAATATGTCGGTCACGGTCAGTCGGAGCGACCTCGCAGCAGCCTTCGTATCGAGGCGCTTCGTGATAATGTGCGGGGAGGCATCCTCCCATGTGGCAAGCGGCTTGCCTTTTGCCTCCCTATCCGCAAAGGCCTCGATCCTATAGCCGAGTTGGGGTGACGCGCTTTGTGGGATCTTCCACTTCACGCTCACCTGATTACCCCATGCGTGAGCCTCGGCTTGCGTAATCGCAGGTTTGTCCAGAGTAGGCGTCTTCGGCTGTTTGGTGGGGTAGAAGGTGGGTTCTTTCTTCCTGCCGTGGTCTCCTTCCGAGCGGTCGAATCGGACGATCGTATCGTTCTCGATGAGTTTGAATTTCGAGTCGTCATTCGCACTGAGCGGCGAGTCGTGCCACTTGCCGTTCAACCGGCAGTAGGCTAATCGGCGTTCAAATGCGCGATGGACAGTTTCCGGAGCCAAGGCCTCCACAAAGCCGCTGTTCGCCGCAAATCCCGTTACCGCCTTCGGGATGCGCAAGACGCTATGCGTATACCATTTGTTCTTCGCAACGTCCTTGATCCACCAACCGACATTGGTTTTGCCATCGGCATCCCGGGTGGGCGGAAACGTCCGCATGACCATGCGATACCACGAGTTCGGACGCTGAAAAGCGGGCGCCCCGTTAGCTCCGCCCTTGCTGCCTTCAGCGCCGAATCCCTTGCCATAGAACTCCTCACCCTCATAAACGGCTTCGGTCACACACCAGTATGAGGTGAACATCCCCGGTGTTTTGTCCGGTCCATGCACCGCCACCCCGCCATACAATGCGGAGAACTTTGGATAGAAACTCATGTACCAGAAACAATAGTACGTGCCAGCGTCCCACTGAGGCCAGCGCAGGTCGTTCATGACAATCTCCGAACCCGGTTTGATGTTAGCCTGCCAGTTGGTGGCCTCGGCCCGGAAAATGGGCAGAAGAACAGCCATGCCAATAAGCCCCATCATTGCCAAGCTACGGCCTCGCCGTACATGTTTCTGAGTATTCATCTTGCACCTCCAGTGATAAGAGACCGCGTTTCAACTTCTAGGAAAATCCATTGTTCCGCCGAGATTTCTGGAGGCTGATGGTCCTCTTCTTGGTCAAGAGTTCGAAAGGCAAGTGGCGGCGCACTCGCGCTTCATGATCGGGATAAACTCCTCGAAGCCCGCAGCGAGGAAGAAGCCCAAGCGGAGAGACACGCGGGAGACGATGGGAATTCCGTTCCACTTCACCAAATCCATTTCGCCTCCACCTGCAACCGGCCTGCGGATACTTCCACCACCACGCGAGGAATCGTCAGCAGATCGTGTTCATCAGGCTTTTGAGCGCCTTCCTGAAGCGCCTTTCGGTCGGGCACGAACGTTCATGCGCAGGGCTCCCCTGGCTTTACGTCGGATTTCTGAATACCTCGCAGGGTCACGTCCGCAGATGCCTGTTCCGGGATATCCGAGGGTCTGCCCAGTTCGCCGTTTCCAACCTGGGGCAGCTCGATTACGAAGAATTCTTTGGTATCGGTCAGGGTTCTCCAGAAAAAGTATCCGCTGATCTGTCCCTTGTGGTCGTCACCCTTGTCCTTGTGGCAGGGTCGCCTAAAGCGGCCCCAAAAATGATCGGCAACAGACTGAAATCAGCGCATTCTGTTGTAATCGAATGTCCGGACCTTACTTTCTCAATGAAAGCGGCTCCTTCGACGGCATAACCCTTGAAAAGCCATTTCCGAACCTTTATCCTGAAAGAGAATTACTGATGAATCCCAATCTATCTAAGAAAAGTGCCATATTGGCCGTGGCGGCCTCGATTTTGTCGATCGCCAGTCCGGTCATCGCCGAGGAGAAATTGAAAATCTTCATTCTCGCGGGTCAGTCGAACATGGTCGGTCACGCGACCTCCCATACCATTGCTACCTTGTATCACACAGACGATGCTCGAGACAAAGAGCTCACCAAATTGGTATTTAGGGATGGCAGCGGGCTCTCCGAAAAAGCACTGGAAGAACAGCTGACGCAGGCAAGGAAGATCGATGAACTAACCGGCGGGATTTCCAACGACAAGATAAAGGCGATGAGTGCAGGGGCCGAAAAGACGGCGCTGGAGGCAGAGGTGAAGAAACTCAAAGACGCGCATGAGGCTTATAAGAACAATGTCACCTCGTCGTGCGTTGTCTCCGATCGGGTCTATATCAATTCGATTGCGGACGGCAACAAGAAGTCCGGCAAGCTTGGCGTCGGTTATGGCGGTGGAGATAAAAAGTTAGGGCCCGAGTTCGGGTTTGGACTCTCGATCGCAGAGAAAATCAGCGGCCCGATCCTACTGATCAAAACCTCGTGGGGCGGCAAGTCGCTAAACTACGATTTCCGCCCGCCATCCGCTGGTGACTTCGAAATAAGCGAAAAGGAGAAGTCAGGGGGCAAAGCGGACGAGATCAAAAAGAATGCCGGTTTCAACTATCGGTTGATGAATGAGTCGATTCATGAGGTGCTCGACAATTTAAAAGAAAACCATCCGGCCTATGATGCAGATGCGGGTTACGAAATCTCCGGATTTGTTTGGTTTCAGGGGTTCAACGATCAGTTTTCACCTGAGTTCCGGGACAACTACAAAGACAATATGATCTCCTTTATCGAAGATGTCCGCAAAGAATACAACGTGCCTGACATGCCCTTTATCGTCGGTGTATTGGGGACGGGCGTGACCGCCGAGAAGGTGGCTGAGAACCAAGTTTCCCTCGGTCAGAGAGAGGCCGCCAAGGCGCCAGAATTCAACAACAACGTTTTAGCTGTCGAGAGCTACACAGAGTATTCGCTATTCTCTAATGAGATCTTCAGCAAAGGGTGGCCGAAGCACTACCATGAGTGGGATACGGTTGGCAGTGATCGTCCGTATCATTATCTAGGGAGTGGCACATTCTTTGTCAGACTGGGAGATTCCTTCGCGAAGGCGATGGCCGAACTTATCGCGAAGCAAAAGAAATGACGTGCAGCGCGCCGAGAGGTGGTGGCACTTGAGTCCCGTAGTGTCCAGAAACTCGAGGACAGCAGAATGCACGGATCTCTAGTCTGTTGGGAGGGGGAAACTGCGGACGATTTCTGATCGTGCTCGCGTTTTCGGACGGGCAAACTTCAGCGATGAGGGTGACGAAGCTGAGGGCAATAGCTTTGGCGGGCTGGATCAACGAGGAGCAGGAGGGGCTGATCATTCGTCCCGAACTTCGGACAAATTCTGACATCCTTGCTGCTGCAACGCGCGCCGATAAATGCCGGTTGAAAACAGGTGCGCGAAGGGGGTCGGAATAGACTGAGCAAGGATGCGCGCGCTATGAACTCCTTGCCCAGTATCTCTACGGAGAGGACCAGGAGGCGGGGCAAGCAGCGGGGCAGGAAAGTGCTGGGCATCGTCTGTTGTGAGGTAGGTTCGGGATTCTCAAGCTGGGGGCAACCGTAGTTCTGGCAACCATTCTAATCAGCGGGTCACCTAGTCGAACTATCGACCGACTCGGATTGGCGCTTATCTGTTGGGCCATCCTGTGAGATAGTTCCTGTGAGACGTAACAGGAAAGAGAAGGAACGATGAACAACTTTCGATCCAGCAGGCCGCGGGCTTCTGGTGCTCACACCACCCGTCGCGATTTGCTCCGCGCGGGAGCGTTGGGGCTCGGCTTGCCGGCTTACCTGGCCCTTTCAAATCGGGCCCTGTCTGGCGGAGACATGCCGCGCGGCTTCGGTAAGGCCCGCAGTTGCATCGTGGTGTTCGCGTGGGGCGGGCTGAGCCACATCGACACTTTTGATCTCAAGCCCGAGGCGGGGAGCGACATCAAGAGCGCTTTCGATTCCATCCCCACCACGATTCCTGGTTACCACGTCTGTGAGCATCTGCCCCGGCTGGCCCGGCAGGTGCACCGGATGACTCTCATTCGCAGCATGCACCACGATGCGCCCTCGCACCGTTCCGCGGCCTACTGGAATCTGACCGGGCATGCACCGCAAAAGCTCGATAAGAACTGGCCGCGCACACGCAAGGACTGGCCGAGCATCGGCTCCATGGTTGCCCACGCCCGGCACGATCCGACCCGCAAGCTCCCCGGCAACGTTGCCCTTCCCTACCCGATCTACGATGGCGACTGGGCCAATGGGCAGCATGCAGGTTTTCTGGGAATGCCTTACGATCCGGTCATCATGAAACCCGACGAGGGCACGCCCTACGACGGCAAGTCGCCGGTATCCGGTCATCTTTCCTTCGATCTCATCGAAGGCTTGGACGAAGAACGCCTGGTGGCGCGCCGGTCCCTGCTGGCTGACCTGTCCGGGAATGCGCAACCGACCGAGCCTCTTGAGCATTATCAGCA